>Ga0154638_1058_pt5 | contig 10283 bp, 12 predicted proteins | sample Rifle2008BG13ft_FD_116067 | JGI IMG/M metagenome (GOLD analysis project Ga0154638, IMG submission 116067) | Acidobacteria bacterium RBG_13_68_16 | reverse complement strand
AGATGTTCAAGCTCTCCCAGGAGCTGCATGTACTGTTCGCGAGCCGTGATGGTCACCGCTCCGGCGTGCCCAACGATAGGTTCGAGCGCTCGCGCTTCGAGCTTCCTGAATAACCATTCGTCAGCTTCGACGATGTGATGAGCGAGATCACCGAAGCTCATGGCATCGGCGACGGGCCGCCAGTTCTCGCTCCCAGCCGGAACCGCTCGGAGCCGCTTGAGCGACGACTCCCGGACAGCGCGAGACCATTCCGCCAGTTCGAGAGCTCGCTCGTTCATCGTGTATGGCGCCAGCGATTCGGGCCGCACGCCCCGCGCCGGGCATCACTCGATCCAGTGAGTACCACGAGCTCCACGATCGTCCTCGGCGCGAGTATAGGCCCGTGTAGGCGGCGCAGCCCTCCGAGGATGTCCTCAGGCGCGATGGGATCCTTCGTCGCGCTCCGCGCTCCTCAGGATGACACATGGCCTTGTGGCCTCTCACTGGAATGAGGGCGGGGGTATTCAATCCGCCCGCCGGGTGAAGCGGCGATGCCTCCGAAGGCTGCGGGGACCCGGCGCGCGGATCGGCGTCGGGAGACGCGGGCGGCCGAAGGCCGAACCGCGAGGGTCAAGGCGGCGAGACGCGCTGCCGGGTCGCTGCTGGAGGAATCTCGGCGCGTAGCGAGCGGGGGCGAGCAAGCGCCGAGCGGCCGCGCACCCGCGGGGCAAAACAAAAGCTTTCACGCAGTGAAAAACAAGACGCTAGGGTTTGCGGGCGAGCACCAGGAAGTCGCGGGGAGCGGAGAGCCAGGCGTCGAGTCGCCCGGCAAGCTCGCGCACGGGTTCGGGCTGAGAGGGGCTGGCCAGGGCCTGGTCCGGCGGGAACGGGCGCAGCAGGCGCGTCTCCACCACCTCGAGCCCGAGCGACCGCATCACGAACGCCAGCGCCTGTGGGTGCACCGGCAACCGGTGGGTGGGATCCACCCAGAAAAGCCCCGCGCCGACCCTCAGCGATTCCGGGTTGGGGCACTCGACCAGCAACACCCCGCCGGACCGCAGCGCCGCGGAAGCTGCTTCCACGACCGACATCCAGGCGGCCGCCGTCAGGTGCTCGAAGACGTGGATGGCGGTCACGCCGCCCAGGCTTCCCGCTTTCCGCGCGCGCAGCACGTCCTGAGCGTCGCCCACATCGGCGGCGAGGCCGAGCCTGCGGCACGCCGCGACCATGGCCGGATCGGTGTCCACGCCGCGAGCTTCCACGCCAGCATCGCGGAGCACCTCGAGGAGCTCCCCGCGGCCGCACCCGAGGTCCAGCACCGGCGCTGCGCCCGCCAGCAACGGGAGGTACTCGGCCACACGCCCGAGGATTTCGGCTCGCTGCCCGCGGAAACTCTCCGCGAAGCGCGTCGAGGCTGCGGCGATCGCGGCCGGGACTTCGGCCTCCACGTCACGCTCGACGGCCACCCGCAGAGGCTCACCCTGGGCGAGCCGTTCCACCAGGCCGCCGAGCGCCGAGAGCTCCTCGTGGAGACGCTCGACCAGCGCGTCGGCTCGCGCCGACAGCGCCGGCATCCTCTGGTCGCGAAGCTCCCCGCTCAGGGCCTGCACCGCCTCGACTGCTCGCTGCATCTTCAGGAGGTCGCCCTCGACGTGTGGGACCCGCCCGTCGCGCAGAGATTCGACCTCGTTCTGAAGCGCCTCGGACGTCTTTCGGAGCACGGTCAACGTCTGCTCGATGTACGCGAGGCGCCCGTCGTGCGGCGGCTCGACCCCCGGCTGCGCGGCCGCGCCGGACTCGCCCAGCAGGTCCACGCGCGCGGTCAGCTCGGGGACGGCTTTGTCGCGCACCTGCTCGAACTCGGAACGGGTCACTAGGTACGCGCCACGGACGTCTTCGACCACCGCCGAGACGTCGTCCAGGCGCTGCTCCAGGTGTTGCCGCAACCCCTCACGCGCGGTGGACTCGCGACTCAGCGCCGCCCGTCCCTTGTCGACCTCTGCCTCGACCTCGTCCAGGTCAACCCCGAGCACGGCGCGCACGAGGCCGCGCATCAGGCGCACCAGCCACCCCTGCCTGGAGCGGTCCGCCGCACCCCCTGGGGCGTGGCCCACGCTCACGGGTGCTTACGCCCCGCTCTCCCCGGCTTCGGGCTCGATGTGCAGGGTCAGCGGCACGCGCACCTCGCGGTGGAGGTGGATCTCTGCGGTGAAGGTGCCCAGGCGCTTGATGTGGTGGCCAAGCTCGATGCGCCGGCGGTCGATCTTGATCCCGCGCTCGTGCAGTGCCTCGGCGACGTCGGAGGAAGTCACCGACCCGTAGAGGGCGTCGCCCTCGCCGGCCCGCCGCTTGAACGTAAGCTCGATCCCGGTGAGGTGGGTAGCCTGTGCCTCGGCTTCGACCTTCTCGTTCGCCTCCTTGACGTCCCAGCGCTTCTGCTCCTGCTTGAAGCGCGCCAGGTTGGCGGCGGTGGCCTCGTAGGCGAGGGCCTTCGGGAACAGGTAGTTCCTGGCAAAGCCGGGCTTGACGTCGATGGTCTCGCCCCGCTCGCCGAGATGCTCCACGTGCTCGTTGAGAATCACCTTCATGCTTCACGTCCTCCGTCGTACGTCCCCCCGCGGCGCAGGCCGAAGAAGGTGTCGGCGATACCCAGGGCCGAGAAAACAAGCGCCACCGGAATCTGCAGGGCAAGCACCACGACGCCCAGCCGCACCCACCGGTTCATGCCGAACCGGCGCCCGAGGTAGAAAAGGATGATAGCCAGCCCATGCACGAAATACAACCCGAGGACCGTCACCAAGAGGTTGGCAGCCAGCCACTTGTACGGTTCGGGTGCGAACACCCACCCGAGCCCCCCGACCACGAAGCCGACCGGCAACCACTCCTCCGAGGTGTAGAGGGGAAAGGGCTCGCCGCCCCGCGGCAGCCCCAGCAGCGGGAGTCGAGGCCGCAACCACAGCGCACCGGTTAGCACGTACATCGCCGCCATTGCGGGCGTGAGGTAGGCGGCGGTGCGCATCGCGCGGGCCATCAGCTCCTCCCCGCCCGCCCCCTCGCCCAGCGCCTTCACCAACTCGCTTGCCCCCGCCATCGTGCGAGCAACGAGCTGGGTCAGACCCTCCCCCGGCAACGTGGGCCAGAACATGCCCGTCGCCACAGCCGCCACCACACCCATCGCCACCAGCGCCACGATCGCGGCCCAACGCCCGGTGGTCCACCGCCTGCGCAGCCAGCTCTCGACAGAGACCGTGGGCCAGACCGCGACCAGTAGGTAACCCACGCACACCGCGACCAGCCACGGCGCCCGGAAGAGAAAAACGGCGCTCACCAGCCCGATCGCGACCCACCCCCAGGCAAGGAACGAGGTCCGGCCGCCAGCCATCACGTGTACCAGCGGGAGCGGCGCCAGGAGCGCCAGGAACACCCCGAGGATCGGCAGCAGCGGCAGGCTGGCGAACACCAGTAGGGAAAACAAACCCGCCACCCCAGGGCCGAAGAGACGCGGGGATGGCGGCGCTTGGGGAGCCTGGCCGGACGCCATCAAGGGCGCTTTCTCAGTCTCCCAGGAAAGGAAGCAACGCCATCAGCCGCGCGCGCTTGATCGCCCGGGTAAGCTTGCGCTGGTAGATCGGGTTGGTGCCGGACACCCGCCGCGGCAGGATCTTCCCCGAGACAGGGACGTACTGTCGGATCAGATCGATGTCCTTGTAGTCGATGTACTCGATTCCCTCGGCGGTGAACTTGCAGGTCTTCTTGCGCTTGACGAAATACTTCTTCTTTGCCATGTCACACCTCCGCGGCGGCCGCCGCGGCGGCTTCGGCGCGCTGCCCCTTCTTGTCCCGCTTCGCGGCCTTCTGTTCCGCCCGCACCTTCTCCATCTTGCGGGCGCGCTGCATCTCGCGGTCAAGGTTCAGGTTGAGGTAGCGCAGCACCTGGTCGGACACACGCAGCCGGTACTCCAGCGGTTTCACGACAGTGCCGGGACCCTGGTACTGCCAGAAAAGGTAGAAGCCCTCGCGCTCGTGCTTGATCGAGTAGGCGAGGTTCCGCTTGCCCCAGACGTCCTCCTTGACGATCGACGCGCCCTCCTTGGCGAGCAACTCCTTCAACTCGCCGAGGAAGGCCTCGCGATCCTCGTCTGACAGACTGGGGGTAATGATGACACCGAGTTCGTACAGCGGCATGTCGTCTCCTTTCGGCCTTCGGCCCCCGCATCGCGGCGGGAGCAAGGGGTCCGCCATGCCAGGCGGACTGTGGATTCTACCCTATTCCGCGCGGAATGCAACCCTCCTGTGTTGTTGGCGCTGCGCACCAGGGCTTTGTTGCCCCGCGGGTGCGCGGCCCCTCGGCGCTGGCTCGCCCCCGCTCGCGGCGCGCCGAGACTCCTCCGGCTGCGACCGAGCAGGGACGTCCCGCGGCGGAGCCCCTCGCTGTTGGTATGAAGCCACCCCAGCGATACCCCTCCTCGGGCCGCCCGCTCGGTAACCCGCAGCCTTCACAGGCATGGCCGCTGGCACCCGCGGGGCGGATTAGTTCCCCCCACCCAAAAGGCACGAGAGGCATGGCGCTCGGGAGGGCGGGTGAAGGTCCACACGGCAGGTTGCGTCGTCCGTTTGGTGGTACCCAGCCCGCGTTCCGCCAAGGCGGGCAGCCGACCTACCTCCAGCGGCGCTCACCGGTGTGGTCAGCTACCTGCCCACGGTCTAGGCCGGGCGAGCAAGCGTCGACCAACGGTACGGCATCTTCCTGAGGACGAATTCGGCCGTCTGGCGCCCATCCAGGCCGATCACGGTCCAGGTCAGAACGTTCTTCTTCAGCGAGGCATGGCTCGTCAGGTCGAGGCCCTCGTCGTGGAAGGTGATGGTGGTATCGGTGATCGCAAACGAGCCTCCGTGAACCTCCGAGACCGGCGGCACGTCGCTACCGGGGCCCGCCGGTGTGGGACAGCCGGTCTGCTCCGTGACGATGCCGGCCCACCGTCCGTCGGAGCCGAGGAGCAGCGCACCGCCCCACGACTCCGTGACACACGAGCGCCCCTGCCGGTCTACCGTCCACGAGACCGCCGGGAGTTGGTGGCCGTTAACCGTGACGAGCCAGTAAACGCCGGCCGCATTGGTGGTGTCGGCTTGACCGATCGGGGTGCTCGCCGCGAGCAGCACGCAAGGGAGTGCGCTCACCAAGAGAAGCATCGCCTTCGATCGCATTGCGTACCTCGCTTTCTTTGCCCCAGGCCGCTCCACCCTGCACAGTAGTCACGGCGTTCCACCCGGTCAACGGTGCCGTGCGGCGGGGTTCCAACGCCGCCGGTGCTGCGCAGGGAAGTTCCCGCGGGACGGCCGGATTTCACGAAGACGGGCTCTACGGCGTCCGCTCTACCTGGTGCCGTTCTCCTCCTCGCGCTTCCCGCGCCGCTCGGCGAGCCAGCCGATCAGGGGAGGAATCCAGCAGAGGTTCGCCGCCATCGTCTCGAGCGCCGTGTAGAGCTGCGTCGTGGGGCTGAAGCCGGCCGCTCGTGCGAGCAGCAGGCCCACGGGCACGAGGAGGATCACCGCGAGGCTCGCGAGCATCACGGGGTTTCGTGCGTACCGGGCCGCGGCGTTCGGCCACGTCGCCTCCTGACGTCGCAGGAAGAGAAGACCGGACACGTTCGCGCCGATTTGGTCGGAGAGGGCGTAGAAGTACGGAATGTAGAAGCCCTCGACCCCGTAGACGTTGACTCCGAGGGTGCGGCTGACCCAGTCGATCAGCCACGGCGCCGCCATGCCGACGAGCTTGCCCCACCCGTACGCCTCGGCCATGGAGACCGAGGCGCGGCGCAGGCGCTGTCGCACGGCAAAGAACCCCTCGAACAGGCTCTCGCCCTCGCCCGAGAGGGTCCGAACGAGCCACTGGCCGACCGCGCTGCGCTGGAGCCCGAGTCGGTCAAGCACCAGGGCGAGCGCGATTCCGGCGATGTACCCGGCAGCGGTGTAACCCAGGAGCTGGCGGAACTCGCCCTTCTCCTCGCGAGGGGACTCACCTGCCCGAGTCATCATGCTGGTTCCGATGGCATGCGCTCGTGACGTCTGGGCGGACCCTCAGGGCTCCGCGGGGACGGGCTGGTTGAACTGTGTGGCGGTGCGGGCAATGCCGAGGCGCAGCGAAGCCTCGATGCAGTCGGCGGCGCGCTTCACCATCGCGGTCGCTGCTTCCTTCTCCTCCGGCTCGAACTCGGCCAGAACGTATTCTGCGAGGTCGTCCCAGGGGTGCTCGCCGCGGATCCCCAGGCGCAGGCGCGGGAAGTCCTCTCCGATCGCGTCCACGATCGAGCGCAACCCGTTGTGGGTCCCGGGACCGCCTTGCTCGCGCAGGCGGAGCTGCCCGAGCGGCATGTCCACGTCGTCCACGACCACCAGGCACTGCCCGGGCGCGAGCTCCTCGCCGGCCGTGAACAGCGCCAGGGAGTCCCCCGAGAGGTTCATGAAGGCCTGGGGTTTGACCAGGAGCGTGGGACGGCCGCCGGCGCGGCGGGCCACCTTGGCGTGGTACCGGCTGCGCCAGCTCGCGAGGCGCCATCGGCGTGCCATCTCGTCCACCACGAGGAAGCCCACGTTGTGCCTTGTGAGTGCGTATTCCGCGCCGGGGTTGCCCAGCCCCACGACCGCCGCGATGTCCATGAGCCGAGGCCTCCGATGCTAGTCGGCTTCCTCGCCCTCTTCCGGGGCGGCCTTGCCGCGCTTGATGACCTCGGGCTCGGCGACCTCCTCGGTTGCGGCGGCCGCAGCGACCTCCTCGGCGGGCTTGACCTCCTCCTCGAGCTTCACGTGGTGGACCGCGACCGTGACGATCACCTTGTGCGGGTCGTCCGCCAGCTTGGCGCTCTCGGGCAGCGCGATGTCGGCCGCGGTGAGGTGCTGCGACAGCTGGAGGTTGGAGATGTCGACGTGGAAGGCCTGGGGGATCTCCTCGGCCGGGCACTCGACGTGCAGCGAGCGCCCAACCCAGTCGAGGAAGCCGCCGACCTTCACGCCCTCCGCCTCGCCGTGGAGCACGATCGGCACCTCGACCTTGAGGCGCTGGCCCTTCATCACGCGGATGAAGTCCAGGTGGATGTACTGCCGGGTGATCGGGTTGATCTGTGCATCGCGCACCATTGCGTGGCGCTCCTGCTTCGTCCCCTTCATCTTGAGCAGGAACACCGTGTTGCGCCCCTTCTCCTGCTTGAGCAGCTCGGTGACGGCGTGACGGTCGATCACGACCGGCACCGACTCCTTGTCCTTGCCGCCGCCGTAGACGATCGCCGGGATCAAACCCTGCTGACGCAGCTTGCGGTTCGCGCCTTTGCCACTAGAGCTGCGGCGCTCCACCTCGATGACGAGCTCTGCCATGACACCTACCTCCGGCCCCGCGGCGCTGCCGCGAAGGGCACGAACTCTACCACAAAAGCGGCTAACAGCCAACAGCTCACCACCATCCCCCTTCACAGCCAACAGCCTCCCTCCCGAGGGAGCCACCGCCGAGGGGGCTTCTAGCTGGTAGCCGTTAGCTGGCACCTGTTAGCCGCGTCTACACGAAAAGGCTCGAGACCGACTTCGCCTCGTGTATGCGGCGGATGGCCTCGCCGAGCAGCTCGGCGACCGAAAGCTGGCGGATCTTGGGACACATCTGCGCCTGCTCGGACAGCGGGATCGTGTCGGTCACGATCACCGTTTGCACGGGGGAGGCCATGATGCGCTCGACGGAGGGTCCGGAGAGCACGGGGTGCACGCCGGCCGCCAGCACCCGAGCAGCTCCACGCTCGTGCAGCGCCTCGGCGGTCTTGACCAGCGTCCCGGCGGTGTCGATGATGTCGTCCACGATCACGCAGGTGCGGCCCTCAACCTCGCCAATGATGTGCATGACCTCAGCCTGGTTGGGGCTGGTGCGCCGCTTGTCCGTGATCGCCAGGCCCGCCTCCAGACGTTTCGCGAAAGCCCGGGCACGCTCCACGCCCCCCGCGTCAGGGGAGACCATGACGAGCCCGGGCAGGTCGAGGCGCTTGATCTCCTCGATCAGCACAGGCGCCGCGAACAGGTGGTCCACCGGGATGTTGAAGAACCCCTGAATCTGCGCCGCGTGCAGGTCCATGGATAGGATGCGCGTCGCCCCCGCCGAGGTGATGAGGTCGCAGATCAGCTTTGCGGTGATCGGAACCCGTGGGCGGTCCTTGCGGTCCTGCCTCGCGTAGCCGAAGTACGGCATCACGGCCGTGATGCGGGATGCCGAGGAGCGCCGGCAGGCGTCCAGCAGGATCAGCATCTCCATCAGGTTGTTGTTGACCGGCGGGCACGTGGGCTGGACGACGTAGACGTCGCCTCCCCGCACGTTCTCCTCGATCTGGCAGCCACTCTCGCCGTCCGAGAAGTTGTACAGGCGGACCTCGCCCCGCGGGATCTGCAGGTAATCGCAGATGCGGTCAGTCAGTTGCGGGTGGGCGCGACCGGAAAAAACCACCAAAGGGTTTTGCTCGTGCATGCCATCCTCGCAACCGGCGATCTGGCTGGGGCGGCAGGATTCGAACCTGCACATGCGGGATCCAAAGTCCCGTGGCTTACCATTTGCCGACGCCCCAGTCGGGGGGGAGTCTAGTGCCCCGGCTGTCGCCTGTCCACAGAATCCAGTGCTACTCCTCCTCGGTCTCCTCGTTGGTCCAGTACTTCTCCCCGAGCAGGCGGTTGGCGATCTGTTGCGAGCGGGTGGCGGCCGCTCCGGCGTCCGCGGTGACTCCCCGCTCGGCGATGACCCTCTCAAACTCGGAGAGGATCGCCTCGTCCAGCAGTTTTCTGGTGTCGGTGTTGAGGGGGTGCGCGATGTCCCGGAACGAGCCGTTGCGCAGGCGCCGCGAAGGCATCGCCACGTACACCGTGCCCTCCTTCCCCTCCAGCACCCTTATGTCGCCAACCAGAAAGCAACCGTCAAAGATCACCTGAGCGAAGGCCTTGACCTTGCCGCCCTTGTTCAGGTTGATTCGAACCTCGCTGATCTCCATTGCTCACTCCTCCGTTGCCAAAGGACGCGGGAGCGATCCTACCCGGGTGAGGAGGGGCACGATCATGGGACTGAGCGCCGCCATCGCCCCGGCGGCTTGCCGTGCCCGTGCCTCGTCCTGGTAGAGCCCGAACACCGTCCCACCGCTCCCCGAGAGCAATGCAAGCAGCGGTTGTGTGTCGTGCACACGCTCCAGGCGCCGCCCGACCTCGGGCCAGCGCTTCACGACCGTCGGCTGCAGGTCGTTGCGGCAGCTCCCCAGCGGGAGCTCTCCGCCCTCAATCACCCACCGGTATATCTCAGACTCGGCCTCCCCGTCCAGCAGGCTGACGTCCAGAGCGCGATAGACCTCAGCGGTGGGGATCGGCTCGGAGCTGGGCACAAGGACAAGCCACCAGCGCGGGAGATCCGGCAGCGCCGTCACCTCCGAGCCACGCCCCACGCCCCAGGCAACCCCGCCCACGAGGAAGAACGGCACGTCCGCACCCAGCTCCGCCGCAAGCGTCTCCAGCTCCTCAGGCACTTCGTGGCCCGTCCAGAGACGCGCGAGGCCGGCGAGCGCTGCGGCGGCGTCCGAGGACCCGCCACCCAGCCCCCCGGCGACCGGGATACCTTTCCGCACCCGCATCCGGGCACCCCGGTTCACGCCGAAGTGTTCGGCGAGCAATCGGGCGGCCCTCACCACCAGGTTGTCGTCACCGACCGGGACCACGCCCTCCGGTTCGACGATCAGCTCGAGCACGCCCGCCGGCGCGTTTTCGAAAGACAGCTCGTCCCACACCCCCACCGCCGCGAAGATCGTTCGAACCTCGTGGTAGCCGTCGGAACGCCGCCCCAGCACCTGCAGGTGCAGGTTCACCTTGGCCGGGCAGCGCATCTGGAGCTTCATCGCTTCGCTCCACAGATCGGGGCGGACAACCACGCCGGATACGAGGGAGGCTCGCTCGTCTGCCACGCCTGCAGAGTCAACTCGGCTTTCACTGATCCGGCCACCAGCGAGAGACCACGTGGCGGGGTCGGGACGCCCGACGTGTAGCCGAACGGGCTCTCGAGGTCGGCGACCAGCAGCGGCTCCTCGTCGCCGGCGCGGGTCAGAAGCACCCGGGTGCAGTGCGGCTCGGGACCTTCGACCTGAGCCCGCCAGAGGAGCGCTCCGGTGGCGGCCTCCACCCAACCCGGAAGCTCCGGCAGCTCGCGAGTGTCGGGCGGGAGCATGCCGGTGAGCAGCAGCGTCGCCAAATCCGGGTCGAGCGGCAACGAGGAGCTCGCGGACACAGGCACGACACCCTTCGGGAGA
>Ga0154638_1033_pt8 | contig 10612 bp, 9 predicted proteins | sample Rifle2008BG13ft_FD_116067 | JGI IMG/M metagenome (GOLD analysis project Ga0154638, IMG submission 116067) | Acidobacteria bacterium RBG_13_68_16 | reverse complement strand
TGAGGCGCCGTGCTCGTTCGGGCTCGGCAGCTATTCTCCGGTGATCGCGGGCAACCACACCGGCAACTCGTGGAAAGCCAACGTCGACATCAACGACCCGTTCGGCGTCGGGCTCTCCTTCAATGTCGAGGGGTTCTTCATCGGCGCCAACTACGCTTCCATGATGGCGTCCCGCCGCGAGTCCGACGTGCTGCTCACCGAGGGTCACGACTCGGCGTTCTTCTACCCAGGTCCGTCGAACCAGAGCTATGGCGTTTTCGGTTTCGGCGCTGGCCAGCGTGCCACGTACGGAGGCTGGGACGGCAACGCCATGCAGGTGCCCACGATTAACGTTGACAACGAGTTCACCGACTTCGAGGAGCCCATGGCCGAAACTGCGATCGGCTGGAAGGGCTTGACTCTCGTCCCGCGTTACACCAGCGGGGCCCTCGAGCTGATCGGCGAGTACACACACCTGACCTATGACACGAACTGGCAGGCCTGGGGCGACGACACGCGCGCAGTAGACAACACGGACTACCCGAGCTTCGAGCTCGACACCGGCGTGGGCCACAACTTCCGCACCGCCTACGCGCCTTTCCAGGACAAGAAGACCGACATCGCGTTGATCAGGGGCAAGTACGTGTTCGACGTAGGCAGGGGCATCGACCTGTTCTTCAAGGTCAAGTGGATCAACGAGACCGACAAGCGCCTCAACGATGCCAGGTTCCTACCGTTCGAGGCGGGCGACTGCCCGGGCAACGGTGAGGACTGCGGAAACGTCAAGAACTTCTACAACGCCGGTCTCTCGACCGCAAACGTCTCCTATTTCGGGAACCCGCCAGTCATCGAGGTCAACGGTGTGAAGGGCTACCAGTGGAAGCCGTGGGACAGCGTCTCCGACGACGATCGCGACCTCAAGTACCACACCTACCAGCTCGGGGCAGGCTACCAACTCTCCAACGACCTCTACGGCTCGCTCGCGTACGAGTTCTACAGCGCCGACTTGAAGGACGGCAACACCGCGTTCCAGGCTTACAACCTGCACGAGATCGCGTCGGGTAAGCACAGCAAGAACCTGGCGATCGCCAAGCTCGGATACACGATGGGCGCGGCCACCGTTGGCTTCGAATACCAGTACAACTGGGGCAGCTTCGAACCCGACTTCGGTGGCGGTTTCATTGTGCAGTACGCCGACCAGGGCACTGCTGACAACAACGGTGTGAAGGTCGGGTCCCGGGGCTTCAAGGGCCGCTACGGCGGCTGGAACAGCCTCGAGACAAGGGACTTCAGACAGCAGCGCATCAAGGCGTTCCTCAAGGTGCTGTTCTAGCGGCAAGCAAGAGGTGTTCCAGGGGCCCGGACCCTTTTGGGTCCGGGCCCCTCTCGTTCTACAATCCCGACGGCTGTCCGGGAGGGAACATGAAGAGGTGCCGCACCAGAGAAATCTTGCTCGGCGTGCTCATTGTCCTCGCCGCGAGCCTTGCAACGGTTCGTTCCGTGGCGGAGGGCGCGAAGATCTTCACGCTCACCGACCCCAAGGGGGACGATCACGGTGACGGTACGCTGATGTACCCGCTCCGCACCGACATGCAGTCGGGCGATCTCGACCTAGTCACGTTTTCGGCGGAGGCGCAGTCGGGTGGGACCGTCTTCGAGGCCACGTTTGCCCGGGCTATCCGGTCCCCGTCGCGGCAGACGATCGACCAAATTGGCACCACCCTCGACAAGATCGCGAAGCTTGGGTTCTACGCCTTAAACATCGACGTCTATGTCGACACCGACCGGATCTCAGGATCGGGGAGCACAGTTACCCTCCCCGGAAGGCGCGCGGTCATCGCGTCCGCCAACGCCTGGGAGAAGGCGGTCTGCCTCACCCCTCGCCCCTACGAGGCACGCGAGGCGCTCAAGCGCATCTACGAGCGCCGGGCCAAGCAGGAGCTGAAAAAGCGCGAGGGCAGGATCTCATCCTCCGACGCGGAGAGCATCGAGAGCGCCGTGGCCCAGGACGTGGCCTCGAGCGTCTACTTTCCTACGCTGGTCTGGGTCACGGGCCACAAGATCCGCTTCTTCGTGCCGGCCTCCTTCCTCGGGGACCTCGCCAAGGACGCGTGGAGCTACGTCGTGGCCGTCTCCGGCGCCAAGATCGAGGAGCGTCTTGACGTCCCAACGATGTTGGGCTCGGACAAGCCCGCCCCCGAGAGCCTCATGATCATCCCCGTGGGGCCGGGGAAAGATCCCGACCGCTTCGGCAGCCCTCACGAGGACGACGACCTGCAGCTGCCCATCGTGGACATCATCGTGCCGGCCGGAACGACTCAGGAGGGGGTGCTGAAGGACTACAGCCCCGCCCAGGACCGGCCCGCACAGCTGCCGGGCGTCGTTCCCGCGGATGTAAAGGGGAGATAGCCGGGCCGCCGTTCAAACCTTCAACCTTCACGCGTGGAAGGTCGGGTGGGCGGCAAAACTCTCTTACCGCAGGCGCCAGATCCCGGTCGTGCGCGGCAACAGCGTCACGCTGCAGGAGCCGGTTCCGACCGACACGCTGGCCCCGGAGTCCGCAAGAACGGTTTCAGCTGCAGTGGCGGTGGTTGCGTAGGGCCCGGCGGTCTGGATCGCGTCGCTGACGTTGTGGACGACGAGGACCTGTTCCTCTCCCGCCGCTCTGAAGAAGGCGAGCACGTGTCCGCCTCCACCCGCCGTTGCGAGCCGGAGGTCGCCACGTTGCAGCGCCGCCGAGGCGTGGCGGGCCCGAATGAGCGCGCGGTAGCGGGAGAGCAGCGATGCCGGGTCGGCGCTCTGAACCGCCACGTTGGCGGTCTCGCGGCCGGGGGCGAAGGAGAACCAGGGCGTGCCGCTCGTAAACCCCCCGCCGGGTGAGCTGGCGTCCCACGGCATCGGGGTGCGCTTTAGCCTGTCGTCGGTGTCGGAACTGCCGTTCTCGAGGCCGACCTCCTCACCGTAGTAGAGGAATGGTGTCCCGGGGACGGTCAAGAGGATGGCGGCTGCATTGCGGAGCTTGGCGGGATCGTGACCGAGCTGGGTCGCGAGACGAACCATGTCGTGATTGGTCAGGAACGGTGCGTCGTTCGCGCCGCGCGGGTACACGGACTGGACCTCGGCGAGCTTCCCCGAGATGACGCTCGCGTCGCCCGTGTTGACCCCCTGGATGATTGCCGCGGCGAGGGGGAAGTCGAAGGTCATCGGAAGCTCGTCGCCGCCCGGAACCGGCGCGGTCGAGCCGTAGTAGGTCGCGATGATCGGCGTGTCGGTCCACGCCTCGCCCACAAGTGTCGCCTCGGGCTTCACGGACCGCACGTGCGCCGAGAGTTCGCGCCAGAAGGCGTGAGTCTCTGGCTGGTCGACCTGGAGGAGACCACCCCCGTTCTCAATGAGGTGGCGGGCCGCGTCGAGGCGGAACCCGTCGACGCCGCGGGAGAGCCACAGCGTGGCTAGGCGCTTGATCTCGGCCCGGACCTCGGGGTTGCGGATGTTGAGGTCGGGCATTCCTGCCCAGAAAACGCCGTAGAACCACTGGCCGTCGGCAGGGTTCTGGTGCCAGGTATCCGCCCCGCCGTACAGGTTCCACGGCTGCCGCCACCCGAGGTCGACAGGGCTCCAGACGTACCAGTTGCGCTTGGCCGCAGTTGGCCCCGACGACGCGTCCACGAACCAGGGATGGCCCGAGCCGCTGTGGTTGATCACGAAGTCAACGATCACCCTGATGCCGCGGCGGTGTGCCTCACTGCACAGCGTGGTGAAGTCGTCATCGGTGCCGTATTCGGGGTTGATGTGCTCGTAGTCGGTGGTGTCGTAGCCGTGGTAGCTGGGCGACACAAACACCGGCATCAGCCAGAGCGCGTCCACGCCGAGGTCGGTGGTGGAGTCGGGGTTGCCGTCGTTGAGGTAGTCGAGCTTGGCGATCAGGCCCTTGAGATCGCCGATCCCGTCCCCGTTGGAATCCTGGAAGCTGCGCACGAAGGCCTCGTAGAACACGGCGCCCCGGGACCAGTCGTTGTTCCACGAAGGTGCGGCGCGCTGCAGGGCGCGTCGCGGTGGGCGCTGGTTGTCGTCCCCGAGCCCGCTCGCGGCACACGCAAGCAGTGCGGCCGCGGCGAGCGCGGGGAGGATTACAGGGAAGAAGCTGGCGTGGGAGCGACGGGGCATGTCGGGACGCGTCCAAACGTGTACCATGGCAGCCATCGTAACGCGGAATCAACGGCTCGCAAGAGCCAAGGAGGGCGTGCCGTGACCCGCTTCGACGCCGCCCGCCGTTCGGCGCTGGTAAGGGACCTGCTGGGGGTGCTCAAGGGGCGCCCGGTGGATCTCCTGCCGTTCGACAGCGTGCGTGCCGGCCTGCGCCTCAAGCACATCGTGGATCGTGGGATGCAGGACGTCCCGCTCGAGAGAATCGTGGGGACGCTGGGGAGGGAGCGGGAGTTCAACCGTGAGTTCCTGCCCAGGGAGGAGGCCCTGCGCGGCCGCTGGGAGGAGGTGGAGGGGCTGGCGGAGGGGCCGGCCGGTTTCCCCGCTGTGGAGTTGTACAAGGTCGGCGACGCTTACTTCGTGGTGGACGGACATCACCGCGTTTCGGTGGCGCACTCGCTCGGTGTGTCCAGCATCGAGGCGTTGGTCAAGGAGTTCCTCACACCGGTTCCGATAACTCCGGACGCGTCGATCGAGGATGTGCTCCTGCAAAGAGGGCTGGCCGACTTCCTCGAGACCACCGGCCTGGTCCCGGAGCGGCCGGATGAATTCCGGGTAACCGAAGCCGACGGGTACGAGCGCCTGTTGGAACACATCACCGTGCACCGCTACTACCGCGGGGTCGAGACCGGACGCGAGCCGACGTGGCCCGAGGCGGTGGCGTCGTGGCGGGACACCGTGTACCGACCGATGGTGGAGGCCATCAGGCGCAGCAGCATCATGGAGGAGTTCCCGAAGCGCACCGAGACGGACCTCTACCTGTTCACCATGGACCACCTTCACCACCTTCGAGAGCGATACGCGCCCAAGCCGGTGGCGCCGACGCTTGCCGTCCGCCACTTCAAGTTCTTCTACGCCGCGGGCCCCGGTCTCGGCGAGAGGCTGCGGGCGTGGTGGCGCCGGTTTCGTTCACGCTGAAACTCAATCGTTCGTTCTTCCACTGCGTGGCTCTCTTTTGCCCCGCGGGCCTGGAGCAGTCGCTCGGGCTGCGCATCGAGCGCAGCCCTCGGACCCGCCTTCGCGTGCGACCGAGCAGGGTCGTCTCGCGGCGGGGTCCCTCGCTGTTCGGAAAAAGCCCCGCCAGCGATACCCCACCGCGAGACGCCCGCTCAGTGCCCGCACGCTCCGGCGCAATGGCTCCTGCGGCCCGCGGGGCGGTTCTCCCCGCCACCCTCCCCCTTGCCGCGGCCCTGCTCAAGTGGCCTCATCAACGTCTTTGGGCGGGGGGTCTTCAATCCGCCCGGTGGGTGCGAGCGGCCATGTCTCCGCAGGCCACGGGGTCCCCAGCGTGCGGACGCGGGGTGGGGTGTCGGTGACGCGGTGGTATGCGGACACCCAGGGGCCCCGCCCCGGGGACGCACAGCTGGGTCGTGGCCGGAGGAGTCTTGGCGCGCCGCGAGCGGGGGCGAGCCAGCGCCGAGCGGCCGCGCACCCGCCGGGCAAAGAAGACCTCCACGGAGTGGAAGAAAAGAACACCGGGTCGCTGCGGCGCCGGCACAACAACGGCCTTACGCGGTGAAAGAGGAGAGGGAACCGCCCAGCCGCGGGGCAAAACAGAAGCCTCACGCAGTGAAACAAGGAAGAAAGAGCCTCGCGGGTCGGACGATCCGGTAGTATTGGCGCGATTGGAGTTTTCGCGATGAAACTCGAGCGTTCCTGCGGCGTCGTGCTCCACCCCACTTGCCTTCCCGGCCCGTACGGGATCGGCGACCTCGGTCCCGCCGCCCACAACTACCTGGACTGGCTCGCCGGCGCCGGGGCGCGCTGGTGGCAGGTACTTCCCCTCAACCCGGCCGGGCCCGGCTGGTCTCCCTACGCGGCCACCTCGACGTTCGCGGGCAACACCGCGCTGGTGAGCCCTGAGCTTCTGCTCCAGGATGGTCTGCTCGAGCCGTCGGACCTTGCCGACATGCCCCAGCTCTCGCCTTTCAAGGTGGAGTTCGAGCGAGTGGTGCCCTTCAAGGGGACCCTTCTCCAGCGCGCTTTCCAGCGTTTCTCGAGGAAACCACCCGCGAAGGTCGAGAGCGCCTTCGCGACGTTCAAGGAAGAGTGCGTTTGGTGGCTGTCGGACTACTCGGCGTTCGCCGCCCTCAAACGCGCCCACCACGGGGCGTCTTGGCACGACTGGCCAGAAGACCTGTCGCTGCACCGCCCCGGGCCGTTGGCGACGTGGGCGGGGCGACACCAGCGTGAGCTGCTCTTCGAGGACTTTTGCCAGTTCCTCTTCTTCTCACAGTGGCGAGGGTTGCGGGCGCACGCGCGGTCGCTTGGCGTGAGCATCCTCGGCGATGTTCCCATTTACGTGGCGGGCGACAGTGCCGAGGTGTGGGCGAACCGGGGGCTGTTCCAGCTCGACCCCCGCGGGCGTCCGCTGGTGGTTGGGGGCGTGCCGCCCGACTACTTCTCCGAGACGGGTCAGCTCTGGGGCAACCCGCTCTACGATTGGGACGCGCTCGAAGCCACGGGGTTCGCGTGGTGGATCGCCCGCCTGCGGGCGACACTGGAGCTCGTGGACGCGGTACGGCTTGACCACTTCCGGGGGTTCGCCGCGTATTGGGAGGTGCCGGCGGGACAGAAGACGGCGATCAAGGGGCGCTGGGTGCCGGGTCCGGGGCGCAGACTCTTCGACGCCGCCCGCGCGGCGCTGGGCCATCTCCCGCTGGTGGCGGAGGACCTCGGGGTCATCACCGAGGACGTGGTCGCGCTGCGTGACGGGCTCGACCTGCCCGGGATGGCCGTGCTGCAGTTTGCCTTCTCGCCATCGCCACGAAGCACGTTCGTGCCATACCAGCTCCGGCACAACACGGTCGTGTACACCGGCACCCACGACAACAACACGACCCTCGGCTGGTACGTCGGCGACGCGAGCGAGGCCGAGAAGGACTACGTGCGACGCTACGTCGGCACGGACGGCCACGAGATCCACTGGGACATGATTCGCCTCGCACTCTCCACCGTGGCCGATTTGGCGGCGGTCCCGCACCAGGACATCGCGGGTCTGGGTGGCGACTGCCGCATGAACACCCCCGCCACGGCCGAGGGGAACTGGCGGTTCCGCCTCACCGACTGGATGGTCTCGGAGGCGCTGCGCGACCGCTTTGCCGAGCTGGTCTGGACCTACGGCCGCTCCGGGGCCTGAGGCGCGGCGAATCTCACTCCGAGGCGCGGGAGCGGGCGCGCTGGCGCAGCGCCTCGATCACGCCGGGCATGACCGAGATCAGCACGATGGCTATGATCACCAGCGAGAAGTTGTTTCGCACGATCCGGATGTTCCCGAAGAAGTAGCCGCCCAGCACGAAAAGCAGGACCCAAAGCAGGCCGCCGAAAACGTTGTAGGAGAGGAAGCGCCCGTACGTCATCTTGCCAACCCCCGCAACGAACGGTGCGAAGGTGCGGATGATGGGGATGAAGCGGGCGATGACGATGGTCTTGCCGCCGTAGCGTTCGTAGAACTCGTGCGTGCGGTCAAGGTGCTTCCTGTTGAGGAAACGCACGTTCTCCTTGTGGAACACCTTTGGCCCGACGATCGCCCCGATCCAGTAGTTGGCGGTGTCTCCAAGGATGGCGGCCGCGGCCAGCACCACCAGGGCCACGACCACATCAAGGGAGCCGCGGGCCGCGAACGCTCCTACCGCGAAAAGCATCGAGTCACCGGGGAGAAAAGGCGTTACCACCAGGCCGGTCTCGCAGAACACGATCACGAAGAGCAGGACGTAGGTGAGCACACCGTACTGCTGAATGATCAGGTCGAGGTACTTATCGACGTGGAGGATGAGGTCGATGAGCTGCGGGACAAAACCCATGCTGGCTCCCTGGCGTCCCGGCGTGCCGCCGGGTGCCCTCGCGCCGCTTCCGGAGCGGCCAAGGTAAGCGGGCGGCCCACGGAAATCAACAGCGTAGCCTTGCCGGGTAAGGCCGCAGCACCGTCACGTGCCGTTGACCAGCGCCTGGAGGCGCGCTAGCGCGGCCTCGCGGGCGACGAACGAGGCGACCTTGCCCTGAAACGTGCGGCCGGAGCCGCCGCCGCGGCTGCCCATGACCTCCGCCATATCCCGGCCCGCGGCCTGCACGTCGAGGGCCACACCCTGGCCGGCGACCAGCACGAAGAAGCCCTGCTCGCCGACGCTCGCCGTGAGAAAAGCCGCCTTGTCGGATCTGGTGAGCCGCTTCGCGACGCGCTGCAGGAAACCCGCGTCCTTACCCTCGAGGTGCACGGAGACGACGCGTTCCGGGCGGGCGGCCAGCGCCTCCGCGAGGACAGTTGCGAGCTCCTCCTCGAGGGCCCGCACGCGCTTCTCGCCGGCGCGCGCGAGCTCCAGACGGGACTCGACCGCTGAGGCGATCTCCTCGTCGGGCGTTCCGAGAAGCGAGCGCAGGCGTGCGGCGCGGGCCTCGTGGGCTGCAAGCCGGTGGCGCACCCGGCCGCCGGCGACGTAGAAGAGCCTGGTGCCGCCTCGGATCACCTCGGTTCCGAGGAACTTGATCGCCTCGATCTCGGCGGTGGAGCGGACGTGGGTTCCGCCGCAGGTGTTCAGGTCGACCCCGGCAATCTCCACGAGCCGCACCTCGCCGTGGTGGCCGGGCGGAAGCCCGCGGGTGCGCACGTTGAGGGCGCCAAGGTCCTCGGGGGAAACGCGCCGGGTGGAGACCGGGCGGCCGGCTCGGATCTCCTCCGCGACCGCCTCCTCGAGCATCTCGATCTGGAGCGGAGCCATTCCCGGCACGTCGAGCTCGATGTCGCTTACCCGCTCGCCGAGGTGGAAGGCGGTCGTAGGCCAACCGAAGCGGTCGTGCGCGACCGCGGTCACCAGGTGTTGGCCGGTGTGCTGCTGCATGTGGTCGAAGCGCCGCCGCCAGTCCAGACGGACGATCACCGGGCCGGACTCAACCGGCCTCTCCAGGTAGTGCCGGATAGTCGCGTCGCGCCGCTGGACGTCCACGACGGCGATCTCGCCGATGGAGCCCAGGTCCGCCGGCTGCCCGCCGCCCTCGGGGTAGAGGATCGTGTCCGCGAGTGCCGCGAACGGCCTGTCGCCCTCAAAGCCGGCCTCGACGACCTCGGTCGCGAGCTCTTGGAGGTACGCATCGTGCTCGAAGCTGTACGTGTGCCTCATGTGCTCATGGTACGCGACCAGTCCGTACCCTGTGCCCCACCTTTTACATCTCCTGGGGGACCGGGATTCCCAGCAACTCCTCCAGGATCGACGTGATCGTGCTGGCGAACACCCGGAACGTTGCGCGCCGCAGTGCGCGGGTTGCCTCGTCCTCGGCGTGCAGCACCGGGTGCTCGTGGTAGAGCTTGTGGAAAGACTGCGCGAGGTCGCGGGCATGCCCCGCCAGGAGCGAGAACTCGAGGGAGGCCACAGCCTTCTCGGCCATCTCGGGTGTGCGGGCGCAGGCCAGCGCAAGATCCCAGAGGTCGTCGGGGACTGCAGCCGCGATAGCGGCCCGCGCGTCCTCGTCGGGGGAACCGGCGAGCCCCTGGGCGGTCAGCTTCTCGAAGATCTTGTTGGCGCGCACCGCCGAGTACTGGAGGTAGGGGCCGGTGTCACCCTCGAAGGCGAGCGCCTCATCGAAGTCGAACGCAAGGACGCGGTTCCGCCCCTGGCGTGCCATCTGGTAGCGCAGGGCGCCCACCGCTATGGCGCGGGCACGTCCGGCGAGCTGGTCGGCCATAGGTCCGGTCCCCTCGCCTTTGCGCTCGGAAATCGCCTTCTCGGCCTCATGGATGAGCGTGAGGAGGAGCGCGTCGGCCTTTACCCCGATCCCGCGCCGCCCGGACATCTCAATGAACGGCTTTCCCATGTCCTCCGGACTTAGGCGGAAGTCGAGCCCCTGCGAGACCTCGAGGCGCCGCACCGCGGCAGGCGTGAGCGCCACCATCTCGTAGGCGAAGTGGACCGAACTGTCGGCCGCCTCAGGGTGGCCCAGGACGCGGATCGCCTCCTTGACCACCTTCTGGGGGTAGGCCTGGCGTACGTCGATCACGTTGTACACCCTGGAGCCTGAGCCGAAAGCCGCTCCGGCCGGACGCTCGGTGGGATCGGAAGTCGTCCGGAAGAGGGTGCGCGTCCCGTCGCCGTAGCGCACCGGTGAGGCGGTGCCCGCCTGGGCGAAGCGGTCGAAGGATCGGTACCCGAAGTCGTGCAACGCACCGTCCGGATCCTGCAGCAAGCCGAGCTTCCAGAGTTGGTACGCGATGTCCTTGCCGGTGTAGGTCACGGTGCCGTTGGAGCGCACCAGGATCTTGTCGGCGTCGGCCATCCCGGCGAACTCGGCGCTCTCGGCCAGCGACATCACCCAGCACCCGGCGTTCTTTCCCTCTTCCTCGAGGTTTATTGCGCCCGCCGCCTGCAGCAGCTCAAAGGCGCGCGTCCAGAACCCCCGGTGCAAGATGTCGGATTCGTGCGGGAGCACGTCGTAGGCG
>Ga0154638_1135_pt2 | contig 10705 bp, 9 predicted proteins | sample Rifle2008BG13ft_FD_116067 | JGI IMG/M metagenome (GOLD analysis project Ga0154638, IMG submission 116067) | Acidobacteria bacterium RBG_13_68_16 | reverse complement strand
TGATGTGGGCTTTCGCTGCCGCCTGCGCGCTCGACGCCGTGACCTCAGCCATCCGAGTTCGATAGATCTTCCAGTACTCGTGGGGAAGCCCTACGAGGTCGTCCTGAGCGAACCGAGTGACGGTCTTCAACCTGCTCTCGAAGATGCGGGGGAAGCGCTCGGTGAAGGAGCTCTTACTGGTTGCAAGCTCCTTGTCCGTCACCTGGGTGGTCGTGATTCTCCCGATCAGCTCGACGGTGAGCTGAGCCGCCCGCGGACACGTCGAGGACTTGGATTGGAAGGACGCGCGAAACGTGCCCGGATAAGCGTCGCCGATTCCGTAATCCGAGTATGCGGAGTAGGCCAGCCCCTCGTCGGAGCGCACCTTCGACATCATCCAGGCTGTGAAACCGCCGCCGCCGAGGATGTCGTTGGCAACCTCGAGGGCGAACTCGTCGGAGAGGGGGCGCTTCGCGCCCAGCTGACCGATCGACACCCGTCCCTGGTTGACGTCGGGCTTGTTGACCAGGTACACGCCCGGTTTGCCCGACCCCTTGGGCTGCGGCACTGTCGCCACCGGCGCGCCGGCCGGCTTCCAGGCACCGATCGTCGTGTTCAGCTTGGCGATCATTGCCTTGCGGTCGAAGTCCCCCGCGACCGCGACCACGAAGCTGGCCGGGTTGGCGAGCAACTTATGGAACGACACCAGGTCGTCGCGAGTGATGCCGTCCACCGAAGCCTTGGTAGGCAGCCGGTTGAGCCAGTATTCGTCGCCGTATACGAGGCGGTCCCACTCCCGGCCCTCGATCGACTCGGCGTCGTCGTTGCGCCGCTTCATCTCCAACAGCATGTCCTCTTTGGCCTTGGCCAGGCGTGCCTCGTCGAATCGCGGCTCCCGGAGAACATCCATGAGCATCCCGAGGCCCCGGTCGAGGTCCTTGGCCAAAAGGTTCAGGCTGACCCTGCCCGAGGTCTCGCCCACGGCGGTCGAGAGCTGAGCAGCGAGAAAATCCAACTCCTCGTCCAGCGCCTTGGGGTCGAGCTTTCCGGTCCCGCCCGTGCGCCACACCGTCCCGGTCAGCTCCGCCAGTCCCTCCTTGCCTGCTGGCTCCAGGTAGCGCCCGCCACGAAAGTACACGATCACGTTTACCAGGGGCAGCATCTTGTCCTCGCCGACGTAGGCGGTCACCCCGTTTGCGAGCCTGACCCGCATGCTCGCCGCGTCGGGCATGTTGTAGGTGAGGGGCGAAAAGGTGAGCTGCTCCGGCCTCGGCGGGATCTCGCCCGCCACGGCGGTCGTCGCCGAGAGCAACGCTGCCGCGATATTCAGCACACGATGTGAGGTTCGCATGGCCCTCTTCTCCTTCCGCCCTACACTCCGGGTCTGGCGCCGGGTGAGGGCTTCTGCGCCTCACCTCCCGGCGGCGGCGTCGCCGGCAGCGAGTCTAGGTGCTCCTCGGCCCGCTCAATGAGGTACAGGATCGCCGGTTTCATCTGTGGAGGTACCTTGTCCGACATCCCCCTCAGCTCGGAGACCATCTCCTCCAGCTCGCCACGGTCCGTCACCTGCTCGATCTCGGCGAGCTGCTGCTTGACCATTCCCTTCACCTGAGGGGAGAACGCAGCCAGCCTGGGATCCTCGGGTGCGGTGCCCTCCTTGCGGATGTAGACGCCCACGTTGCGGTTCTCTGCCGTGAGGTACTTCACGGCCACCCGCTGGATGTCGTCGGCCGTCACGGCCTGGACTCTGGAGGGTGACTCGTTGAGGAACGTCCAGGTGTCCAGGGAGTCGTAGAGCAGGAGCTGCAGCATCAGGAAGAAGTTCGACTGCAACCGCCGGAAGGAGTTGGCGAGCTGCTGGTTCTTGACCTTTTGCAGCTCATGATCTCCGACCGGGTCCTTGGAGAGCCGGGCGAGCTCGGCGATGAGTGCGGCCTCGACGTCCTCAGGGCGTTTGCCCTCCTTCACCTCGGCGTTGACCTCAAAGTACCCCTCGTACTTCCTTGCGTCGAACGCCGCATAGGGCTCGCCCCCGGCTACCTTCTGCCCCTCCACGAGGGCGGTGTACAGCCGGCCCGTACGCTTGTTGAGGATGTCGGCCAGCAGCTGAAAGGCGAACATGTCCTTGTGGTTGAACGGCACGGCGTGGTACCGGATCAGGACCTCGGGGTTGGTTTCGGCCTCGGCCAGGAAGCGTTTCTCGGCGAGCTGCCGCATCTCGGTGGTGATCATCTCCGGCGGCGGCGTCTTTCCCCGCTCGATCCTCCCGAGGTACTTCTCCGCGAGCCTGACGGCCTGATCGGGGTCGAAGTCGCCCACGAGGGCGGCCGTGATGTTGTTGGGTGCATAGTAGACCCCGAAGTAGTTCTCGGCTTGGGCCCGCGTGATCGACTCGACGTCCGAGGGCCAGCCCACCACCGGGTGCGAGTAGGGGGATGACTGCCAGAACATCGCCTCGAAAGCCTCCTCGAACCTTCCGGTGGGGGTTGACTCCGTCCGGAGGCGGCGCTCCTCGCGTACCACGTCCCGCTCCGAGTAAAACTCGCGGAAGACGGGGTTGAGGAGCCGGTCGGACTCGAGCCAGAACCAGAGCTCCAGCTTGTTGGACGGTACCGTCACGAAGTAGAAGGTCTGGTCCTCGCTGGTCCCAGCGTTGACACCCGAGGCGCCCTCCGCCGTGTAGATCGAGTCCAGCTCCTCCTTGACGATGACCTCCTTCTCGGCCGCGTACAGCTTCTCGATCTGGGACTTGAGCTCCTTGAGGCGGGGCGTCATGTTAGCGGGATCGTAGATCTCCCCGGCGATCTCGCCGCGGCGCTGCCTCTCACGCAGCAACGCGTACTCCTCCTCCATCTCGGCGCGGATTGCGTCCTGTTGCGCGCGGATCTCCGTGTCCTTGGCGTAGTCCTTGGTGCCGATAGTCTTCGTGCCCTTGAACATCATGTGCTCGAAGAGGTGCGAAATGCCGGTGATACCGGGCGGCTCGTTGACGGAACCCACTCGGGCCACCCAGCCGCAGGTGACGGTTGGCGAGTCGTGCCGCACGACCATCAGAAGCCTCATGCCGTTGGGGAGCACGGTCTCCAGGACGGGGATCTTCGGCAACGCGGTCGGCGCGCTCGTGAGTTGCCCGGCGCCGGCAGTCGCCGCGAGCAACAGCAGCGCGGGCACCGTTCGGAGGTAGGTTCTGCGCATCTCAGGCTCCTTTCGCCTCAGCCCTGCCGTGTACCACGCCGGAACGGCCCAGGTCAATGCGCCGGCACGCGCGCGTATACTGCTGCACCGCTGGGGAGGCGGCAATGCAAAGGACTCTCAACGTCGTGCTCACGCTTCTCGCGGCAGCGCCGTTGCTCGCTGCCGGCAACAGGGAGAACAACACAATGCTGAACCGATTCCACGACTACCTTCGTGCCCATGAAACGAGGGTGGCGCCAATGGAGCGCGAGGCCAACCTCGCGTGGTGGGAGGCGTCCACGACCGGCAAGGAGGAAGCTTACAGGAGGCAGAGCGAGCTCCAGACGAAGCTCGAAACCGTCTACACGGACCCCAAGGCGTTTGCCTTCCTCAAGGAGGTGCGGGCCGCCGGGGTCGTCACCGACCCGCTCGAAAACCGCCAGCTGGACCGGCTCTACCTGACCTACCTGGGCCGTCAGATCGACCCCGCGCTGCTGGGAAAGATGATTGCTGCGTCCTCGGCGATCGACCAGAAGTTCTCGACCTTCCGCGGCAAAGTCGACGGTAAGGAAGTCACCGACAACCGGATCGCGGAGGTGCTTGCCGACTCCCGCGACCGCCAGGAGCGCAAGACGTATTGGCTTGCCTCGAAGCAGGTTGGTGTCGCCCTCGCCTCCGACGTCGTGGCGCTCGTCAAGCTGCGCAACGAGGCGGCCGTGAAGCTCGGTTTTCGGGACTACTACGCCCTTCAGCTCGCCCTCAACGAGCAGGATGAGGCGTGGTTGCTCTCGCTTTTCGACGAGCTCGACCGCCTGACAGTAGGTCCGTTTGGCGAGGCCAAGACGCGCGTCGACCAGGTGCAGGGCGGGCGGCTCGGAGTCGCCACGGGCGGGCTGATGCCGTGGCACTACACCGACCGCTTCTTCCAGGAGGGGCCGAACCTGTCCGAGCTCGACATGAACGCGCCGCTCGCCGGCAAGGACCTCACCAAGCTTGTTGCCGGCTTCTACCGCGGCATCGGGCTCGACGCCGACCCGATTCTGGCGAGGTCGGATCTTTACGAGCACAGCGGGAAGAACCCACATGCGTTCTGCACCGACATCGACCGCAAGGGCGACGTGCGCGCGCTGCTCAACATCGAGGCCAATCAGGAGTGGCTCGGCACCACGCTACACGAGCTGGGACACGGCGTGTACTCGTACTACGTGGACCGCTCGCTCCCCTACTTCCTGCGCACGGACAACCACGCGTTCGCCACCGAAGGGGTGGCAATGCTGCTGGAACGGCTCGCCAACAATGCGTCCTTTTACCGTGCCCTGGGCCTTGTGGACGAGCCGACGAGCGCGAAGCTGGCGGGACCGATGCGGGAGAAGGAGAGGATGGCCGGGCTCGTGTTCTCGCGCTGGTGCCAGGTCATGCTGCGCTTCGAGAAGGAGCTGTACTCGAATCCCGACCAGGACCTGGATGACCTGTGGTGGAGGCTCGTCCGGCGCTACCAGGGCCTCCAACGTCCGGCCGAGGCTCCGCGTGGGTCGTGGGCGAGCAAGATCCACATCGTCACGGTGCCCGTCTACTACCACAACTACGAGCTCGGCGCCCTGTACGCCGCCCAGCTCCACGCCTCCATCTGCCGGGATCTCTATCCGGGCCAGGACCCTGCGACCGTCATCTACCTCGGCAACCCCAAGGTCGGGGCGTACCTCAGGGAGAAGGTCTTCGCCTCCGGTGCAAGCGTCCCGTGGCAGGAGTTCGTCAAGGCCTCCACCGGGGAAGCTCTTTCCCCCCTGGCGTTCGCGAGGCAGTTCGCGGGTCCGGAACGTGCCGGCACCGTCCCGGCCCAGCACTAGCGGGGACCGAAGGCGCACAAGGACGAGGCCGGGGCGGTGTCCCGGCCTCCTTCCTCCACCGTTCGGGTGCCATGCACTCAGCGCAAGGCCTGCGCCGCCGTCCCTCTGACCAGAACGAAAGGCCGCCGTCTCATCCTCGGCTCTGCACAAACCTCGGCGGTCTCCGGCCACTCGCCCTGCACCCGCAGTCTCGCCATGGACTCCGCGCTGATGAGGACGACGTTCCCCCTGTCCCGCAGCACCTCGCGCAGGACTTGCGGGCTCGCAATCTGCGGGGTGGGCGCATCGCGCAGGAAGCCGACCACGCCAAGCTCCCGCTCCCCCGTGTCATAGCCATAAAGCGCGACGCCAGGCACCACCACCTTGGTGATGGCAGCGGTCAGCGTGTGATACCCGCGGCGGCCGTCAATTGCCGCAAAGGTGGACGGAGAGAACAACGACAGGACGGTCAGCAGCGCCATGCCCGCCGCAAGGACCGGCAACCGGCCCTGCGCCTCCCGGCGAAACGAGAGGCCGAGGATGACCGCGGCAGCGAGCGCAGTCGCCACGCCGATCAGCGAAATAGCCAGACCCGAGTGCGCCTCAACGGCCAGGTATGCGGAGGCCCCCCAGGCCGCGAGCGCCGTGACGGAGAGCGCGACCGTCCCGGCGGCGCGCCAGATCTGCGACCACCGGGCCTCGGTCCGCCCCAACGCACTACCGAGCCAGGCGGCAATGGTCACCGCTAAGGCGGGCATCAGAGGGAGCAGGTAACCGGGACGCTTGGCGCTCGCAATTGAGAGCAGCAACAGTGGCCCGGCCACGATCGAGACCAGGTATTGCCAGCCGCGGTGACGCTCCGGACTCTCGAACCCTCCGGGACGGGCGAGCGCATAGATCACCGGAGGTATGAAGACGACCCACGGCACCATCACCTCGAAGATCCCGAATGCGTAGTCCCACGGCGGCGCGGCGTGGTCGGCCGAACTGGAGAAGAACCGCATCACCACGTTGTCCCAGAAGAACGCCCGGAAAACCGCGCTCCCGCCGCGACCCCTGACCATCACGAGCCAGGGCAACGTGAGGGCCGCGAAGACCGCAACGTTGGCAGGTGCGAGCAGGCGCGAGGCCTCCCTCAGATCCTTCCTCCAAGCCAGGAAGACGAGCACGCCGGCGGCCGGCAGCACCACGCCGATCGGGCCCTTCCCGAGGAAGGCGACTCCGGTCGCCGCGGCGCTCAGCAGGTAGCAGAGCGCACGGCGGCGCGGCCTCTCTGAGTTGTAGCCCGCCCAGAAGAGGGCGAACGCCCATGCCACGCCGGCGGCCATCGGTGTGTCCACGAGCAGCGTGTGGGTGTGGAGCACGAACTCCTGGGACGTCGCCAGCACGAACGCGGCCGCCAGCCCGATCCTGCGCCCGAAGAGCATGCTCCCAAGCCAGAAGCACGCGAGGGTCATGAGAAACCCCCAGAACGGTTCCGGCACCCGGCACCACTCCTCGGACGACCCGCCCAGCACGTGAAAGACGGCCGCCGCGCCCCAGTGGGTGAGCGGCGGTTTTTCGAGGAACGGCACCCCGTTGAGGCGAGGGACGACCCAGTCGCCTGAGACGTACATCTCCCGCGCAATCTCGGCCTCCCGCGGCTCGTCAGCCCCCCACAGCGCATGGCGCTGTCCCAACACGAAGATCGGGACCAGTGCCAGCAGCCACCAGGCGCTTTCCTTCCCCGGCCGAGAACGCGTCGAGCTGGGCGCCATGACCCCCTTTCACCTCCGAGCGAAAAGGTACTGATGCGCAAGCGGCTGCGCAAGCAAGGAGTGCCGGCGGAACCGGCTAAGATGTCAGCTGATGGGGATTCTCATGTTCCTCCGCGGCCACCTCGCCGCGCCGGGCGGGATCGTCCTGGCCCTGGGAGGCGGGGGGGCGCGGGGTCTGGCCCATGTGGGCGTCCTCGAGGTCATCGAGGAGGCCGGCATCAAGGTCGCGGGGATCGCCGGTACCAGCGCCGGCGCGGTCGTCGGCGCGATGTGGCTTACCCTCGGCAGCGCCGCGGCCGTCGCGTTGCGATGGCGTGAGTTCCTGGCGGGCGGTCTCATGCCACGCCTGCCGGACGTTCGGCTCACAGAAACCGTCAGCAGCCGCGACAACCTGCTCCTTCAGTTCGCCCGGCGTCTCAAGCGGAGTGCGGTCGTGGCCCTTGCCCTCGGGCGCACGAGTCTGGTCACGCACGAGGAATTCGAGAGGCGCCTCGCCTTCCTCCTCCCCGACCAGCAGATCGAGAAGCTTCGGCTCCCGTTCGCCGCCGTGGCCACCGACTTCGAGACCGGCCGGCCGGTTTCGCTCCGGAGGGGCCGGCTCGTCGTGGCGGTCGCGGCCTCCAGCGCCGTACCCGCCGTGGTGCTCCCGTACGTGCTCGAGGGCCGCGGCCTCACCGACGGCGGCACCGTCGCCGATGTGCCCGTGGCCCAGGCGAAGGAGCTGGTGCCGCGCCCCGTCGTGGCGGTCGCGACCGGAGAGAGGTGGCCGGAGGACGATCCCGAGGCGATCACGATCCCGCGGGCGATGGTGCGGGGGGCGAACATGACACACCAGGTCCTGCGGGAGCTCCAGCTGCAGGAGGCGGATCTGGTCATCACCCCCGACGTGGGCAGCCTGCACTGGTCCGAGTTCTTCCGCTACGACGAGGCCGTCGCGGCCGGGAGGGCAGCCGCCGAGCGGGCCGTGCACCGCATGCGGGCGCTCGGGCTCCGCCGCCACGCCCGGCGCGCGGAGAGCGAGGGCGGAGGCGCATGAGCAACGGCCCGGCGATGAGCGAGTTTCCCTTCTCGTGCGCCGTTGAGCTCCGCTACAGCGACGTGGATGCGATGAACCATGTCAACAACGCCGTGTACGTCACCCTCCTGGAGACAGCCAGGTTGCGCTTGTGGCGGGAGCACTTCGGGTTCGCAGGCTCGGCCCGCGAGATCCCGCTCATCGTGGCCCGGGTGGCCGTGGACTACCGCGCGCCGGTCGGCATCGAGGAGCCCGTAGAGATCGGCCTTGCGGTCAAGCACATCGGTCGCACCAGCTTCACGCTCGTCTATCGGATCGAGGCCTCCGGCCACCTCGCCGCCGAGGCCGAGACGGTGCAGGTCCACTACGACTACGGCAAGGCCCGGGCAGTCCCGATCACAGGAGAGCTGCTGGGCAAGCTGGAGGCGCTCAGGCTCTCCGGCGCCGCCCGCTAGCCACCCGCGCGGTTACAATGTGCCCATGTCGCCATCGCTCCCACTTGCCTTGGTCACCCTGGCCCTCGTGCAGCCCGCCCCGGCTCGGGTCCGGACCGACCCCGAATCCGCCGTATCCGCGACCCTGGAGGAGCTGCGCAAGGGCGAGCTGTTTCTGGACGTCGACACGCTCGCCAAAAACATCGCTGCCTCCTTCACGCTGATCGATGGCGGCTTCAGGGTCTCAGGCTCCTTTGCCTACCTGGAGCCGTTTCGCCGCCTGAGAGAGCGAGGCGGCCAGGTCGGGGAGCTGCGGTTCGAGCAGCTGGGCGTGCGGGTGTACGGCGCGAGCGCGATAGCCAGTTACCGCTACGTCAAGAGCTGGAAGGACGCCGGGGTCCGCCACACCGAGAGGGGTTGGTCCAGCGACGTCTTCGAGTTTCGCGACGACGGTGCCTGGATCCTGGTCCACCGCCACCGATGCCGCTGACTTCGGGGTCAGGGGTGAGCGGTCAGGCAAGGGTAGGTGCTGCTACGTTGGTAAAACTCCTTGCTTCCTTCCGTGGCCCTGTGCCCTGTCTCTACGGGTGTCGCACGGCGACCACCGTGTGGATGCCGCCACGCAGACGGTAGTCAAGCGTCACCTCCATGCGGCGTGGCCTGCATTTCGCCACCAGATCCTCGAGGAGCCGGTTGGCCGCGTGCTCCTGGTAGATCCCGACCGAGCGGTAGCTGGTCAGGTAGTACTTGAGGGACTTGAGTTCAAGGCACACCGTGCCGGGTACGTAGCGGATCGTGAGGGTGCCGAAGTCCGGCAGCCCGGAGAACGGGCACACGCAGCTCCACTCGTCCGTCGAGATGACGACCTCGCCCTCCCTCCCCGGATACTCGTAAGGGAACGTCTCCAGCAGACCCGGCGCGACCTTCTCCACGCCATCAAAGGGGAACTTGCGTCCCTCGGCTTCTACCACGGACCACCTCCGTGACCGCGCTCACCATCCGAGCAGCCGCGCCACCAGCAATGCCAGTGCCAGCACGGCGCCCCCGACCGTTGCCGCTCCTGCCGCCGCCCGGGTGAGGTTTCCGAACCCCTCGATGCTGGCGTCGGCCTTAGTTTTCGCGAGGGCCTGCGAGAACATCACCGGCGCGACGAGCGCCAGCAGGGCGATTACCGGCAGGAGCCGGCACGCGCCAAGGACGATCAGGGTGCCCGCCGAGAGGACCGGGAGGAGCCAGGCCAGGCGCAGTGCCGCCGGCTTTCCGAGCACCGCGACCGGGCTCATCTTCCCCACCTGTCGGTCGGCCTCGGGGTGGGTGAAGTGGTGGCAGTACAGGATCGCAACGATGTTGAGCCCAACGACGAGGCCCACCGCGGCCGCTCCCCAGCTCCACTTCCCGCCCACTGCCCACGCGGCCCCGGCTACCGTAAGGGGGCCGAAAGCGATCAGGATCCCCAACTCGCCTAAACCGTGGCCCAGATACCCGAAGCGCAGCGGCGGTGCGACGTACTGGAACGCGATCAACGCGCCCGCCAGCGCGGGAAGGAAGACCCCCCAGCCGGCCGACAGCGCGATCGCCGCTCCGAGACCCAGCGCCACGACCGCGAACCCCACCCCCCAGGTGAAGCCCTCGCCCGGGGTCATCAGGCCGCCGGTGAGCACGTTGGAGCCACCGAAGTCGGGTGAGTCGCGGGTGGGTGCCAGCGTGTCCACGCCGGATCGGAAGTCGTAGACGTCGTTGATCACGTTTGCGGCCACGTGCGCGAAGAACGCCCCGAGCACGGCCAGCGGCAGATTTACCCAGAAGACCGGCCCCCCCCGCCAGTACACGTACAGGCCACCGGCGAGCGTGGCGGCCACCACGATGGTCGTGTAGTGTGCACGGCCAAGCTTGAGGGCAAGCAGCAGGGGGTTGGGTCTCGGTGTCGCGGCACTCATCTCCCCTCCTTTGAGACGGCAGCAAGCGCTCGGCAGCGCGCCAGCACCCTGTCCAACATCGCGTCCGTGAGTCGGCCCGTGAACGTATTCTGCTGCGACACATGGTACGAGTCCACCAGAAAGACGCCACCAGGTAGCCGCCAGAACCCGCCATGCGCGAAACGGATTCCATCGGGCAGAGCGACACCCTGCTCGCGAAGGAGCCGCAGGACGCTGTCGTGGGCGAAGCGGCCCAGCGCCAGCACGACCCGCAGGGAGCGGCACCTTGCCAGGTCGGCCCGCAGGTAGCCGCGACAGCGGGCGGCCTCGGAGGTGGTGGGTCGGTTTTGCGGCGGCGCGCACCGCACCGGTGCCGTGATGAGCACACCCGACAGCTCCAGTCCGTCCTCCCTGTTGTCGCTGCGTCCAGCGTTCGCCAGGCCTGCCCGGTGGAGGGCCGCGTAGAGAAAGTCGCCCGAGCGGTCGCCGGTGAACATCCGTCCGGTCCGATTCGCGCCCTGTGCCGCCGGAGCAAGCCCGACGATCACCAGCCACGCCTCCCCCTCGCCGAACGCCGGTACCGGCTTCCCCCAGAACCCGTGCC
>Ga0154638_1021_pt5 | contig 10998 bp, 9 predicted proteins | sample Rifle2008BG13ft_FD_116067 | JGI IMG/M metagenome (GOLD analysis project Ga0154638, IMG submission 116067) | Acidobacteria bacterium RBG_13_68_16 | reverse complement strand
CGCCCCGCCACAAGTGCGCGCAGCAGCTGGGGCAGCGCTTCCAGCCGGCGCAGGCGCTCGTCCAGCTCCCTGACCCGCAGCGGCAGCCGTGCAAGCCCGCGCGCGCCCTCCAGCCCACGCAGCCGCAGGCGCGCGTGCTCGAGCTTGCGGCTGAAGAGGCCGGCCAGGCTCTGCCGGGCCACGTCCACCCGCCGCTGCTGGTCCTCCAGCCGCGACACGATCATCTCTGCGGCCTGGGTGGGTGTTGCGGCCCGCACGTCCGCCACGAAGTCGGCGATGGTGAAGTCCACCTCGTGCCCCACCCCGCTGATCACCGGCACCTCACACGCCGCGATCGCGCGTGCCACCATCTCCTCGTTGAAAGCCCAGAGGTCCTCGAGCGAGCCGCCGCCGCGGACGACGAGCACGACGTCAACGAGAGAGGAGCGCCCGAGATAGCGCACCGCCTTTGCAACCTCCCCCTCCGCTCCCTTACCCTGAACCCGTACCGGGTACAGCAGAACCGAGAGGTGTTCCCAGCGCGAGAAGACCTTGAGCACGTCCCGCACCGCGGCGCCGCTCGCCGAGGTCACCAGACCGATCCGTTGCGGAAGTGCCGGTAGCGGTCGCTTCCGTTCTGGCGCGAAGAGTCCCTCCGCTTCGAGCTTTGCCTTGAGCTGCTCGAAGGCGAGCTGCAACTCCCCGATCCCCAGTGGCGTGACCTCGCTGACGATGAGCTGCAGGCTGCCGCGCTGCGGGTAGACCTCGAGCGTCCCCCGCAGCTGAACCGCGAGACCGTCGACAAGCTTGAAGCGAAGCCGGTCGGCACGCGGAGCCCACATCGCGCAGGAGAGTTGTCCCTCCAAGTCCTTGACCTGGAAGTACCGGTGTCCGGAGGCGGCCACCCTGACGCCGGACAGCTCTCCCCTCACCCACACCTCGCCGAAAGAGCCCGCAAGAGCCGCGTTGATCTCCCGGATCAGCTCGCCGACCGTCCAGACGCGCGCGTTCACGACCCAACCTCCTCAACGCGCCCGACCCCGGCGCCCAGCAGAATCAGCGTCGGGTACTGGATCACGGCAAACCAGAAGTTGTACTCGAACAGCCCTGCGACGGTGATCGCGAGGACCGCCGTGAGCGTGGCCGCGACTGCCGCACGGTCCTCCCCCGTCAGCCGTGCGAGGCCACGCCACGTTACGGTGAAGAAAGCGCCGATGAGCCACAAGTAAGCGGCAAGAGCCGGAAGTCCGCGCTCCGCGGCGATCTGCACCGGGTTGTTGTGGAGGTGAGGGACGCGCCACCGCGGCGCGTCGTCGCGGCGGTAGAGCGGATACAGGCGGTCCACCATGTCCAGCCCGACGCCGGTGAGGGGGAAGTCCCGCACCATCTCCATGCCGGATATGGTCATGCAAACGCGGTCGTAGTTGGAGGCCTGCCGTAGGTCGAAGATGGAGATCACCCGCTCGAGAACCGGCCGCGGAAAGACGAACCAGAGCGCAAGGGCAGCGACCGGGTAGAGCAGCAGTAGACTGCGACGCCAGATCGCCGCAAGCAGCAGGAGGCCGGCCGCCAGGCCGACCCAGGCATTGCGCGTAAACGACAGCAGCAGAACCACCGGACCAAGGAGAGCGGGGGGCAGCAAAAGCCACAGCCGGCGTGCAGGGTTGGTGAGCAACTCCCCCAATACCACCGACACCCCGAGAAGGAGCCAGCCCGCGTACAGCATGTAGTGGGACATGGGCCCCCGGATGCGGTGAGCGAGGTCGTTGGCCCCCTGGAGGTACTGGACGATTCCCCACACCGCCAGGATGGTTGTAACCATCGCGAGCGCGGCGACCAACCTCGGCCACCACTCCCGGTCCATCAGCGCTGCCGCGAGCGGCACAAGCAGCAGCACCGCCAGCCGAGGCAGCTTGTCCAAGCTCTGGACCGGATCCAGCGAGAACACGGCCGAGACCAGTGAGGCGACCGCAAAGACCACGAGCGGCGGCAGCAGCGCCCGGGCCCGAGGGCGCCCGCGGAAAGCCCCGAGACGCCACGCCCTCCAGGAGAACACACCCGCCAGAACGAGGAGCGGGTTGGAAAGACCGAGCTGGGACGACGTGGCGGCCGCAGCCACCATAGCGCCCGCGGCCAGCGCCCGGGCGCGGCGGGCGCGTTCAGCAGCGTCCTCGGGCAATGACCTTCACCCCTCGGCGGGAAGCGCCTCGTCTACCAGCATGACGGGGATGTCGCTGACGATCGGGTAGACCCTCCCGCACTTGGTGCACCGGAGTCCCTCGTGGACCTCGGGCACCTCGTCGCGAAACTTCTCACGGTAGCGCTCCACGAGAACGGCACAGGTGTTCGCCGCCAGGGTTTTGAGCTCGACATCTGCCTTGCAGGCCGGGCAAACGAGAATCTCCAAGAGTTGCGGGTCGACGGGCATGTCCGCCTCCGTCCGCATGCTACCACGCAGAAGAGGGCCAAAGGTAAGAAGGCAAACGGTAAAGGGAGGGCAGGGAGCTCCGTCCGACTGGCGTCTCCCCATCTACCTCTTCCCTCTACCATTCTCCCTTTCACCTTTTCCTTGGCCCTCTTGCGCGAGAGCCCGCGGCATTGCAGCATGCAGTGGTGCGTGTGCTCCAGCTCGTCGCTGCGAACCGCTGGACAGGTGCAGCCGCGACCGCCCTGCAGCTGGCGGAGGCCCTGCGGGATGCAGGTGTGGACTGTGAATTCGCCTATCGTCCCGGGCACAACCTGGAGCAGCGGCTGCGCGCACTGCCCTGGTGCCACCCAATACTGGTCAAGGAGCGCTCGCTCGGCCAGGTGCGGGCCGCAGTCGCCCGTATCAGGGGGCTGGCGGCCGATTTCGATCTGGTTCACGCGCACCTTCCGCACGATCACCTTCTGGCCCGCCTCGCCGTCAAAGGCTCAAACCTCCCGTTGGTGCGAAGCATCCATCACCTCGGCCACCTGCGGTCGGATCCCTACCATCGCTGGCTGCTGCACGGCACGGCCGGGGTCGGCCTCGCCAACTCGGCGATGACGCCCCTCGTTGGGCGCCTTCCGGCCCTGCGTGGCGTCCCCGTGCACGTGCTTCCCATCGCACTCGACAAGCGCTTCCTCTCGGGCGGCGCGCGGGATGCCGGCCGGCAGCGTCTCGGGATCCCGCTGGACGCCATCGTGGCCGGCACCATCGGCAAGCTCGACCGATCCCGGGGGCACGACCTTTTCGTGCGCGCGCTGGCGGCTGCGCCGGCCGTGCATGGACTCGTGATCGGCAAGGGGCCGCACGAGACCCCCCTCCGAAAGCTGGCGCGCGAGCTCGGTCTCGGGGCGCGCCTGATCTTCGCCGGCTATGTCGAGGAGGGGCTCGAGGACCTCTACGCGGCGATGGATCTTTTTGTCTTCCCGGCTGCAGGCTCCGACCACGCCCACCGCGCGATCGCGGAGGCTTCCGCATGCGGGGTGCCGACGCTCGCGGCGGACCTACCCGGCGTCCGGGACCTGGTCGAGCCGGGGGTCACCGGCGACCTGTACACGGCCTCCGACGCGGCGGCGCTCGCCGTACTCTTGGCAGACTGGACCCGCGACGCTGCACGCCGGCAGGGCGCCCGGGAGGTCGCCGCCGCCCGGGCCCGCGCCCTCTGGACGCCGGAGCGCCTGGCGGGGACCGCGTTGGAGCTGTACGCGGCAAGCCGGGCGTAGGGGGCTTGACAAACGAAATACAAAGGATAGATTAACAAACCGAACGGTCGGTTTATGAAGCAGACGGAGAAGTCCCAGAGGAGCCGCGAACAGGTCCTAGAGGCCGCGCTGCATCTCTTCTCGACCCAGGGCTATAGGGCCACCAGCGTCCGTGAGATCGCCGAAAGGGCCGGGGTTTCGACAGGCAACGTCTACCACCACTTCCCCGACAAGGACACGATCTTCCGAATCCTCCTCGACCAGTACTGGGCCGCGATCGAAAGCCCCGACTTCCCGTTCAACGTGGCGCTGGCGAGCGGCACGTTCCCGGACAACCTGGAGGAGCTCGGTCGGGCGTCGCGCGAGACCGTGAATCGGTACCGGCGGTACGTGGCGCTGATCTACGTCGACGTGGTCGAGTTCGAGGGTAGCCACATTCGCAAGTTCTACTCGGAGATGGCCAAGCGCTTCGCGACGTTCATGGCCGACCACCACGTGGCCCAGACCCGGAACCATCGTCTCCGCCCCGATGTTTCGCCGCTCTCCGCGGTGATGCTGGCGGGCCGTTTTTTCCTCAACTATTTCGCCGTCGAGATCCTATTCGGGGTGCCGAACCACTTCGGGAAGAACACGGACGAGGTAATTGCGGAGATCGCCGACATCCTGCGCCACGGGATGTTGCGTCACGAGAACAACGCTCACGGGGAGCACCAGGCGACCGACAGCAGCGGGGCCAGGAGAGCATGACCCGTCGAGAGCGCATTCATCCGATCGGAGCTTTTCGGCCCGAGCCCAGCGCGGGGCTGGGGAGTCGAGCCTTTGCTTTGCCTGAACGGAGATAGGGCGCATCGCGCCCGGGAGGAGACGATGCATATGCGATGGCTATCCAGGAAACAAGCAAGGCTTGGGCCGGGGGCCCTGGCCGTTGCGGCCTGTGTCGCCGGCCTGCTGCTTGCGGGTCCGGTCCTGGCACAGGTGAACAATGCGGTGGTCGAGCTGCGGGTCGCAGACGCCGGCAAGCTGGCGCTGCCGGGCGTGACCGCAAAGCTGACGAACCCGGCGACGGGACTCTCTCGGACGATGACGACCGAGGCCGACGGCGGCGCCCTGTTTGCCGCGCTCCCGCCGGGAACCTACACCCTCCGGCTCGACCTCGAGGGTTTCGTGGCGGTGGTCGAGGAGAACCTCGCCCTGCGGGTCGGCCAGACGCTCCGGGTCAACGCGATGATGCAGCAGGCACAGGCAACGGAGCAGGTCACCGTGACCGCGCAGGCGCCGCTGGTGGACGTGGTCAAGACCGACTCGTCCACCAACATCGTCCCCGAGCAGATCCAGTCGCTCCCGGTGCCCGACCGCGACTTCCAGAGACTGGCGTTCATCGCTCCCGGCGTGGAGCGCGAGCGCGGCGGGTACCGCTTCATCGGCGGTGGCCCGGTGATCGGTGCCGGAGGCAACGCCTCGCAGGCCACGATCATGGTGGACGGCGTGGACTTCACCGACCCGGCCCTCGGCCTGGCGCGGGCCCGCATCTCCCAGGACTCGATCCGCGAGTTCCGCGTGATCAACAACAGGTTCGACACGGAAATCGGCGGCTCCGCGGGCGGCGCTCTTTCGATCGTGACGCGCTCGGGAACCAACCTTCTCGCGGGTTCCGTGTTCGCCTTCTACCGCGCCGACGACTTGCGCTCGAAGGGCGCGCTCGAGACGGAGAGCCTTCCCTACGACCGCGGCCAGTACGGGTTCACGCTCGGCGGCCCGATCATCAAGGACAAGACGCACTTCTTCCTCTCCGCCGAGTACATCACCGAGGACAACATCTTGCTGTTCCGGCCTGGAGGTGCCTACGCGTCGCTCGCCAAGGACGTGAAGCACCCGTTCAAACAGACTCTGGGGTTCGGGAGCATCGACCACTCGTTCTCGGATAACCAGCGCCTGGCCGCCAAGCTCGTCTTCGAGCAGTACCGCGAGAAGAACTTCCGGGTCGGCGGGGTGGGAAGCGAGGCATGGGGGCAGGAGCTCAAACGCGACAACTGGAACCTCGCCTTCGAGCACACTCTCGTTCCCAGCCCGAGCTACCTCAACGAGCTGCACGTCCAGGTTGGGAAACGGAAGTACACCGAGCCCACCAACTCCACGGCGGTGGAGGAGTGGTTCTCGTCAGGAAACACGCTCAAGACCGGCACGAATACGGTCGGCAGCCTGCTCGGTGATGGCACCGAGTGGGAGATCCGCGACACGGCCCACATGTACCTCGACACGCACGAACTGAAGATGGGGATCGGACTGCAGCACATCAAGGAGCGCTCCGACATCCCCACGTTCCAGAACGGGACCTTCGTCTACCTCACTGACACACGTGCCATCCCGATTTCGTACATCTACGGCGTCGGCTCGGCCAGTGTCCCGAAGTCAACCGACCTTTACAGCGCGTTCATCCAGGACGACTGGCGGCCGGCCTCCAACCTCACGGTCAACCTCGGCCTGCGCTACGACTACGACACCGACGGCAACAACCCCGACTTCAAGCACCCGCTGGTCCCCAATGGCCGCAAGCGCGACAGCAACAACTACCAGCCGCGGCTCGGCTTCTCCTGGGACGTGGCTGGCAACGGCAAGAACCTGATCCGGGGTGGGATCGGGCGGTTCATCGGCCGCTTCCTGCTTGTGCCGGCGTTCACCGAGCTTCAGCAAAACGGAATCACGGGGCGCATCAATTACACCCGCGTCAACGGGGTCTTCTACTGGCCGCTCTGCCCGGCGCTCGGCATCACCGACCCCGCCGTGTGCCACGCAATCTTCCCGGCCCTCGACCCGTCGAACCCGACCACGACCGGCGTCCCGCAGAAGGGTGCGATCACACTCATCGACACAACGTTTGTGAACCCGTACGCGGATCAGCTGACACTCGGCTGGACCACGCGGCTCGGTGGGTCGAACGTCTTCTTCGACGCCGAAGGGATCTGGGTCAAGGGGCACGACGAGATCTTCATCAGGGACAAGAACTGGACCGGTAACGCCACCCACCTGCGGCCGAACTCCACCTACACGAATATCAACACCTATACCAACGATGGCCACTCGGAGTACAAGGCGCTCGTCTTCAGCCTGAACGGCACGCTGAAGGGCGGCCACCTGCTCACGGCCTCGTTCACGGTCTCAGACAAGAAGAACCTCTCCGACGACTTCAGCCCCGAGTACACGGCAGGCTACCCCAACGACCCGGCCGACCCTGAGGGCGAGTGGGGGCACGGGCGTGGCTTCGAGCGGTACCGGATCGTGGTGTCCGGCGTGTTCAGATTGCCGTGGGATATCACGATAGCTCCAATCGCGGAGTACGGCTCGGGGCAGCCTTGGACGCGCCGGCGCGGGTACGACTACAACGGCGACGCCTTTAACTCCGACCGCGCCCCGGGCGTCAAGCGCAACGGCCAGGACGGCCCGCCGTTCCGCCAGCTCTCGCTACGGCTCACCAAGGCGTTCGCGCTCGCCAAGGCAGGGCGACTCGAGGTGCTCGCCGAAGCGTTCAACGTCTTCAACACCGTCAACTACGACGTCAACTCGATCAACGCCGGGGAGTTCCTGAGTGGACCCACGATCGCGAATCCGACGGCCACGTACCTGCCCAACCCCAGGTTTGGCAAGTACTCCTCCACCCTGCCCGGCCGGGAGATCCAGCTCGGGCTGAGGTGGACGTTCTAAAAGCAAGGCACAGGGCATAGGGCGCAGGGCACAGGGGGTTCCAACCCCCACCTGCGCCCCGCATGAATTGAAACAGGGGTAACTCACCAGAGCAGCGGCCAACGCTCCGGAGGCGTTACGCATGGCAATCGAGACAGGTTTGAAAGGCAATGTTGTTATCGTGACGGGAGCGGCGGCCGGCATCGGCCGCGCCACCGCTCTGGCGTTCGCCCGCGAGGGTGCACGGGTCGCCGCCTGGGACGTGAGCGACGCAAAGGCTGCCGAGTTGGTCGGAGAGCTAAAGGCGGCAGGCGGCGATGCTGTCTTCAGTAAGGTGGACGTCACCGACGGCGCCGCCGTGACAAAGGCCGTCGGCGAGGTGACCGCGACGTGGGGGCGCGTGGACGTGCTGGTCAACAACGCCGGGATCGTGCGCGACTCCCAGCTCGTCAAGTACAAGGACGGAGCGGTGGTCTCCACCATGAGCGAGGAGGCCTGGGACGCGGTGATAAGCGTCAACCTGAAAGGTGTGTTTCTGTGCACGCGTGCCGTGGTGCCGCACATGATCGCCGGAGGCGGCGGCGTGATCCTCAACGCCTCCTCGGTGGTCGGGCTGTACGGCAACTTCGGGCAGACCAACTACTCCGCCACCAAGGGTGGCCTCATCACGATGACCAAGACGTGGGCGCGCGAGCTGGGCAAGTATAAGATCCGCGTCAACGCGGTGGCGCCGGGCTTCATCGCCACCGAGATCCTGGCTTCGATGCCTGAGAAGATCATCGAGGGGATGGTGGCGAGGACCCCGTTGGGGCGCATGGGCAGGCCCGAGGACATCGCCGGGACCTACGTCTGGCTCGCCTCGGACGCGGCCTCGTTCGTGCACGGCGCCGTGATCTCGGTGGACGGCGGGATCGTGCTGGGGACGTGAGGAAGAGGGATCCACATGACGCGCTACGGGAACATCGTGTCCACCGGGCGTTACCTCCCCGAGCGCGAGGTGACGAACGACGAGCTACGGCAGCGCTTCGACCCGATCGTGCCCGAGTTCGTGAACAAGATGGAGGAGTCCAGCGGCATAACCAGTCGCTGGTGGGCCCCCGACGACTGGGCGACGTCGGACGTGGCGCTGCCGGCAGCGCGCCAGGCGCTGGAGCGGGCCGGGCGCAAGCCCGAGGATGTGGACCTCATCATCCTCGGGACCGACTCGCCGGACTACGTCACCCCAGCAACCTCGGTGGTGCTTCAGCACAAGCTGGGCGCAAGGAACGCCGGCACGTTCGACGTCGGGTGCGCCTGCGCGTCGTTCCCAACCGGACTCGCCGTCGGTGCCGGCATGGTCGCCACCAACCCCGGCCTCAAGGTCGTGCTGGTGGTTGGCGTCTACCTGATGCACAAGCTGGCGCATCCCAACGACCCATTGATTTTCTTCTACGGCGACGGGGCTGGGGCGGCGGTGCTCGAGCCGCGCGAGACACCAGGTTTCGTGTCGTCCGCGTCGCAGGCCGGCGGGGAGTACCACCGCCACTGGGGGATCTACTCGGGCGGCACGTTCGAGCCCGCGACCGAGCAGTCGGTCAAGGCCGGACGCACCACCGTGAAGATGCTCGAGCGTTACCCCCCGGAGATCAACCACGAGGGGTGGCCGCGGCTGACCCGCCGCGTCGCCAAGGAGGGTGGGTTCGCGGTCTCCGACATCGACCTCATCATCTTCACGCAGGTGCGCAAGCCCTCGATTGAACTGGTGATGGCCGACCTCGGGATACCGATGGAGAAGACGCACACCGTAATGGAGAAGTGGGGCTACACGGGATCGGCCTGTATCCCGATGGCGCTTGACGACGCGACATCGAAGGGCAAGGTCCACCCTGGCGACCTGGTCATGTTCATCGGCTCCGGCGTGGGGTACAACCAGGCCGGGGCGGCGTTCCGGATGCCGTGATAACGGGGAGCAGGGAAAGAGAGCCATGAACATCCGCGGCATCGTTCTGGTCGCCGTCCTGGCCGTGGTGGCGGCGGCAGGCATCTGGGTGGGGTGGTTGCTGCGGTACCGTCCCCTCACGGTCTTCGCCTGGCAGACGTGGTTCGCGCTGCGCACCGCCGGCCTGCACAAGGTGAAAGTGGCCGCGGGGCCGGGTCCGCAGGCCGTGTTCGTCGGTGGGCAGGGGCCTGCGGTGGTGCTCCTGCACGGGGCGGGTGACAACGCGGGCACCTGGTTCCGGGTGGTTCCGGAGCTCGTGAAAGGTCACACGCTCATCGTCCCCGACCTCGCCGGCCACGGCAGTAGCGCTCCACACTCGGGACCCATCGAGGTGCGCCAGGTTATCGAGGGTGTCGAGGAAGTGCTCAACCGCCTCGCGCCGGGACAAAAAGTCGCCCTGGTGGGAAACTCGCTGGGTGCATGGGTGGCCATGGTGGTGGCCCACCACCACCCGGAGCGGGTCGCGATCTGCGTGTGTATCGACGGCGGGGCGATCAAAGGCAGCAACGAGCATGCCCGGGTGCTGCCGGAGACGCGCGCCGAGGCGCGGGAGTCGGTCGCACAGACGCGCGACCCGGGTAGCGCTCCCGTCCCCGACTTCGTCCTCGACGATATCGTGCGCCAGGCAAAGGTGGGGCCTCTCGGCCGCCTCGCCGCCACCGCTGCGACCATGGAGGCGTACGTGCTCGATGACGCGCAGCTCCGCGAGCTGACGTTGCCGGTGCGGCTGATCTGGGGAGCGTCCGATCGTCTCATGCCGCTCGACTACGCGCAGCGAATGCTCACCGAGTTGCCGAGCGCCACGCTGGTCACGCTCGAGCGGTGCGGTCACGTCCCGCAGATCGAATGCCCGCAGCGGTTGCTTCCGGTGCTCAAGGAGGCGCTGGGCGGCGCGAAATGGTGAGATGGAGCCATGCTGCACGGTGACGTCCTCGGTGAGCGGGCGCGGTTGACGCCGGACAAGACCGCGCTGGTCTTCGTGCCCACTGGGCAGCGCTTCACCTACCGCGAGCTCGACGACCGCGCAGCGGGGTGCGCGCGTTCCTGGGTTGCAGGACTCGGACTCGGCAAGGGTGACCGGCTTGGGATTCTGGCCAACAACCGGGTGGAGCTCCTCGACGCCTTCTTCGCCGCCGGCAAGTCGGGGGTCATCCTGGTCCCATTGGGGACGCGCCTCACCGCCCATGAGCTTGCCTACATCGTCCGTGACAGCGGGATGCGTGCCCTGACGTACGGTGGGGAGTTCGCCGCTACCGTGCGCGAGCTGCGCGGGTTGGTCACCCTCGAACGCTGGATCGCCCTCGACAACCCCCCCGAGCCCGGTGATCTTTGCTACGCCGAAATCCTCGACACCCGAGCCCCAAACCCTGAACCACGACCTCGACCCGAGGACATCTACTGCCTCCTCTACACCAGCGGTACCACCGGAAAGCCCAAGGGCGTCATGGTTCCCCATCGCATGGTGGCGTGGAACGGCTACAACACAGCGATCTGCTGGCAGCTCCGCGAGGACGACGTCTCGCCGATCTTCACCCCGCTCTACCACGCCGGAGGTCTCGGTGCCTTCCTCCTTCCGATCTTCGCCATTGGGGGAACGACCGTGCTGCACGCGGGCTTCGACACCGGCGAGATCTGGCGGACGATGGAGCGCGAGCGGTGCACCGTCGTGCTGGGTGTGCCGACGATCTACAAGC
>Ga0154638_1032_pt4 | contig 11113 bp, 10 predicted proteins | sample Rifle2008BG13ft_FD_116067 | JGI IMG/M metagenome (GOLD analysis project Ga0154638, IMG submission 116067) | Acidobacteria bacterium RBG_13_68_16 | reverse complement strand
GCGCCCTGACCCTCAACGAGGTGATGGGCATGCCACAGCTCGCAACGGATCCCGTGACTGGGGCGCTGAACACGGCCTACCCCGGCGGGCCGCTCGAGATCCTGGTCAATAACACCAAGTGGGGTGGCAAGCGGATCACCGGGGTTGATGACCTAACAGGCGAATTTACCTTCGAACCTGTCCCTGGATTCACCGGCGTGACCCTCAACGGCGATACGACTTACTACTCTGAGCTGCCCCGGGAAGGCGACACCGAGATCTGGGAGATCATCAACATCACCGCCGACGCCCACCCGATCCACCTGCACCTCGTGCAGTTCCAGCTCATCAGCCGTCAGAGCTTCAACGCCAACGCGTACAACGCGGTCTATTTCGCCGCCTTCCCGGGCGGCGGCTGGGATCCGATGCTCGGCACGTCTTGCCCTGCAGGTACATTCTGCCCGGGCTTCGGTCCGCCGCTGGTCTATGACGGAACCGATCCGCTTTCGGGCGGAAAGCTCGGCGGCAACCCGGATGTCGCTTCGATCGGAAAGAACGGAAAATCGCTGTACCTGAGCGGCAAGCCCGCACCACCTGCTGCCAACGAGGCCGGCTGGAAGGACACCGTGATCGCGCTCCCCGGGCAGGTGACGCGCATCGCCGTGCGCTGGGCCCCGACCGACCTGCCGCTTAAGACGACTGGACAAGGGTTGGGTAGCCTCTATTACCCGTTTGACCCGAGCGGCGAATCCCAGCACGGTTTCGTCTGGCACTGCCACATCATCGACCACGAGGACAACGAGATGATGCGGCCGGACCTCGTGACGCTGAACCCGTCAGCGCCGGCAGCAGCCTCACGACCACTCGTCAAGAACTCGGATTACTGAGCTGACTGACCCGATGTCAAGATTGGGCCGCCCGTGAGGGCGGCCCTTTGTTCTTGCCTTGGGAACCCGGCAGCGTCAATTGACCGGCGCGGCTGAGGACGGCTTGGAAACGTCGGGCGCCCCGAGCGGCGGGAGCACGTCGTCGCCGAGGAGGATGATGTTGGCCCCGGCGTCGGATGCCGGCAGCGGCGAGGCGCAGGTATACGGCTGACCCCCGCCGTTGCGGCCGAGGAAGTCGAGCACCCACTGCTCCTCCGCCCGGCGAGCGCCCCTGAGCCTACCCGCCGCGTTGGGCACGGCCACGCAGAAGACGAACTCGCCCCGGGCCGTGCGGGCGTACCCCGCGAGCACGGCGACGCCGCCGTCCGTGTTGGTCAGGGTTCCGGTCTTTCCGATCACGGAGGTGGTGTTGGGACCGTTGGCGAGAAGCGGGAAGAAGTGCGTCACCGTGCCGGGGTCGCACCCCGCCACCGGCAGCACCGACTCCAGCGGCACGCCGAGGCGCTGGCAGGTCTGCCGGAACTCGCGCAGCAGGCGAACGATGAGGCGAGGCGTCAGCCGGTTGCTGCCGAGCCCGGAGGCGGTTTCGAGCTGCACGACATCGGGCTGAGCCTCGCAGCGCGCCGTCACGAGCTCCGTGAGGTCGTGCATCGGACCCAGATCCGCCGCCACCCTCTCGATGTCGTTGTTCGAATAACAGTTGAAGCGCCGCAAGACCTCGGCCAGGGCCTGCGAGCGATGCACGACCAGCATCTCCCCCTGGGTCGTATCGCCGTCGGTCCCGACCCCGCCGAGCACCACGACTCGGCCCGGGTGCGAGGCGGGAAGAGCCCGCCGCTCGGCGAAATCGTGCCAGCTCGCCTTCGTGCCGCGATCCCACCGCCTGGGGTCGAGCGCCTGCCGCAGGCGCGATGCCATCAGCACACCGCGCTTGATCGGGTCGGGCTCGCGGCCCGCCGAACCGTTCTCCCAGCCCATCCAGAAGTGCTGGTTTACGATGACGGCGCCGGTGATCCGCTCCACACCCATCTCGTTGAGCGCCTGCGCGACCAGGAACCCGTTCTCCGAGTGGAAGTCGGGGTCGCCGGAGCCCTGCACGACCAGGTCGCCCTGAAGCGTCCGGCGCTCGCGATCCACCCTGCCGCGGACGAAGAACCGGGTCTCGAAGCGGAAGTCCGGCCCCAGGCGCTCGAGCGCCCACAGCGAGGTGGCGACCTTGACCACGGACGCGGGGTTGATCGGCTCGTCCCCCTGGCGCGACTCCACCGGCTCGCCGCCGACCGTTTCGACGCACCAGACGAGCTCGACGGGGCGGGCGCGCCGCTTGCTGCGGGCGGCGCCGTCCGCGGTTCCGGCAAGAGAAGTTGCGAGCAGGGTTGCCGTGAGCAGGGCGAAGAATTGCTTCACGGGATTACATTGTACCGGAGTGTGTGTCCGTTAGAAAGCTTGGCAAGCGCGCGCGTTTCGAGTAGGTTGAATGCGTCTCTTTCCGGAGGTGCCATGAGCGACATCGACGAGTTCATTTCGGCACGCCGAGAAGCCAACGCCGCGGTGCTCGGTCAGGACCACCTGGGCATCAAGCGCTTCTTCGCCCTGGACGAGGCCGCCTACCGCGACGGCGCCCTGCAGGGCAGGGTGAAGGAGTTGCTCGGCCTCGCCTCCTCCCTGGTGTTACGGTGCGATGATTGCGTCGACTACCACCTAATCCAGTGCGTCAAGGCCGGGTGGAGCGAGACCGAGATCGTGGATGCGCTCAACGTCGGCCTCGTGGTAGGCGGCTCGATCGTGATCCCGCACCTCCGCCATGCGGTTAGGACGCTCGCGGCACTGCAGGGCCGCACCGATCTCGCTCTGTGACTGTTCGGCGCGCCAGACCCGGGGGTCAGGTTCCCTTCACGACTTCGCGGGGGCCGAGTGCGAGCTGCAACGACGCGCCGGCTGCGACGACGGCCTCCTCGTACGCTTGACCCTCCGTGCGCTCCCGCAGGCGGGCGGACGTTGGCAGCACCATGGGCCAACCCTCCCACGTCAACGCCTTTCCGGTGCTCGCGTCCAGCACACGCCCATCCTCGACCGCCCTCGACGCGTCGTCGAGCGGCATTCCTCCCAACAACGGCTGCAGCGCCCGAAGCAGAGCTTCGGCTCGCGGTTGCAGGAATCGGGCATGACGGCGTGAGAGCGCCGCCACGTGATAGTGGTTGGGGTGGAAGAGGACGCCGTCAAGGGAGAGCGTCTCGGAGAGGACGACGAGCCAGCCGAAGAACTCCCGGAGCATCCCGAGACCGGGGTGCTGCTGTCCGGGAAGCGCGGGCCTCGCATCGCTGAAACGCTCCCGCGGGTTCTGCAGCAGCATCCACTCGACATCCAGGACCTCGCACCCGGGGACAACCCGCGTGTCGCGGTGGAGACGGAGCTCCACCAGCAGCTCGCGGCGGTCGGCATCGCCGAAGATCCTGACCGTTTGGCCCAGCGGGTGGTCGAGTTCGAGGTTCACCAACGGCATTTTGAAGCCGCGCGCCCGGATCAACTGCAGAATCCCGAATCGTTCGAGCAGCAGCTCGACCCCGACCCTCGAGAAGTAGCCCAGGAACCGGGTTTGGCGGGGCACCCCGGGGAAGAGCCCGACCAGGTCGTCCTCGGTGAGATCCCAGCCTCCCCCTTCCTTCGTCTGGGTGAGGTGAGCCGGGTCGAGGGACGCCTTGATCTGCCGAAAGCGGAGCAGGGTCAGCTCCTCGTTGCCAGGCGGCTCGATCGGGGAACCGGTGAGCAACCACGAGAGGAATCGGGCCGAGTAGCGCCAGGCCTCGTCCCCATACCCGCCGCCGAGCACCACGACGAGGGGAGTGCCCTGCCTGCGCACCAGATCCACGACGAAACGGTCGCGGGCGAGCAAACCCTCGGGGCTGATCTTCCAGTTGCCGATGGCGTCGTCAGCAGCAACATCGCAACCGGCGAGGTAGATCACCAGCCCCGGCCGAACCGCTTCGACAACCGGGGGAAGGGCCTTGAGCAGGGTGCCGAGGTAGAGCTCGTCGGTCACACCGGCGCCGAGCGCGATGCTCGTGGCCGCGACGGCCGCGGTGTCCCCCCAGTGCTCGTTGTGCACGGAGAACGTATGGACGGTGGGGTCGGCGGCGAAGATCTCGCGCGTGCCGTTGCCGTCGTGGAGGTCGAGATCCACGATCAGTGCCGCCTCGACGAAGCCACGCTGACGCAGGCGCGCGATCGCGACGGCCATGTCGTTGAAAACGCAAAAGCCGGCCCCCCGGGTGCGGCCCGCGTGGTGAAAACCACCGCCGAGGTTCACCGCGACGCACTGGGTTGTCAGCGCCCACCGCGTGGCCTGAATGGTCCCACCCACCATGAGGCGCTGGAGATCCAGGACCTGTTCGAGCTCGTTGTCGCTGACCGGCACCCCGAGGATGCCCGTCAGGGTCTCGGGGCGCTGGAGCGCGTCAAGGTACTCCGGAGCGTGCACCAGGAGGACGTTCTTGAGCGCCGCCGGTCGCGGGGGCGAGATCTCCTCGCGCCGGACGAGCCTCTCGTTGTTGAGGAAAGCCAGAATGCGGTCGGCGCGCAACGGGTCCATGGGGACACCGGAGGTGTATCGCTCGTAGGCGGGGTCGTATATCAAGCGCACCTTGGGGGGATTCACGGTGTTGCGCAACCACCGCCACTGCCGCCGCAGCATGCGGCGGACTCTCGAGGTGCGTCTGCGCACGATGTGGCCGGTAACAACTCCCACGCGACGAGTATAGGCGCCGGCGCCCGATCGCGGCCCGGGCATGCCCCCTGTGAGCAGGTTCACACCGCCCGCGCACGGCGTTACGCTAATCTGTCGTCAGGACACACAGCCAAGACGCCGAGTCCGCGGACGTTGGCACGAATGGAGGCAAACGAAATGGTCAAGAGAATTGTTCTGGCCGCAAGCTGCCTCGCGCTGGTAGCCACCTTTGCATCCGCACAGGGGTTCGAGCTCGAGGGCAGGTACTGGCCTGCCAGCCTGACTGCCACCGTCCGGGTCACGGGGGACCACGCCGAGGTGCCCGAAGACCTCAGCACGATCGACCTCAAGAACGACCTCGGCCTGGAGGACAAGAACCTGAAGGACTGGCGGCTCACGCTGTTCACGGGCCCCAACAGCAGGCTGCGCGTTGCCTACGTGAAGATGGACTACAGCGCCGACCAGGAGGTAACTCGGACCATCGTGTTCAACGGGCAACCCTACACGGTCGGCACGAGGGTCCTCACCAAGCTGAACCTCGACTACTGGCGCTACGGCTGGGTTTGGGAGTTCGTGGGTGGGCGTTCTTCCAAGGTCAGTTTCGGCACGCTCCTGGAGGCCAAGAGGATCTCCGTCGACGCGGCGCTCTCGGCTCCGGAGGTCGCCCCTCCGGTGGACGAGAAGAAGAAGTTCTCGGCGACGGTGCCCACCGTGGGCCTGGTCCTCGACATCAAACCTTCACAGGCGCTCAACATCTTCGCCGAGGCGTCGGGCATGAGCTGGGGCGATCGGGGTCACGCGGTGGACGGCGAGGCCGGACTCAAGCTGGTCCTCGGTTCCCACCTGGTCCTGACCGGCGGTTACCGCTACTTCGACCTCGAGGTGAAGGACGAGCCCGACTTCGCGAAGCTGAAAAACTCGGGGCCCTTCGTGGGTGCGGCCTTGCGCTTCTAGGCAAGGGCTACGCCGCACGAACCGTATCAGAGGAAGTCCGAACAGGAGAGGTAGTAGCCGCACGCCGGCGTCGGGCAGACGAGCTTGCACGAGCGCTCGACCAGGGTGCTGCCGCAGTTGGGGCAGGTGCGGACCGCCGCCTGCTCACGGTTCGCCGGCTGGGCGATGGAGCCGCGATCGGCGCGGACAGCCGACGGGCTGGTGTCATCCGGTGCCATCTCACGGCCAAGGTAGGTGGAACGCCCCCGCGGGTCAACTGCGCTGCGCGCACTCATGTGGTTCTCGATCCGGAGCCCGACGCTCGCTAGGGCTTCTTCGAGCGCTCGAGCTTGTTCCGGTACATGCGCGAGTCCGCCAGGCGCAGGGTCTCGGCGAGCGACTGACCCTCTTCAGCCGTGGCGAGACCGAGTGAGAAGTGCACGGCCGGGCGGTCGTCGCTCGCGCTGTAAGCGTTCTCGTTGCGCCGGACGCGCGCGAGCACGGACTCACCGGCAATTATGCTCGCCCCCGGGAGGAGCACCGCGAACTCGTCGCCGCCTATCCTGGCGACCACGTCGCCGGGCCGGAACGAGATCCGCAACACCTCGGCGGCCTGCCGCAGTAGCTCGTCACCGGCGGCATGTCCGAGGCGGTCGTTGACTCCCTTCAGCCCGTCCACGTCCGCGGACACGATGCTGACCGGGAAGTGTCTGCCCTTGGCGAGGCGCGCCATCTCCTCCTCGAAGAAGAGGCGGTTGAACAGGTTGGTCAGCGGATCGTGGGCGCTCAGGTAGCGCAGCTTGTCCTCGAGTCGCTTCCGCGCCGTGATGTCTTGCACCACCGCCATGCCGGCGACCACCTCGCCTTCGGGACCTCTGACCGGGCGCGCGTGCACGTTGTAGATGCGGCCGCCGAACGGCACCTCGAGGGCCGACTCCTGGCCGGCCACGGCGCCGTGCAGGTTCGGCTCGATCATGGTGAACGTCAGCGCCGGGAGGAGCGCCGCCAGCGATCTCCCCTCCAGCGACTCCTTCGGGAAGCCGCCCGCCGCCAGAGCCGCGCTCTCCGCCAACATGACGCGCAGGTCGGTGTCGAACAGCACCAGGGCGCCGTCGGGAAAGTTGTTCACCAGCGTGCGGTAGTGCTCTTCACGGGCGCGGCTTCTCTCGTCCTCCTTCTTGCGCTCGGTGACGTCGGCCAGAAGGCCCACGCCCGGCCCGCCCGCGGCGTGTTTGCGCACGCTCAGCAAGACCTGTCGTTCCTTGCCCGGAAGGGCTGAGAGGCAGAATTCGGCGTCGAACTCACACCCGTCTCTGCGCCGGCCGCTCAGGACGAGGCGCCAAACCTCCCCGAGACGCGCGTGCGCTGCCCAGTCCCCGATTGCCTCCGCCGACGGGAGAGTGCCGAGCCGACCCGACGCGGCAAGCTCGGGCATCGCGAGGCCGACAAGCTCCTCGTGCGGGCACCCGAAGAGGTTCGCCGCCGCCCGGTTGGCGGCCACGATACGTTCACCCTCCAGGATGAAGGCAGCGTCGGGCGCGCTCTGGAAGATGCCCTCCCAGCGCATCACCCTGCTCCGCTGGTCGGCGCCGGGCGTCGCCACGTCAAAGCACTGCTGCGCCTTGACAAGACGAGTCTCATCCTCTCGATTATACAGAAGAAAGCTGGCCCGGCCACACCCTGCCGGGTGCAAGCCACAGTTCCCTGAAGGGCCTCCGGCCGCCCGGATCGCAGCCCGCCCGACCGTCTGGGAAGGCGGCACACCACGGGAAATGTCAGCTCTTCACGGGATGCGCGGCACGGTCAGCGCAAGGCGGGCACGAGCGTCGGTGCGCCTGACCGGGCGTCGATCACCGACGCGAAGGCGAAAAACGGCACGGTACCGCTCACCTCGGCGCGCAGGTGCTCGCCGCGGGGGACTCCGAAGGCGTGCAGCGCGTCGTCCAGCTGGATGTAACCTCCTGCGGCCAACCGATAGGTTTCCTCACCGGCCAGCTCGCCACGCTGCAGGAACACGCGCACCTGCAGGATCCCGTGCTCGGTCGACGGGTTGAAGAGCGCGATGTTGGTGCGGAATTGCGGCGTTCGCCGCAGGCCCACCAACTGGGCGACGTCCCCGGGTTTGACCGCGGCCGACCTCGGGAGCGCCGGAATCCCCTGACCGAACGAGCCTCGGCCGGCGGCGTTGAACACCCTCGTGAAGACCACCACCCCCTGCGTGGCCAGGATGCGGAGCACCCCGACGCTGCCCTCCGGGACCAGGTCGTTGCGGTACAGCGTGGCTCCGGCAGGCAGGTCCTCGAGCGGCGGCTCGGCTTTCAAGGGCTCGAGGTTGGGCTGGCCGGCCGGCAGGAAGATCACCGCATACCCCCCGGTTATGGTGGAGGTGTTGCAGATCCACACCTCGGTGTTCCACCACGAACCGTCCTGGCCCTGTCTCTGACCGACCATCGGGACGAAGTACTCCTCCGCAGCGGCCAACCCGCACGCGAGAAGCGCCACCGCGACCAGGAATGTCCGTCGCATCACGACTCAGGATAGGTCCCCCGAATGCCGGGCGCAAGGGAGGAGGTCCAACCCCTGTGCTAGCATCCGCGACGCGCAGCAGTGGGTGGGCTGTGGCCCTCGCGCACGCGGCCAGCACCGGTGACCGGGCGCCCGCAAGCCATGGGCTCCAAGGCCGTTGCCGCTCGCAAGCCGAGGGAGACTCGGCCACCGGCAGGCCCCGACGTATACGGAGGTCGGATGTCACGTAAGCACGTCGCGCTTCTTGGTCTCACTCTCGCACTGACCGCCTCGCTCGCGGCGTCACCCCTGGCGACGTCCAGGGACACGCAGGCGCGGCTCTCCTACGACGTCCATTTCCTCGCCTCAGGCGCCCTCGAGGGGCGCTTCTCGGGGTCGGAAGGGGCGAAGGTGGCCGCCGGCTTCATCGCCGACCGGTTCCGGGCGCTCGGCCTGAGACCCGCCGGGGAGAACGGTGGTTACCTGCAGCACTTCTCCTTCATCGCACGGGTTCACCCCGGACCCGGCAACGCACTCGCGTTCGAGCTTACGGGCGGCACCCGCACGGCCACCCTCGAGGAGGACTACCGACCGCTCTCGTTCTCGTCCTCGGGGAGCGCCGCTGGCGAGGTCGTGTTCGCCGGCTACGGGATCCATGCGCCCGACCTCGGCTACGACGACTACGCGGGACTCGACGTCAAGGGGAAGGTCGTGTTGGTGCTGAGGTTCTCGCCGGACGGCGACGATCCCGCCTCGCGCTTCCAGCCCCACATGGCGTTGCGCCGCAAGGCCTCCGAGGCGCGCGCCCAGGGAGCGGTCGCGCTCCTGGTCGCCACCGGGCCCGTCGGCGCCAAGGAGACCGCGCCGGTCAAGATCTCCTTCGACGCCTCGTTTGCGGACTCCGGTCTCCCGGTGCTCGGGATCTCCACGCCGCTGGCCGAGGCGCTCTTCGCAGGCCACGGCTTCACGCTCGCGGAGCTGCAGCAGCGCATGAACGAGCGCAAGGAACCCGCCTCTCGCCCGCTGGGGGTGGCGGCGAAGCTCACCACCGATGTGGTGCAGGAGCGAGCCGACGCGATCAACGTCGTGGCGCTCCTTCAAGGAAGCGACCCCGCGCTCACCGAAGAAACGGTCGTGGTGGGAGCGCACTACGACCACCTGGGCTACGGCGGCGAAGGAACCGGCACGCTGGCGCCCGATGTGCGTGCCGTACACCCGGGTGCGGACGACAACGCCTCGGGCACCGCGGGGATGCTCGAGATCGGCCGGAGGATGGTGGCGGCACGTCCGGCGCGCACCCTGGTCTTCGTTGCATTCTCCGGCGAAGAGGAGGGTCTGCTGGGCTCCAGCCACTTCGTCCAGCACCCCCCTGTCCCGAAGGAGAGGATCGTCGCAATGCTGAACCTCGACATGGTGGGCCGTCCGAAGGTGGGGCCCGCGCTGACCATCGGCGGCTACGGGACCGCCGCCCAGTGGCCGGGCCTCGTCGAGAAGCTCAACGCCAACCACCACCTCAAGCTCTCGACGAACAAGGGTGGATTCGGCGCCTCCGACCACTCCTCGTTCTACGCGGCCGATATCCCCGTGCTATTCCTGTTCACCGGTGCCCACGAGGACTATCACAAGCCCTCCGACACCGCCGATCGGATCAACTACCCGGGTATGGCCGAGGTCGTGCGGTTTGCCGCTGACCTTGCCCTCCGTGTGGCGAGCCTCCCCCAGCGGCCGACGTTCCAGAAGGTCGCAGACGAGGGCGCGGGGGAGCGGCGCGGTTTCAAGGTGCGCACCGGTGCCATACCCGAGTACGGGTTCGAGGGCCCGGGTGTGAGGCTCTCGGGCGCCCGCGGCGGGTCTCCGGCCGACAAGGCCGGCCTGAAGGCGGGGGACATCGTGCTCCGGTTCGGCGACCGCGACATCCGCAACATCTACGACTACATGTACGCCCTTGGCGACCACAAGGCAGGTGACACCGTGGTCCTCAAGGTGCAGCGTGGTGCGTCGACCCTCGAGCTGTCGGTCACCCTCGAGGCAGGCGGGGCCGGGGGGCGCTAGGTGGCCCTCGACCTCGTCACCGCCGGGGAGTCCCACGGCCGAGAGCTGGTGGCGGTGCTCTCGGGGGTCCCGGCAGGCCTACGTCTGGATCAAGCCGCCATCGACGCCGAGCTGGCGCGCCGCCAGCACGGCTACGGCCGGGGCGGCAGGCAGAAGATCGAGAAGGACCGGGTGGACGTGCGCGCCGGCCTGCGCGCCGGCGTCACCCTTGGCTCGCCGCTCGTGCTCGCGATCCCCAACCGCGACTGGGTGAACTGGTCCCGGGTCATGGACCCATGGGAGCTGGACGACAAGGCCTCGGCGAAGCGCCGCCTGACGGCTCCCCGGCCGGGCCACGCGGACCTGGCAGGAGCCTGGAAGTACGGGCACACCGACGATCTCCGCAACGTCCTCGAGCGCGCGTCGGCGCGCGAGACTGCCGCGCGCGTTGCGGCCGGCGCGGTGTGCAGGCAGCTGCTCTCGCTCTGCGGGGTCTCGATTCGGTCCGGGGTTCTGGCGCTCGGCGGGACCACGCTGCTGGAGGGCGCCCCCACGTTCGCCGACCTCGAGCTTGTGAACGACGCCTCACCGCTGCGGACCGTCGCCCCGGACCAGGAGGACCGACTCGTCGCCCTGATCGACGAGGCCAGGCACGCCGGCGAGACTCTTGGCGGCGTGGTCGGCGTGGTCGCGCGCGGCGTGCCGCCGGGCCTTGGCTCCTATGCACGGTGGGAGGAGCGGCTAGACGGCCAGCTCGCCCAGGCCCTGATGGCGGTGCAGGCAGTCAAGGCGGTGGCGATCGGCGCCGGGATCGAGACGCCCTTCCTGCCGGGCTCCAAGGCGCACGACCCGATCCTGCCGGGCGAGCACGGCCTGCGACGCGGCTCCAACCATGCCGGCGGCATCGAGGCGGGGGTCTCAAACGGCGAGGAGGTCGTCGTTCGCGCGTTCATGAAACCGATCTCCACCCTGCGCGACCCGCTGCCGTCGGTCGATCTCGCCACCGGAAAGGCGGCTAAGGCCGCCTACGAGCGATCGGACGTCACTGCCGTTC
>Ga0154638_1043_pt12 | contig 11433 bp, 8 predicted proteins | sample Rifle2008BG13ft_FD_116067 | JGI IMG/M metagenome (GOLD analysis project Ga0154638, IMG submission 116067) | Acidobacteria bacterium RBG_13_68_16 | reverse complement strand
CCCTCCCGATTCTCCTGATGGTCTACGACACCTGGCGGGACGTGAAGCATCGCACGCAGCCGCTGCTGCCGCGCCTCACCTGGGTGTACATGATCGGCATGGTGATCATCCACTTCATCGGGGCAGGGATGTTCGGATTCGCGCACACCCTGCCGATGATCAACTACTACACCCACGGCAGCCAGGTGACCGTGTCGCACGGGCACCTGTCGTTCTACGGGGCCTACGTGCTCCTCAACCTGACGTTCTTCTACTTCGCGATCCCCCGGATCAAGAAGTTCCCCGGGGCGTCCTACGAGGAAAAGGGCGGGCACTGGGGGTTCTGGCTCACCACCCTGGGCGTGATGGGGATGAGCCTGGCGTTCGCAGTGGCGGGCGTGCTCCAGACCTACCTGGAACGGGTCCAGGGGCAGCCGTACATGGTGGCCCAGCAGCCGATCAGGTTCTGGATGTTCGTGGTGGGGGTCCACGGCCTCGTGGTGCTCGCCGGGGTGCTCCTCGTCGTGAAGCACCTGCTGACGCTGCGGCCCGCTCGCGCGGCTACGGCCTGAGCGGCGCCAACGGGGTACGCACGGGGCCGGAGCGCATGCTCTGGCCCCTTTTCCGCCCGCGCTTGCCCTTGACCGCGGTCGCCGCCCGGAGCAGGCTGTGGCGTGGAGGTGGGCCATGGCCGACACGCCGGTGTTCAGGCGCCGATACTCCTGCCGCCGCTTCGCACGAACGACGCTGCACCGGACGATGCTCGAGCAGGTCCTCGAGGCCGCCGTCTGGGCGCCCTCCGCCGGGAACCTTCAGCCCTGGCGTTTCATCGTCGTGACCTCCGACGAGCTAAAAGAACGGCTCGCCGCCGCCGCGCACCAGGAGTTCGTGGCGGAGGCCCCCGTTGTGATCGTGGTTTGCGCCGTTCCCGGTGAGTCGGCCCGCCGCTACGGCGAGCGCGGGCGATCGCTCTACAGCCTCCAGGACACCGCCGCCGCCACCCAGAACATCCTGCTGGCGGCCGCCGAGCTTGGGCTCGGCAGCTGCTGGGTCGGCGCGTTCGAGGAGCGTGCCGCGGCCACGGCCCTCGGATTGTCGCCGGCGTGGCGGCCGGTGGCTCTGGTTCCCGTGGGGCACCCGCTGGAGACGGCGACCGCGAGGGAGCGCAGGCCGATGCAGGACGTCGTGCTCTTCCGAAGCGGCTGAACGCGCCGGTGACCGCTCACCGAGGCCATGGGCCGACGATCCACGGCCTCAGGTCGCCCGCGATCATCAACAGCCCTGCCACCGAGAACGCCGCCACCACCGAGATCAGCAGGATCCTCACTGGAGGGCTCTCCTCGCGAGCCGCCAACACGACCGCCAGAAGCGGCGCGGGCAACAGGTGGCGGGAGAAGCCGTACACGTCGGCGTACGCCCTCGGGGCAAGGAACACGGCAAGCGCCGCGAAGGCGATGAACACGAGCCGTGGCGGCTCGAGCCGCTTCCTCCCGAACGCCACCGCGAGACCTGCTACAACCGTCAGGCAGGCGCCCAGCGTCCCCCAGAGCTCCTGCGAGAGCAGGCCCTGCCGGGCCGCGACGACCGCCGCCACCTTCCCTGCCAGGGCTACCAGCGGAATCGAGACGGACGCGGGAAAACGGAGGTTGGGATGCCAGGTGACCTGCAGGTACGCCTGCCACGCGAGTTGCGGCACGAGAGGTACGAGCACGTACAGGAGGGCCCGGTGGTACCTCCTCGCGAGGAACTCGTGAAGACCGACGGCGAGTGTGGCGAGGTAGCCGGTTTCCCGGCACAGATTGGCGGCCGAGCCGGCACCGAGCGCCCTGCCGTGAGCGTGGCGCCATGCCAGCCAGAGCGTCGCCACGATGAGAAACACGGCGGCCCCGTCCTGCGTGCTGCGGAAGATCGCGGTGACCAGCCCGGCGTTGGCGACGAGTGCGAGGCTCCACCACGGTGATCGTTTGTCGTCCCGCAGCCAGAGGGCGACCACCACGACGGCCAGGACCGACAGTGTCCAGGAAATCACCTGGTACGCGACGATGGCGCCCCGCGCGTTGCCCAGGGCCGCGCACCAGGCGAGCATCGGGACCAAGATGCGCGAGGCCCTGTACCCCGGGGCATCCAGGGCCTTGAGCGTGTCAGGCGAGCGGAGGAGCGGGTCGGTCGCCAGGGCCGCGTAGAACTGCCCGTCGTAGCCGTACCGGCCGCAGCGGGGAATCCCCGCGAAGGTGTCGGGGTGGTAAAGCGTCTCTCCAAGGAAGAGAAAGCCCCGTGGGTCGCCACCGAACTTCCCCTGCGCGACCACGGCCAGCAGCACGGACCAGAGGAGCAGCGCCACGATTGCGACACCGAGCACCGCGCGGTTGGCGCGCCGTCTCACCGCCGCCGCATACTCGGGTAACGGGGCCGAGCCATCCAGGGCAGGCGCACCCGAGGCTCGTTGCAGCGCCTTACCTCCCGACGAGCTTCAGGAAGCCGAGGGACATGATGGGAACGTAGGTGATCAGCAGCACGCCCGCCCCGCGGATGATGAGGAACGGCACCACGTGGCGGTAAAGGCGCGTGATCGGCGTGCCGAAGCGGGAAGCCGACAGGAAGAGGTTGAGCCCCACCGGCGGGAACAGGAAGCCGAGCTCCAGGTTGGCCAGGAAGATTACGCCAAGGTGCACCGGGTGAATGCCGAACGCCAATCCGAGGGGAACCACAAGCGGAGCCAGCACCACGATCGCGGAGTAGATCTCCAGCACGCTGCCCAGCACCAGGAGCAGCACGTTGAGAACAAGAAGGAACACCACTTGCGAGTGAACATGGGCCTTCACGATGTTCAAGAGCTGGTCCGGGATCTGGGCGTCCACAAGGTAGGAGGTGAGCCCCATGGCGCTCGAGAGCAGGATCAGCACGCCGCCCATCAGCGCGCCGCCGTTCAGCAGTACTCTCGGGAGGTCACGAACGACGTGAATGTCTTTCGTGATGAAGCACTCCACGACAACGGCGTAGGCGGCCGCCGCTGCCGAGGCCTCCACCAGCGACGCGAAGCCGCTGGCGAAGAGCGCGATCACCAGCACCGGAATCGAGAGCTCCCACTTGGCCTCCCAGGTCGCCGACCCTACCTCCCGCCACGAGAACGGCGCCGTCGCCGTCTTCGCTCTGCGGCCCGTCAGTATCCCGTAGCCGGCCACCAGCACAACGAGGAGAAGCCCCGGCAGCAGGCCGCCCAGGTACAGGAGGTCGGCGGGGACATTGGCCACCACGCTGTAGAGGATCACCGGGAGGCTGGGCGGGAACAGCAGGCCGAGACTCCCCGCCGCGGTCACGAGGCCGAGCGAGAAGCTCTCCGGGTAGCCGTCCTCGCGCAGGATCGGGTAGACGAGGCCGCCAAGGGCGATGATCGTGATGCCGGAACCGCCGGTGAAGCTCGTGAAGAGCGCGCACACGCCTGCGACCAGCACGGCGGTACCCCCCGTCATCCACCCCGAGAGGGCTCGGAAGAAGCGCACCAATCGGTGCGCGGCGCGCGACTCCGCAAGTACATAACCGCACGCGGTAAGTAAGGGGATCGCCGGCAGTGTGGGCGAGCCGATCAGACGGTAGATCTCGGCCGGGGCGGCGGAAACCGGGGTCCCGCTGACGAAGAAGAGCAGCATCGCCCCGCCCGCCATCGCCACGAATACAGGGGCACCCAGCAGCACGGCCAGCACGATCAGCGCGGCCAGCAGCCAGACCGTGACGCCGGCCGGCCGCACCGCCTGCCCGAGGGCAAAGACCGACAGCACGGCCGCCACCGCCAACAACCGACCCCGCATGCGAGGCGACGCCCGCAGGACAAAGCGAAGCGCCATGAGCGCGAACGCGAGGGGCATCACGCACTCGCTCACCCAGACGGGGAGGCCGATCGGCAGCATCTGGCCCTGCTGACGGTCCGCCATCACCACTTTGAAGCTCCCGTAGGCGAGCACCGCGGTCACGGCGGCTGCCACCGCGTACGCGAAGACCCGCACGGCTCGCCGACGCCGGCTCCCTTCGGGAAACAGCTCCACGGTCGAGAGCGTGAGGTGCTTCCCCTCGCGCACCGCCAGCAGGCCGCCCAGGAAGGCAAGCCAGAGCGTGAGCTGCTGCAGGTACGACGCGGACCCAGTGATGTGCAGTCCACCGAGCGGACGCCCCACGGCGTCCACAAGCGGAAGCACAATGGCGAGCAGGAACGCCCCGACGAGGGCGCCTTTCTCGAGCTTCGCCGCTGCGTCGTTCCAGGTCAACGCGAGGCCTTTCCAGCCGCGCTCTTGCGGTACTCATCGCGGAGCTTCAACGCCTCGTCGAACGCCAACGCGGGCACATACTTCCCTCGCAGGCCTGGGTACGCCCCCTCGGCGGCGCGTCGCCAGGCCTCCAGGGCGGCCCCATCAAGGTGGACCACCGTGAGACCCCGCTTCTCCATCGCTTCGACGTCGCCTGTTAGCGACCCCCTTGTCTGGGCGCGCGCCTTGGCGCCCGCCTCCTGCGCCGCCTTCAGGAGCGCAGGCCTGAGGTCGGCGGGGATCCTGTCCCAGACGACCTTCGACACGACGATACCGCCCAGGAGTACGGCCCAGTTGACCTCGGTCATGTACCTGGCGTGGGCGTACCACTGCAGCAGGACCGCGGCCTGGGGGGTGGTCGGCAGCGCGGACACCAGGCCGGTCTGCAGCGCGGTCGAGATCTCGGTGGAAGGAAGGGGAACCGGGTTGAACCCGGCGGACTTCCACAACTCCACCGCGAAGTCGTCGCCGGCCCAGGCGAAGAGCTTGAGAGCCTTCAGGTCATCCGGGGTGCGTACCGGCGACTTAGTGAAGAAGTGCACCCAGCCGGCGTCGGCCCACGCCAGCACGACGAAGCCCTTATCTGCGTATACCTTCTCGAGCTGCGGGCTCATCTTGCCAAGGACCGCGTCGAACTCGTCGTAATCGGTATACCCCATTGGGAGCTCGAGGGCGAGGATCGAGCGGTCGACGTCCGCCAGCCCCACAGAGGTGAGCACCCCGGCATCCAGGGTACCCAGGCGAATCTTCCGCACCACGTCGCTGTCGTCCCCCGCAACCCCTCCCGGGTAGAGCCGCAGCGTGACGCGGCCGTTCGAAGCGGTCTGCCACTGCTGCCCCATCTCCTGCAGGGTGGTGTACCAGCCCGAGCCCTGCGGAACTAGCGTCGCCATCTTGATGGCTGTGTTCTGCGCGCCGGCGGCCGAGGCCAGCGTCAGGCCGAGGCAAACGCAGGCAACCAGCACACGCACAACGGCGGGGCGTTCTGTTCGGACGTTCACGTCGTCTCCTCCAGGCTCACTCGATGAACAGCTCGTCGGCACGCTCGAGCAGCCAGCGTGCCCGCTTTTGGGCGATCAGGTTGGCGAGGCGCTGCGCCGGCGCGCGGTTCGGGTCCACCGCCAGCGCCTCGTTCAACAGCTTGACGAACTCGGCGCGGTTCTGTGTCGCCACCGAGACCGTTTCCGCAAAGGCCACGTAGGGCGCCGCCCTCGTCCCGCTGGCAAACGCGAGGGCCTTCTCGAAGTCCGATCGCGCCAGCGCCACCGAGCCGCCCGCCGAAGCAGGGCGCCCGCCGTCGTACGCGATCAGGAAATCGTAAAGCGCCCCACTGCCGTACCCTTCGTCAAGCTCGAGGGCACGGTGGATCATCATCCCGGTGAGGGGCAGGTCCGCGGTCAGCTCCGCGTCCTGCTTGGCGAGCGAGATCTCTAAGGCCCACGAAGCGGCGGTCCAGTACAGCAGCGGTACGTCGGCTTTCGACCTCACGGCCGCCACGGCCTGCGCCGGATCCGCCCGCAGCGTCGACCGGAAGCCGGGGCTGCCCACCTCGAGCCCTCGCAGGCCGTACTCGCGCGCTCGGCGGTACAGCTTTCGCGCCCGGGCGCGGAGAGCCGTGGCGGCGGCCAGGTCGGTCCCCTCGATGTAGTCTGCATCGGATTCGACAAACGCGTACGAGTACTCGGCGAAGCCGCTGGAGGCCGCCAGCAGAAGCCCCGTGTGGTTCGGAGACTGCTCGATCAGGCTCTCGATCGTCTTGAGCGCGAACGGAGCGGCATCCCTCACGAGGTCCGGGTCGTCGTCGCGTCCCCAGCTCGATGACTCGCCCGCCAGCGCGTTCCCGACCGAATTGACGATCATGGTCTTCGGCGAACAGGCGGACAGGGCGAGGGCGCCGGCCACAATGGCCAGAACGGGAACGACGAGCGGCGAGCGGGCATTCATGGCATGGCTCCGAACCGCTAATGGTAGGTCACGAACGCTTGGCTTTCAACGTTGCGCGAGCGCCGGCAGCCCCGTCAGCACGGAGGCCACGATCGCCGCCACGGTCGCCGCGAGGCACGCGAAGGCTCCGACCACATGGTCCACGCGCTCCGGCAGCCACGGGTCCAGCCACTTGGCGGCCAGGTACCCACCGAGGAAGCCGCCCAGGTGCGCCCAGTTGTCGATGTCCCGCATCACGAACCCGAACAGACCGAGAACCACGGCGTACGTGAGAGCCTGACGCCCCAAGGCACTGGAGCCCCTGCGGCGGCCGTAATGGACGATGGCGCCCAGCAGTCCGAAGATCGGCGCCGAGGCACCCACCGTGAACGATGCCCCTCCAAGAAACCGAGGCAGGAAGAACATGTAGTGCCCGACCAGCGAGCTCGCGAGAAACCCGCACACGCCGGAAACGGTGTAGATAATGACCATCCGGGCGGGGCCGTACGCCTCCGCGGTCTCGGGCGCGAGCTGGCGAACCCACAGCATGTTGAACAGGATGTGCAGTACGCCGCCGTGCAGCCATGCGGCGGAAAGAACCGTCCACCACCGCCCGAGCTCGAACACGGGAACCGCACCGCTGGCGCCAAGGACAAAGAGGCTCCTGGTGGTGGGAGCCAGCAGCGAGAACACTCCGCCCCTCCCGATCCCCGACGGGTCGAGCAGGAGCGACGTCACGAAGAGCGCGACGCACCCGCCGATCACCGCGGTGGTGAAGCCGAAATCCTGGCCCAGCCGCCGGAACGCCGGCGCGAAACCCCACATCCCCGGGTTTCGCCTTCCGCAGTTGAGGCACTTCTCGTCGTTGACGCCGACGAGCTTGCCGCACGAGGGGCAAACGACCGAGCCGGTGCGCTGGCGCCGCACGAGGGCAGGCATCATCCCCTCCCCGTCGCCGGCCTCGTGTGGCCGAACGTCGCATCGTCCAACTCAAGCGGTGGGAACAGCGCGCTCATCAAACCTCCAGGAGAAAACATAACCGCGTCGTTCCAGCCAAACACGTCGGAGGCGCTGGTGCTTCCCAGGCTCAGGCGAGTACCTGAGCGTCGTCGTGCGGGAGGCTTCCCCGCGGGGCCCGCAGGTAGACAAATGGGGTCTCGAAGAGGAAATTCGAGACCCGGGACGTGTAGACGTCGGCATAGCGCTCCACCTGCCGCGCCAGGTGGCTCTTGTCGTTCCCTGCCCGCAGCAGCAGCCCCCAACGTTGATTCAGGATCTCCCCGCTCTGTCTGGCAATCGGCGCGATGCGCTCGTCCAGCGTCACCAGCCGAGCGCGCAGATCCGCCACGGACTCCCGCAGTTCTTGCGAGGGGACGGCCGGTTGCGGTCCGTAGCCACCCTGGCGGCGTTGCAGTTGGAGCCGCGCCTGCGAGAGGGCGAACTCCAGCCGCACCTTCTCCTCCATCATGCGGGCCAGCTCTCGCTGCTGGGACCGAAAACCCTCGAGGGCTGCGAGCTCATCCTCCAGTTCGCGCAGGACCAGCGCGGTGCGCCAGCGCATCACGGCCTTTGACACGTGCACGTCAACGAAGATGTGGTCGCCCACATACAAGATCTCCTCCCCGGAGACGCCCAGGTACTCCTGCACCTGCGCGGCGTCGCCCCCGACGTAGATCCCAGGCCTTCGGATTCCGGTCGGGCACGGCCGCAGCAGCCCCTCCTCGGTTGCCAGCTCGAAGAGAGGCATCTGCTGGGTAAAGAAGTCCGGCTTGCGCGCGGAGAGGATCACGATCTCGAAGAGGTCGCGCCAGCTTCCCCTCTTCGGCAGGAACGGGTCGATGGCGTGCGCCATCATCCGGCTCGTGTACGCCCAGTCGGAGTTCGTGATCAGCAGCAGCTTCTTCCCTGCCTCCCGCTGATCGAGCAGCGCCAGCGCCATTTCCGGGTCGCGCTCCGCGTACCGGTCAGGATCGGCGGTGATGTCCGCCTTCAACTCGCCCTCCAGGTGCGCCTCGTCAATTGCCTGTCGAACCTGGCGGTAGAGGTCCCCGTAGCCAAGGGCCCCTGGCATTCCCCGTTGGTCGAGACGATCCACGAGCTGCGCGTACATGCAGGCCTCGGAGAGCGAAAAAAGGGTGTTGAGGAACACGTAGCGCTCCTCAGACAGATAGACCAGCGTTCGCCCGTAGGTCTCGCGCTGCCGCTCGAACTCCAGCGGCACCGTGCCGTGGCAGGCCCGCGTGACGTATCCGAATCGGTTGGCCTTGACGAGGTTTCCGAGTTCGGTATCGATGATCAGGCCCCGCGTCACGAGCGTCGGGTCGAACTCGAGGTCGGCGGTGGGCAGGCCGAGGTCCGACAGCTTCACCTTCAGGTGCTCGTAGGCACGCCGCTCCCAGGGCTCGACGCGGTAGTGCACCAGGGTGTAGTCCATGTCGTAGCCGATGGCGCGCACCGCGCGCAGGTTCAACGTGCGATTGCAGTAGATCCGCCGGCCGGGGGGCGGGTACGTTGAGAACTCGTCTTGCCCTTCCATGGTGCGACCTTTCTGGCGGCAGAGCCCCAAACGTCTGTGGACGGACAGGGTACCTCAGGAGGCGACTGCGGTCTGCTTCCCCTCGAGCAACGCGCGCAGGCGCTGCTGGCCGTCGTCGACGAACGAGAGGATTTTCCCACCGAAGCCCTCGACCTGCTCCCGTGCCCGGTCGGTGTGGCGCGCCACCTCCACGTCCCCGGCGATCGGCGGCACCTGGCCGGGAAGGACGAGCCTGAAGCGCAGGCAGGTACCGACCGGGAACTCTCGCCCGCCGCGGACCAGCATCCCGGTGGCGGAGAGGTTTTCCGTGACCGTGAGCAGGCGTTGGGCCCCTTGCTCCACCCAGAGCTCGAACTGGACAACAGTGCGCAGGCTGTGCCGGGGCGCCACGCCAACCAAGTCCGCGATGGCGTCCAACAGCCGGTCGGGCGGGGCATCCACGCTCACGATCCGATTGACGCCCCGTCGCAGGAAGCCCCCGACTTCTTCGAGAGAATCCTCGTGCGTCAGCACCAAGAGCCCGGCGTCCCGGCAGGGAGACTCCTTCGCGCGGACCGCCTGCACAAGCTCCTCGAGGGGAAGACCCCCCATCGGGTAACGGGCGATGATCAGGTCGAAGCGGGTGCCTTGCAGCAGGTCCAGCGCCTGATCCCCGCGCGCGAGGCGGAGAACCTGAAAGTCAACGCGTCGCAGGATTGGCATCACCTGGCGTAACGGTGGCGTCTCGGCACCCAGGACCAGCAGTTCTTGCGTCACATCGCCCTTCTAGAGGAAAGAATAATAGCCTGAGTTGAGACGAGGCCCCTCAAAGGGCTCATTGCGGCCGCCGGGCCCGCCCGCGCCCCCGGTACCGCGCGGTCGGGTCAGGGTGCTGGCCCGGGGACTGCCCGACTGTGCCTGAGATGCGTAAGGTGTGTAAGGAGAGGAGGTTCCGCGCTGTGTTAGCGTAGAAGGTGGGATGAAACTGGGTGTTCTCAACTCCGCAGGGCGGGCGCTCACCAGGACATTTCACAGGTTCACCGCCCTCCTCCGCCCCAACTCCGCCGAGCCGCCGCGGGTGAACGAGACGCTGCAGGAGGGCGAGTCGCGCTTCCGCGCCCTGGCCGACCTGGTGCCTTTCGCGATCATCATCTTCCAGGACGAGCGCATCGTGTACGCCAACCGGGCAGCCACCGAGCTGAGCGGGTACGGCGCCGACGAGGTGTTGGACGCCTCCCCGTGGCAACTGGTGCACCCGGACCACATCAAGCTGGTTCGCGGGCGATCCCGACACAGACTGGCTGGCGACGACGGCATCCCCGAGCACTACGAGTTCAAGATCATCACGAAACAGCGGGCCGAGCGCTGGGTCGAGTGCTCGGTGGCGGTGATCGCGCTCGATGGCAGGCCCGCCATCCTGGCCGCCTACTCGGACATCACGGAGCGTCGCCACAGCCAGGAGGTTCAAACGGCCATCTACGAGATCTCGGAGGCCGCACAGTCCGCCGAGAGCCTCGACGAGCTGTTTTCCTCCCTCCACCGGATCGTCGGCCGGCTCATGCCGGCGACCAACTTCTACATCGCCCTCCACGACCCCGAGACGGCCACGCTCTCTTTCCCCTACTTCGTGGACGAGGTCGACGCGAGGCCCGACGCGCCGCAGCCGTTCGGCAAGGGCTTGACGGAGTATGTGCTTCGCACCGGAAGCCCGCTTCTCGCAACGCCCAAGGTCTTCGATGATCTCTGCCTCGAGAGGGAGGTCGAGTCAGTTGGGGCACCGTCGGTCGACTGGCTCGGCGTTCCTCTCAAGGTGAGGGACCGGACGATCGGGGTGCTGGCCGTGCAGAGCTACACGGGCACCGTGCGTTACGGCGAGGCGGATCGCGAGATCCTGAGCTACGTCTCGATGCAGGCGGCCCAGGCCATCGAGCGCAAGCGTGCCGAGCAGGCTCTCCGCGAGAGCCAGCGCAAGCTGTTCACGCTCATGGGCAACCTGCCGGGCATGGCGTACCGGTGCGCGAACGACGAGCACTGGACCATGGAGTTCGTGAGCGAGGGTTGCTTCCACCTCACCGGCTACCACCCCGCAGACCTAGTTGCCAACCGAACCGTGGCGTACGAAGAGATCATGGATTCCGCGGACCGCGATGCCGTGCGCCGGACCGTCGAGGACGCCATCGCACACAGGCGCCCCTTCGAAATGAGCTACCGCATCCGGACCGCAAACGGTGACCACAAGTGGGTGTGGGAACGGGGCCGCGGGGTGTTCTCCCCCAAGGACGAGCTGCTGGCGCTCGAAGGTTTCATCTCCGACATCAGCGAGCGCACGAAAGCGGAGGAAGCGCTCCGTCAGAGCGAGGAACGCTACCGCCTGGCCCTGCAGGCTACCCAGGAGATCATGTACGACTGGGACATCGCCAACGACACGGTGTTCTGGAACCCCAACCTGACCAGCATGCTCGGCTACAAACCGGAGGAGATGGGCGGCTCGCTCGAACGCTGGCTCGGCCGGGTCCATCCGGACGATGCGGCCCGGGTGCGCCGGGAGCTCGCCGCGGCAGTGGGCCATGGCGAAGTCTTCTCCAGCGAGTACCGCATCCGTAGGAAGACCGGCGAGTCCGCCGCCCTCCTGGACCGTGGCCTCATCCTCCGCGGCCCCGATGGAAAGGCGGTCCGCTTGGTGGGGGCGATCACCGACCTCACCGCCAGCAAGCAGCT
>Ga0154638_1034_pt6 | contig 11509 bp, 7 predicted proteins | sample Rifle2008BG13ft_FD_116067 | JGI IMG/M metagenome (GOLD analysis project Ga0154638, IMG submission 116067) | Acidobacteria bacterium RBG_13_68_16 | reverse complement strand
CGGAGCAGTCGCTCGGGCTGGGCCTCGAGCGCAGCTCTCCGACCCGCCTGCGCGTACGACCCGAGAGCGCTGCCCGCCGTGTGGCCCCTCGGCGTCGGCGTGAGGCGGCTGCGCCGTTTCCCCACGACGGCCAGCGCGTCGGGTGCCCGCACGCTCCGGCGGCATGGCTCCCTCCGCCCGCGGGGCGCATTTCACCCCCACCCCCGCGTTAGCCATGGTCCTGCCCGCGAGGCGCGACCTGTGTCTTTGGGTGGGTGGAGAGATTCCGCCGGTGCCGCGGGTGGCCGATCACTCCGGAGACCGCGGGCACCGGACGCGCGAGCCGTGCCGGGGAGACGGCGGCGCGGCCTCTTGCGAACGCCGAGGGGCCCCGGTGCGGATCGCGCCCTCCGGTCGCGGGCGGAGGAGCGTGCGGCCGCAGCGGCTGGGGAGACGCAAGGCCGCACACAGGCCACCGCGGCACCGGCAAAACATGCCTCACGCAGTGAAAAGGAGAATTTCCGCCCGCAGGGCAAAACAAAAGAGCCGTCACCCAGTGACACAAGAGAAGAGGGCCACCCGCCGGGCAGAAAAAGGGTCAGCGCTTCTTGGCCGGCTTCCGCAGCTCCTCCATGTTCTGAGCCTTGAGGACGCACATCGCCGTCATGTTGACGATGTCGGTCACCTCCACGCCGCGCTGCAGCACGTGGACGGCCGCGTTCACGCCGGCCAGGATGGGCCCGATGACCTCGACCTTCCCGAGGCGCCAGACCAGCTTGTAGGCGATGTTGGCGGAATCGAGGTCGGGGCAGATGAGCACGTTGGCGTCTCCCTGGATTGCGGAGAACGGGTAGGTCTCCTCAGAAATGCTGGGCTCCACCGCGGTGTCGGCCTGCATCTCGCCGTCGATCGTCAGATCCGGCCAGCGCTCGCGGGCGATTTCGACCGCCTTCCTCACCTTGGCGGTGTTCTTGTCGGCGTTGGAGCCGAAGTTGGAGTACGAGAGCATCGCGATCTTCGGTTCCACCTCGAAGTAGTTCCTGGCCACGTCGGCCGCCAGGTACGCGATCTCGGCAAGCTCTTCGGCAGTTGGATCCAGGGTCACGGTCGTGTCCGCGATGAAGATCATCCTGTCCTCGAGCAGGAGCAGGTACACCCCCGCCGCGCGCGAGACGTTCGGCCTCGTGTGCTGGATCTGCAGCGTCGGTCTGAGGGTGTCGGGGTAGTGCATGGTGAGGCCGGAGATGAGGCCGTCCGCGTCCCCCTCGTGGACCATCATGTTGCCGAAGTAGACGGGATCCTTGAGCACCTTGGTTGCATCCTCGAGCGCCAGGCCGCGGCGCCACCGCATCTTGTGGAAGCTCTCGGCGTACTTCTGGAACTTCGGGTAGGAGGCCGGCTCGACGACCTCGACCTTGTCCTTGGGGACCTCGAACTCCTTGAGGAGCGCCTCTACCGCCGCCTTGGAGCCCACCAGTATCGGCTTACAGACCCCATCCTCGACCAGGATCTTGGCGGCGCGCACGATCTTCGGGTGTTCCCCCTCGGCGAACACGATCTTCTTGGGATCGGCCTTGGCGCGGTCCATCACCACGTGCATGACGCGACGGATCCGCGAGACGCGCGACTCCAACTCGCGCACGTAGTCCTCCTTCGAGGCGTACGGCTTGCGGGCCACCCCGCTCTTGATGGCTGCTTCTGCCACCGCCGGGGCCTCCCACAGAAGAACGCGGTAGTCGAACGGCTTGGGGATCAGGTACTCGCGCCCGAACTTGAACGGCTTGCCGCCGTACGCCTTGATCACCGCATCGGGCACGTCCTCCTTGGTGAGGTTGGCGAGGGCCCTTACCGCCGCCATCTTCATCTCCTCGTTGATCTCCTTGGCGCCAACATCGAGCGCACCCCGAAAGATGAACGGGAAGCCAAGCACGTTGTTGACCTGGTTCGGATAATCGGAGCGGCCGGTGGCCATGATGATGTCCTTGCGGGTCGCCACCGCCACGTCGTAGGTTATCTCCGGGTCGGGGTTGGCCATCGCGAACACGATCGGGTCCTCGGCCATCGTCTTGAGCATGTCCGGCGTCACCAGGTTGGGGCCCGAGACCCCGATGAACGCGTCTGCCCCGCGAATGGCCTCAGAAAGGGTGCGGGCGTCGGTGTCCTGCGCGAACGCCTCCTTGTAGGGGTTCATCCCCTCCTTGCGCCCCTTGTAGATCACCCCCTTCGTGTCAACGAAGAACAGGTTCTCCCTCTTGACGCCGAGGTTGAGGTAGAGCTTGGCGCAGGCGATGCCCGCGGCGCCCGCCCCGCAGAACACCACCTTGAGTTTGTCTATCTTCTTGCCGACCAGCTCCAGGGCGTTCAGGAACGCGGCGCCGGAGATGATTGCCGTCCCGTGCTGGTCGTCGTGGAACACCGGGATCTTCATGGTCTTCTTGAGCGTCTCTTCGATGTAGAAGCACTCGGGCGCCTTGATGTCCTCGAGGTTGATGCCCCCGAGGGTCGGCTCGATGAGCTGGCAGAACTTGATGACCTCGTCCGGGTCGTGCGTGTCGATCTCGATGTCGAAAACGTCGATATCGGCGAACCGCTTGAACAGGACGCCCTTGCCCTCCATGACGGGCTTGCCGGCAAGCGCGCCGATGTCGCCCAGGCCAAGCACCGCGGTGCCGTTGGAGACCACCCCCACCAGGTTTCCCTTGCTCGTGTACTCGTAGACCAGCTCCGGGTCCCGGTGGATCTCGCGGCATGGCTCCGCCACCCCGGGCGTGTAGGCCATTGAGAGATCGCGTTGCGTCAGGCACGGCTTGGTGGGGACCACCGAGACCTTGCCGTGGCGTTTGCCGGTGTGGTACGCGAGAGAGTCCTCGCGCGTAACCTTGGTTGTGCTCATGACGACCTCCCCTTTCGTTGGCCGCAAATGAAGAAATTCACAAAGTGCATCCTACGCGCCCCTCGTGCCACGTTCAAGGGTGTCGATCCTGGACGGCGTCTCACCAAGCTCCCGCGAGCGGGAAGAGGTTAAGGTGAAAGGAAAGACAAGAAACGGAATCCGGCCACCGTGTTACTTCTTCCCTTTCCCCTTTCACCTCACCGTGACCGCTCCGAGAGGGGCCGCAGCGCGGCCTCGGCAAAGCGCCTGCGGCGCTCGTGTCGGTCCAGCGCCAGGGTGATCAGCGCATCCAGGAGCCGTGGGTAACTGACGCCGGAGAGGCCCAAAAGCCTCGGGTACATGGAGATGGCGGTGAAGCCGGGGATCGAGTTCAGCTCGCTGATCAGGATTCGCCCGTCCCGCCCGTCGAGCAGGAAATCGGCCCTCGCCATCCCCTCGCAGCCGAGGGTGGCGAACGCCGCCAGGGCAAGCCGCTGGACCTCGGCCACCTGCCCTGGCTCCAGCGTCGCCGGAGCCAGCAGCTGGCAGGAGTCCTCCAGGTACTTGTCGGCGTAGTCGTAGAACTCGTGTCCCGGCACTATCTCCCCGGGTACGCTGACGAACGGCGGTTCGCCGCCCAGAACCGATACCTCGATCTCGCGTCCCGGGATCCCTTCTTCGACGATCACGAGGGAGTCGTAGCCGAGGGCAACTTCGACTGCGGGGGCGAGATCGCCCGCCTGCTTGACCTTGGCGATCCCGACCGACGAGCCGAGGCGGGCAGGCTTGACGAACAGCGGCAACGGCAGGGCCAGGCAACGCTCCTCGCAGGCCGACCTCTCGGCGTTCCACTCGCCCGTGCTCACCGTGGCCCAGCGCGGGGTCGGGAGACCGGCCTGTCGGAACAGCCGCTTGCTCGTGACCTTGTCCATCGTGACGGCGCTCGACTCCACGTCGCAGCCGACGTAGGGCAGGTCGAGCATCTCGCACATCCCCTGGATCGTGCCGTCCTCGCCGAACGGCCCGTGCAGGATAGGCAGCACGACGTCCACGGCGCCGTCGAGCAGCCGCTGATCGAGCCTCGCGGCGCCCTCGAAGCCCGGGACCCGGTCGGGGCTCGCTCCCGCTTCGGTGAGCACCCGGGCAGCGACGGCAGGATCGGCCCAGAGTCCCGCGCGGTCGATCGCCATAGGGATGATCTCGTAGCGTTGCCGGTCGAGTGCCGCCGCAACCGAGCGCGCGGAGACAACAGATACCTCATGCTCACCCGAGCGGCCACCGAACACCAGCGCGACACGCAGCTTGGCGCTCATCGAGCCTCCAACCGGCCGTTGCAAACGATGCGACTGCGTCGGGATCCTTCGGCCAAAACAACGCGGGCCTCAGGACGGCCTCGGCTCGCTGCGCGAGTCAAAGCCGCCTCGTGCTCGCCCGACCGTCCCCCGAACACGAGCGCGACGCGGAGCTTTGTTGTCATCGCCCCCCCACCCTTCTTGCGGTGCCGCTGTACGTGCGACGGCACCCCATCACTCCCCCCACAGCCTGCGCAGCGAGGCGAGCGCCGAGGCGAACCGCCCCCGCGTGCTCTCTCCGGCGAGCTTGTCGAGCTCACCGTCGTCGAGGAACATTCCGCGGCAGCCCGGGCACACCTCAACCTCCACCTCGCTCAGCGTCGTGGTGGTCATCTTCTGGCCGCATTTCGGGCAATGCAGGTAGTGAAGCTCTTTCAGCCTCTGCCTCTCCTCCTCCGCGATCTTCCTGCGGTGCTCCTCACGGAGCTCCTTAAGGCGCTCCGCCTCCTGCCGGAGGAAGTACTCCTGCTCCTTGTCGCTCGGCTTCTGGATCATCCGGCCCCCCTGCTCGCGGCCCAATGTTAAACCCAGCCGGTGCCGTGCTCCACAAGCCACCCCGGCAGGGCGCCGAGGGCGGGCAGCACTGCCATCGCGCCGGCCGCCACCAGCGCCTGCGCCGCGCCGGGATCAGCCTGAACCGCGAGCATCGGAACGCCGACCGCTCGTGCGGCCGCGACGTCCACCTCCATGTCGCCGACCAGCAGCGCGGCGGCGGGAGCCACCCCGAAACTCTGCAGCACCGGCAGGATTGCCCCGGGGTCCGGCTTACGCACGCCATAGGTGTCGGGCCCGACGACGACGGTCACGTGAGGTGCCAGCCCCCAGTGGGCCAGCCACGCCCGGCACAGCTCCTCGTACTTGTTCGAAATGACCGCCACCTTCCCGCCCACCCTCGCCGCGACGAACGCCAGTACCTCCCCAGCGCCGGGCAGTGGCGGAGTCTGGGCCAGGTAGATCTCGCGGTAGCGCGCACCGAACCTTTCGCCCACGGCGCGCTGGAAGCTCTCTTCCCTCTCGTGGCCGACCGCGTCGCGGACGAGCGCGGGGGCGCCTCGGCCCACGTGTGCCCGCACCCACGCCAGATCGCGTTCGTCGAGCCCATGCTCGCGCAGCGCCGCGTTGAGGGCGTCTCGGATCGCAGCGAACGAGTCGGCGAGGGTGCCGTCCAGGTCGAAGAGAAGCGCGGCCGGCCGCCGCGTGTCAGAGGTCACGTCTGAGCTCGCTTGAAAGGACCTTGGGTAGAGGGGGCGGTCCGCCGGCGCCCCCAGGCGTCACACCGTCGGGAAGCAAGTGGATCGCCCTCCCGCTCTCTGCGTCCACGACCGAAGCGTAGGGGAAAACCCATCCGCCGCCGGGCGGCCCGAGCACCTCAACCTCGATCTGTTCAACGTGTGTCCCGAGACCCAGGCGCACGTGACCAAAGGCGGGCACCGTGACCTCCTGCACCCCGCCCCTGTCGTCGTTGGTGGACTTGTAGCTAACGCGTACGTGCACGGCGTGACCCGTCCAGGAGGCGACGCCCACGCTCGTGCGGGCCTCACCGCTGCCCGGAACGTCCCGGAATGAGGCGTGGCCCCCGGCCACGCTCGCTTCGGGCGGCAAGCCCGGGAGCCACTCGCCCGCACCCTGCGACTCCTGGCCAGAAACGCTGTTGTACGTCCTAGAACAGACCAGGAAACGGCACTCTGCAGTTGCGCAGGGCGTCGCGGGTTCGCCCGCGTACACGAGCAGCGCCCCGGAGTTGCCGAGCCACGCGAACTCGGGCACCCTCACAACGTCGCGCAGCGTGAGCACCGCTCCTGCTGCGAGCACTGTCGTGGCCGCCGGCGCATCACGGTTGTCCCTTCCGCTGGGTAAGAAGCGGCCCGTCACCTGGAGCGGATGTGGCTGGGGGTTCACGATGAGCACGTCCGTCTTCCAGAGCGAGCCTCGCATGCCCTGGAGGTGGGCGACCTGGGGCACCATGTACGCCGTGGACAGCTGGTCCTGAAACTGGATCGCTCCGACAGGCGACACGCGCACTGGCGGGAGGGTCGTCGCCTTTCCGCCGAGGGGCGAGACGGCCAGCCGGCCGGCAGGACCCGGTAGCAGCGGCACATCCGTGCAGGCCCCGGCGGCCACCGAGGCCGCAGGGAAACCGCGCCGCTCCAGGACGAGCGCGTCGCCGCCCGCGCACAGGCGTGCGACCTCGGGTTCGGCATCCGGTGAGAGGCGGACCATGCCGGTGCCGTGCAACCGCCACTGACCTCCGGTCGTCAGCCACCCCCCATCGAAGGCGACTCCCGCCGCCGCCCCGCTGCCGGACCCTTCGGGCGCGAAGCTCCCAGCGAGGTTTGCGGGGTTCAGTCGATACACCGCGACGTGCCCGGGCTTGACGTCCCCCAGCAGATCTGCCCCGGCCAGCAGAAAGCTCCTTCCGCGGTTGACGATGTCGTCGATCTCCCATTCCTCGACGACCAGGTACAGGTTGCCCCCGGCTCGCGCCACCCGGGTCACGACGTCGGCGAGCTTTTCGGGTGTGCCAAGGTCGTAGCGTGCAGTGGGGAGGTCGGTGTAGAAGCGGATTGAGCCGCTGTGCTGCATGGCCAGCACGAGCGCCGGCTGCTCAACCTGGTCCGCCACGAACGCCGCGACGCGCGGGTACTTCTGCTCGCCCTCCTTGGCGGAGAAGACCCTCTTCCTCTCTGCGTAGCGGTGCGATCCGAGCGCGAGGGCGCACGTCGCGAGAGCCACGGCTGCTGTACGCAGTCGCCGCAGCCGCCCCGGGCCAGCCAGGTGGACGAGAAACCCGGCCTCGAGGACAGCCACTGCCGGCATGGCAGGCATGAGGAACCGGAAGTACCACCAGGCATCGTCGATTCGGTAGGCGGCAAAAAAACCAAGGAACACGGCGAACACGCCGGTCAGCAGGAACCGGCGCGCGGTGGTGAGCCGGTTCCACAGAAGGGCGAGGGCGAACAGCACCAGCCCGACACCCGCCTGCTGCACGTTCAGTCGCAGCAGGTGGCGCCCACCGCGTGCCAGGATCTCCGCGACCGGGCCGCCGAGGGGAAGCTCCCCGTAGCCCGACCGCCATGGCGCACCGAACAGGTGCCAGTTGACCAGCGCCTCGACCAGGAGAAAGGGCACCACCGCCACCGCCACACGGAAGAGCCGGCGCCACTCTCGCCGCCAAACGAGCCACAGGCAGACCACGCCGATCAGGAGGCCCAGGTTCGGCCGCACCCAGACGCCGAAGCCGAGCGCGGCACCAAGGGTCAGATCGGCCGGTAGCCCCGCGGGCATTGCGAGCAGGGCCACCAGGCTGAGGGCGCTGAAGAACGCCGCCGGCAAGTCGCTCCAAGGCTGGAAGGCACCGAAGAAGAAGTTCGGTAACACACCGAGCAGCACGGCGGCCACGGTGCCGCCGGCCCGTCCGAGGCATGCGCGCCCGAGCCAGTACGTCAGCAGTACCACACCGGCGGCCAGGATCGGGGTCACCCAGAACGCCGCCTGCAGGCCCAGCAGCTTGATTGCGAACGCCATCAGCAACGGGTAGCCGAACGGGTACGTGGGAACGGTCTCCTCCGGTCCCTTTTCGATGTAGGCGAGGGGGTGCGTGAGGCTCGGGTCCTCGGGCAGGCCGAACCGGGAGAGCACGTGCTCCCGCTCATAGAACCGGCCGTGGCTTAGCCTCATTGCCTCGGAGACATAGCCCCACGAGTCGGAGCCGCCTGGAACGTCGCTCGAGAAGTGACGCACCATTCCCAGGTAGGCGAAGAACACTAGCGCCAGCACGAGGACCTCGCGCCCGACCGAGCGACGTGCGCGTTCGATGTGCCCGTTCGTGCTCAGAGCTTCCAGCGACGCACCTCCATTGGGGCGGTAGCGTAGCACCACCAAAAAAGGGGCTGCCGGCGGGAGTGCGCACGGGCGCACGAGAGCCTTTCGCGTGTGAGCCGGCCCGGCCGAAAAACACCTGCGCTCAGTCTTGTGTGAGAGGCCCCGGCGTCGGGGGCCGTAGCTTCCCGCCCCTGGCGGGCCCCGGGATCCGTTCCGGCAGGAGGTGAGCGGGAAGCCCGCTCGTGTTCTCCACCGTCGAGATGTACGAGACCACCATCGCGCGCTCGTCCGGGCCGAGGAGCTCCACCTCGACCCGCCCGTCCGTGAGCTGCTCCGCGAGTGGGATGTGCAGGTGGCCGAACGAGGGGATCGCGAGGTCGAGGCTCTGGAGGACCGTCCCGTCCGGCGCTATGACCCGCACCCACGCCAGTTCGCGTTCGTCGAGCCCGTGCTCGCGCAGCGCCGCGTTGAGGGCGTCTCGGATCGCAGCAAACGAGTCGGCGAGGGTGCCGTCCAGGTCGAAGAGGAGCGCGGCCGGCCGCACGACGTTAGAGGTAACGTCGAAGCTCATCGGAGAGGATCCTGGGAATGGGGGGCGGCTCTGAAACAGTCCTGGGCGGCTCGCCGTCGGGAAGCAGGTGGCAAACCGCACCGGTTTCGCCATACGCCACCGACACATATGGGAACAGCCGCACACCTCGGGGCGACCCGACGATCTCAACCTCGACCTTGCCGCCCTGCACCCACGACCCAAGCCAGATATGCAGGTGGCCAAAGGCAGGGACCAGCTCCTCGCGCACCTGCTCGCCGCCGCCCGCGGGATGCGACCGCACACTAACCCGCACCGGATCGGCCGTCCACGAGGCCATGCCCACGCTCAGGCGGGCGCCGTGGCCCCCGGTGACGCTCGGAAACGAAGCGCGCCCCCCTGTCATGCCCGCGTCGAAAGGGAGCCCCGGCAGCCACTCGTCGCCGTTGGGAGATTCCTGCGGGGCCACAACGTCATAGGTTCGGGAGAACAGGAGGAAACGACACCCTTCGGAAGTACATGGCTTTCCGGGTTCCCCGGCAACCATGAGCATCGCACCGAGCCGTCCGACCCACGCAAACTCGCGAAGCCCCAAGACGTCACGCAGGGAGATGACCGCGCCCGGGGCGAGCACCCCGGCTACTGCGAACGTCCTGCCGTTGTCCCGCCCAGTGGGAAGGAAAAGGCCGGTCACCTGCAGTGGCTGCTTCTGGGGGTTGACGAGGAACAGATCCGTCTGCCAGAAGGATCCCTCCCGACCGGCGATGTGGGCAACCTGCGGCACCATGTAGGCGGTGGACAACCGATCCTGGAATCGGAGCGCCGCCGGGGGGAGAAGAAGCACGGGCGGCAGAGTCACGACCTTCTCGCCCAGGGGTGCGACGGAGAGCTGCCCCGAACGGCCAGGCAACAGAGGCACGTCGGTGCATTGGTTTGGAGGCACCATGGTTTCGGGGAAGCCCGGCCGTCGCACGGGCAACGGTTCTTGCCCGGCGCACAACCGCGCCAGTGCAGGCTCGGCCCCCGCCGGCAAGTCGATGAACCCGACGCCACGCAACCGCCAGACATCCCCGCTTCTTGTCCACCCGGCACTGAACACGGCTTCTCCCGGGCTCGCCCCCGGTGCTTCCGGTCCGCGCCGGACCCGTTCGGCGATTCGGTCAGGGTTCAGGCGGAACAGACTCAGGTCGCCGGGTCCGCCCCGCCGCTCCGCACCGGCCAGCAGAAACCCCCTCCCCCGGTTAACGATCCGCTGGATCTCCCATGCGTCGCCGGCCAGATACACGTTGCCTCCGGCGCGTGCGACGCGCACCAGCGTGTCGGCCAACCTTTCCGGCGAGCCAAGGTCGTAGCGTGCAATGGGAAGCTTCGTGTAGTACCTCAGGGACCCGCTGTGCTGCATGGCCAGCACGAGCGCAGGCAGGCGTGCCTCGCTCGCTACGAACGCTGCCGCCCGCGGGTAGTGTTGCTCGCCCTCCTTGGCGATGAAGACACCCTTCGCGTCCGCGTAGTGCAGCGATCCAAAGGCAACGGCGCAGGTCGCGATCGTCACGGCCGCCGTGCGCAGGCGGTGCAACCGCCCCGGATCAGCCAAGCGGACCAGAAACCCGGCCTCGAGGACCACCACCGCCGGCATGGCGGGCAGGAGGAACCGGAAGTACCACCAGGCGTTGTCGAAGCGGTACGCGGCAAAGAGCAGGAGGAGCGCGGTGAACACCCCTGCCAGCAGCAGCCGCTGCGCTGTGACTAGCCTGTTCCACGCCAGCGCGAGCGCGAACAACAGCAGCCCCACGCCGGCCTGCTGGAAGTTGAGGCGTAGCAGGTGGCGCGCGCCGCGCGCCAAGGTATCCATCAGCGGCCCACCAAGCGCCAGGTGGCCGTAGCCGGTTTTCCACGGTGCCCCGAACAGGTTCCAGTTCACCAACGCCTCGATCAGCAGGAACGGTGTCACCGCGAGGGCCACGCGCAACAGCCGGCGCCACGCCCGCCGTGCGATCAGCCACACACCGACCACCGCGATCACGAGACCCAGGTTCGGCCGTACCCAGAAGCCGAAGCCGAGCGCGGCACCGAGGAGCACATCGGCCCACACTCCCGGGTGCATCGCGAGCAAGGCCACCAGGGCGAGGGCGACGAAGAAGGTCGCCGGGACGTCGCTCCAGGGCTGGAAGGCACCCAAGAAGAAGCTCGCCAGCACGCCCAAGAACACCGCGGCGATCACCCCGCCAGCCCGCCCCAAGAGGGCACGACCCAGCCAGTACGTCAGGAGCACCGCGCCCGCGGCCAACAACGGGGTCACCCAGAACGCCGCCTGCAGGCCCAGCAGCCTGATCGCAAACGCCATCAGCAGCGGGTAACCGAAGGGGTATGTGGGAACGGTGCCCTCCGGTCCCCTTGGGATGTAGGCGAGGGGGAACGTGAGGTTTGCATCCTCGGGCAGACCGAACCGCGAGAACACACGCTCCCGCTCATAGAGGTGACCCTGGCTCAACCTCACCGCCTGGGAGACGTACCCCCACCAGTCGGATCCTCCGGGTACGTCGCTCGAGAAGTAACGCACCATCCCGACGTAGGCGACGAACACAAGCGCCAGCACGAGGACCTCACGCCTGATCGAGCGACGCGCGCGTTCGGCATGCCCGTCCGTGCTCAGAGCTTCCAGAGACGTACCTCCATTGGGGCGGAAGCGTAGCACCACCGAAGCAGAGGCCGTAGCCGCCGGTGCGCGCGGGCGCGCGAGAGCCTTCAGCGTGCGAGCCGGGCGGACCGAAAGACGCTCGCAGTCAGCCTTGTGGGAGACGCCCCGGCGTCGGGGGCGGCAGCTTCCCGGCTCTGGCGGGCCCCGGGATTCTTTCGGGCAGGAGGTGAGCCGGAAGCCCGCTCGTGTTCTCCACCGCCGAGATGTACGGGACCACCATCGCGTGCTCGCTCGTACCCTGGAGCTTCACCTCGACC
>Ga0154638_1060_pt4 | contig 11836 bp, 12 predicted proteins | sample Rifle2008BG13ft_FD_116067 | JGI IMG/M metagenome (GOLD analysis project Ga0154638, IMG submission 116067) | Acidobacteria bacterium RBG_13_68_16 | reverse complement strand
CGCGCTCCGTGTCCGAGAAGATGCGGTCGATCGGCTGACCGGTGTGCTTTTGGAGGATCTCGTTCAGGCGCTGGCGCAGGCGGACGATGTCCTTGGCGTGGATGTCGATGTCGGTGGCCTGGCCGCCGAGCCCGAACAGAAGCGGCTGGTGAAGCATCACCCGTGCGTGGGGGAGCGCAAAGCGCTTGCCCTTGGCGCCGCCCGCCAGCAGCACTGCACCCATCGAGGCTGCTTGTCCCATGCAGATCGTCGCGACCGGCGGCTTCACGTACTGCATTGTGTCGTAAATGGCCAAGCCGGCGCTCACCGAGCCTCCCGGTGAGTTGATGTAGAGAAAGATGTCCTTCTCGGGGTTTTCGGCCTCCAGAAAGAGCATCTGGGCGATGACCACCGAGGCCTGGTGGTCGTCGATCGTGTCGCCCAGAAAGATCACGTTGTCCTTGAGCAGGCGCGAGAAGATGTCGTACGCCCGCTCTCCCCGACTGGTCTGCTCGACAACAATGGGAATCAACATGTTCGTCACTCCCCGCCCGCCTCACCGCACGGCAGGCACGTCAACCCGCGCTCTTTTCTACGAAGCGCGAAAGTACTTCGTCCACCGCCCGCTCACGCCGGAGGACGGCCCCCATCCGTTCGAGCCCGCCGCTCTTGGCCAGATTACCCCTCAGTTCGGCGAACGGTACGCCGATGCGGCTCGCCTGGTGCTCCACCTCGTGGTCAACCTCGGCGTCCGAGACCTCGATGCTGAGCCTGTCTGCAAGCGCGTCCAGGAGAATCTCGCCCCGCAGGCGGTGCTCGACCCTCTGATGCACATCCTTCTCGAGCTTTTCCCAGTCGACCTTGGCCCGTTCGGGGTCGATGCCGCGGCCGGCCAGCGTCTGGGCGAACTCAACCAGCTCGCGGCGGGTCTCCTCCCGCACCGGTTCCTCCGGAAGGTCAAGCACCTTCCCACCTGCGAGGTGGGCGATCAGGGCCTCGCGCCACGCGTCGCGTCGCCGCTCGGACTTCTGGACGCGCAGGCGCTCGCGCAGGCGGGTCCGCAACTGCTCGACCCCTCCCTCGACGCCAACAGAGGTGGCAAAACCGTCGTCCACCTCGGGCAGCCGCTTGCGGCGCAGGCTCTTGATCCTCACCCGGTAGGAGGTCTTCTTGCCCCTGCGCTCCTCGCCACCCTCCTCCCCGATCGTGCGTTCCGCGGTAACCTCCTCGCCCACGCCGTGCCCGCGCACCGCCGCCTCGATCTCGGGGTAGATCTCGTTTTGCCCGACTTGGAACAGCGAGCGCTCCTCGTGGAACGGCTCGCCGCCGCCTTCCGGAAACTCGCCGTGGACCTCGGCCTCGACCAGCATGCCCTCGCCCGCGGCCTCCCCTTCCACCGGATCCCAGGCCGCCTGGCGCTCCTGGAGGTGCAGCATGGCGTCCGCGAGGTCCTCGTCGGTCGGCTCAAGCTCGAACGGTGGCGGCGTGAAACCGTCGAGATTCGGGAGCTCGACGTCGGGGTACACATCGAACTCGCCCTTGACCCGGAACTCCCCGCCCTCCAACCAGTTCGACTCGCGGATCCCGAGCGGCGAGGCGACGCGAAGCTTCTCGTCGCGACGCACCAGATCCCAGGCGCGGCGGGTGAGGTGCTCCTCGAGATCCGCGCGGATCTCGCTCGCGAAGCGCCGCTCCACCAGCGCCCGGGGGGCCTTCCCCTTGCGGAAGCCGTCGATGCGGGCGGCGCGTACGAACCCCCCCAACACGTGCTCACGTTCCTCGCGGACCTCGTCGGACTCGACGGTGGCCGTGAGAACGACCCGACACGGGGTGGCGCGCTCGATCTCGTAACCCATGCTTGCTCCAGATGGTGCGAAAGGGGGGATTCGAACCCCCATGGGCAACGCCCACGAGATCCTAAATCTCGCGCGTATACCGGTTCCGCCACTTTCGCGGGACGGGACTTGGTGAGCCGCGTAGGAGTCGAACCTACAACCTAGGGATTAAGAGTCCCTTGCTCTGCCAGTTGAGCTAGCGGCCCACCGCGCAGGTCATCATAACGTCGATGCCGGCTGCGTGCAAGCCCTTTTCCCCGAGGCACGAGCGTTTGCCCGGTCCAGGCGGCTCACCCGTCCGCGCGCCGAGACTGCGCCCTCCACATGCGCGCGTACGTCCCGCCGCGGGCCATCAGCTCGGAGTGGGTCCCTTCCCCGATCACGCGGCCGTGCTCCAGCACCACGATCCTGTCGGCGAGGCGGACCGTGGAGAACCGGTGACTGATCAGCAGCACCGTGTGCCCGGCCCCAAGGGTGGAGAGCCTGGTGATCACCTCCTCCTCGGCGAGGGGGTCCAGGGAACTGGTAGGTTCGTCCAGCACCAGCAGGCGTTCCTCGCGGAAGAACGCCCGCGCGAGCGCGACCTTCTGCCACTCGCCGGCACTCAGCTCCTCGCCGTCCTCGACCCAGCGACCCAGGGGGCTTTCGTACCCGTGGCTCAGCGCCGCGATCGTCGCGTCCGCTCCGCCCGCTCGCGCCGCCTCGATGATCGCCGGGCGGTCGGGCGGGCGGGCGACGTTACCCAGCCAGATGTTCTCCCAGGCGGGGAGCTGGTAGCGCACGAAATCCTGCAGGATGACGCTGATCCGATCGCGGAGGTCGGCCACCCGGAAGGCGCGGATGTCGGTCCCGTCGATCGTGATTCGGCCCTCACCCGGCTCGTACAGGCGCGCCAGAAGCTTCACGAGGGTGGTCTTTCCGGCCCCGTTCTCGCCCACCAGCGCCACCTTCTCGCCCGGGCGTATCACCAGGGACACATCGTCGAGAGCCTTGTGCGAGCTGCGCGGGTAGGCGAACGACACGTGCTCGAAGCGGATCCCCTCCCTCATTGGCGCCGGAACGGGAACGGGCCGAACGGGGTCGGTGATCCCGGGTTCCAGCGAGAGGAACTCGTCGAGGTTGGCGAGGAAGAGGCTGTCCTCGTAGAGGCCGCCGACACCCCCGAGAAGATCCTGGAAGAACCCCTGCCCCCGCTGCAGAGCCTGGTAGTACAGCACCCAGTCCCCGATCGTGATCGTTCCTCCGAGCGCGCGGGATGCGATCCAAACGAGCGCGCCGAAGATCGCAACCACGGCGACCGCTACGCTCGCGAAGTCGGCCACCGCCCGCGTGCGTCCAAGCCCGAGGCGCTCTCCGCGCAGCTGCCGGCGCAACTCGCGAAACCTCTGAATAAAGAGCGGGCCGAGTCCGAAGAGGCGTGTCTCCTTGGCGTGCTCGGGGCCGGTGAGGACCCAGTGGAGGTACATGCTCTTGCGCTCGAGGTCCGTGACCCGGCGCTGCCAGGCGTATGCCTTGCGGGCGAAGATCACCTTCACCACGAAGCCGGGCAAGCTGGCGACGAACAGTACGGCCGCGATCGGCCAGTCCATGACGAGCAGCAGGCCGACAATACCGACGACCCCGATCACACCCTGCCCCACCCCCGCCAGACCGGTCACGATGTGCCCGGCCCGGTAAGGCGCCTCCTGCTGCGCCCGGTGCAGCGCCCGGTAGTAGTCCGCGCTCTCGTAGTACTCGAGGTCCACCGCGACCGATCTGGCGTGCAGCATGTCGGCCGTGTGGTCCGCGAGGGCCTCCGATTGGGCCTGGGTCGCGAGCCCCCCGAGGGCGCGCACCAACGCCGCAAGCAGGGCGACCCCTCCGGCGACAACGATCCAGAGCAGCACCTGCCGAAGGGCAGCCGATCTGTCTGGCGACGAGAGCCCGGCCACCACCGCGTCCACCAGCAGCTTGAGGACGTACACCGAGGCGAGCGGCAGCAGGCCCTGCAGCGCGACCAGCGCGAGGTTGACCGCCATCCACCCCGGCGCGCTCTCCCACGCGAGCGCCACCGCGCGCCGCAGCCGCAGCACGTGCCGCAGGCCCGAAAGCGTCATCCCGTCAACAACCGTATCCAAGGCCCCTCACCTTCACGACTCCCCAACGCTCCAGAGCCTCGGAACGCAGGGATTCCCGGAGCTCCCAGCTAACTTTAGCGCGCCGAGGGACAACCCCCTGCTGGGAGGGCTCCGGGACGAAGCCTATCGGTGGGGACGAAGAGGAGCGTAGCCACCTGTGTCCCCCGGTTGTGCAAGGCGTACCGTTCTTGCCGGGGTCCGTTCGCCGGAGCGCACCAGCAGCGTTTCCACCGCACCCACGACGTCGGCAGGGGAGAGGTTGTTGAGGGATCGAGGTCCGCCAGCGTCGGCCGGTGACGGGGCCCGCACGATCACCGCAGGACCGACCGGCGCCGTGCGCGCAGGCTCGGTGGGTCCGAACAGCGCCACCGTCGCGCACCCCACGACTGCAGCCAGGTGGGTGAGCCCCGAGTCGTTGCCTACTGCGGCGTCACACGCGGCCAGGAGCGCGGCGGTCTCCCCCAGCGGCCACGCCGTCGGCGCCACGCGGGCGCCCGACGAAACAGCCAGTTGGGCTGCCAATGCCTCCTCGCCCGGCCCCACGATCACAACCACTGCGACCCCCGCCCGCACCAGCTCGCGGGCCACCACCTCATACCTCTTGAGCGGGTACTGTTTGCCGTTTCCGCCCCTGGTCGCTGGCAGCATGGCCACGACGGTGGAGCCGTCCCCCAGCAGGCACCGGTGGCGGGTCCCCAGGGCGGCGAGTTCGGCGGGGAGCGGCAGGAGGAACCGGTCATCGCCGGGCGTTTGAACGGCGAGCGCAAGGAGAGCGCCATCGAGGTCGTGGCGCTGATGACGCGAGCGGACGACCGAAAACGTCGCCAGGCCGAGGGTTGCCGCGCCGCGGCCTCGGCTTGCCAGGCGCACCGACGCGCCGGTCGCCATCAGAAGCAGCTTGGCGCGCGTCGAGTGGCGGGCGGTCAGCACAACGTCGAAGCGGCCGCGCAGCCGACGGCCGAAGCGCAACCCTGCCCCAGGTGGACGCTCGATCACCCCGACGCCGACCAGGCGCGCAAGCGGCGCGTGGGCGGCCGGAAGCAACGCCCACGTCTCGCCGCCGCGATTCCCCCTCCCCAGGCTCACGAGGGCCGGCAGCGCGTGGACGAGGTCCCCGAGCCAGTTGGGCAGGTCCACGAGCACCCGCGCAGGGAGGGCAACCACCTCCGGTTTACGCATCCGGGGGGCGCCGCGTCGTGGCGTCCCACACGCCCGCCCACTTGAGGAAGGTGCCGTAGGCGCCGAGAACGGCCACCACGAACCCGGTGCCGCCGTCCAGGAACCCCAGCCTCAAGACGAATGAGCGCACGAACTTCCACTCGGCGTGGGCAAGGACCTCGAGTGGCCCGGCCCGCCGGCCATCGGCCACCAGGTCGGTGGCACCCCGCAATGCGTACTCGTGAAGCTTGGGTATGTACTGGGAGAGCGACCGCAGCGTGTGGTGCTCCAGCGCGCCGGCGAGCCGACCGACGGACGGCGCGACCACCGTTCCGTGAACCGCGCGCTCGACAAAGCGTGCCTTCGTGCGGTCCACGAGTCGCACGATCTCATCCCTCCCCCAGTCTCCGAAGTGCACGCGACGGCCGAAGGCAAAGTTGACCCGACGAAGGCCGTAGGCCGAAAAGGCCGGCGCGACCAGCGTCCTCCGGATCTCGTCCCGCAGGGCGGGGGTGACCCGCTCGTCGGCGTCCAGAACCAGCACCCAACCGCTCTCGCACCGGTCGAGCCCCCAGTTGCACTGGGCCGCGCTCGATTCGAACGGGTGTTCGAGGACGCGGGCACCGGCCCCGCGGGCCACCTCGCGGGTCGTGTCCTCGGTGCGGGGATCCACCACTACGACCACCTCGGCGGCCCAGCGCGCCACGCTCTCCAGAGCCCCCGGGAGTTGCTCCTCCTCGTCCCGCGCGGTGAGGAGCACGGCGAGGGGAGCGCTCACGACCGCTCGCCCTCCTCGACCCGCAGCCTGCGGATGGACACCGCCTTGCCTGTGGCTTCGTTGACCTCGACCAGGGCACCGGAGAGAGCCCCGCCCCGTGTTGCGGGCTCGAGGGCTCGCGGCGTTGCGAGCAGGAAGCGTTCCAGCACCGCCTGGGGTTTGAAGCCGATGACTCCCTCGTAGGGGCCGGTCATCCCGACGTCGGTGACCGCCGCGGTCCCGTGCGGCAGGATGCGCTCGTCGGCGGTCGGTACGTGCGTGTGGGTGCCGAGGACCGCACTCACCCGCCCGTCCAGGTACCAAGCGAGGGCCTGCTTCTCCGAGGTGGCCTCCGCGTGGAAGTCCACGATGATGACGTTGGACTGCCCGGAGAGCTCCTCGAGGATGCGGTCGGCGGCCCGGAAGGGGCTCTCCATCGCGATCATGAACGTCAGCCCCTGGAGGTTTATCACCGCGACCTGGACGCCGCCCTTCGTCCTGGTGGTTGTCCACCCGCGCCCGGGGTTGCCTGCCGGGTAGTTGGCCGGCCGCAGCAGACGGGGCTCCGAGTCCAGAAGCCCCAGGGTTTCCTTCTTGTCCCATATGTGGTTGCCGGACGTGAACACGTCCACGGGCAGCCGCGCCAGGTCGTCCCACACCGTGCCGGTCAGACCGAATCCCCCGGCAGCGTTCTCGACGTTGACAATGGTGAACTCCGCCCGCACCTCGGCCTGCAGGCGGCGCAGATGCTCCGCGAGCACGCGACGCCCGACCTTGCCCACCACGTCGCCGACAAAAAGGACCCTCAACACGGCGTCACCCCCGACCGATCCACCGGCCAAGGATACACGCCACCGCCAGTTCCCCTGGAGACTCCCGCGCCGTCACGCCATCGGGTCGGGGATCTCCCGACCGGCCCGGGCACGCGCCGCGAGCGCCGCGGGGTCGAGGATCGTAGCCATCGGCCCGCTGACCTGCACCACGCCATCGGAGGCTAGGCGCCGGAACGTGCGGGAGAGCACCTCCGGAGCGGTGCCGCACAGGGCGGCGATCAGGCGCTTAGGCTCCTCGAGACGGATTTGGGCCCCCGACGCAAGGGCCGCACCGGAGCGGGCGAACGCCGACCATAGGTAGGCCGCGACCCGCTCCTCGACCGTGTGCAGCGCAAGCCCGTCCACGAGGTCCACGAGGCGGCGCAGCCAAAACGACATCGACGCGAGCAGCGCCAGCGCCATCTCGGGGCGGCGCCGCATCAGGTCGAGAAGCGCCGGCCGCGGCACGGTCGCGAGCTGCCCGGCCTCGACCACCACGGTGGCAGCCGGGAAGACGCCCGGCCCGAAAACGGCCGCTTCCGCGAACGAGGCCGGTGCGCGCACCAAGTGCAGCACCTGCTCTCGCCCGTCGGGGCCGGTGCGGAGCAACTTCACCTGCCCGGCCAACAGCAGCGGAAGGTAGCCCGCCGCATCCCCCTCGGAGAACAGCAGCTCACCCTTCCGCACCCGTCGCACTCCGCAGAGGCGCGCGATCTCCTCGAGCAGCGGGGCTGGCAGCGTGGCGAACAGGGGGATGCGGCGAAGCGCGCCGGGCAGCTCCTCGGGTTTCACGAGCGCCATTGTGCCAGACCGCTGTGCTTGACGGGGCTGGGCCGACCCCCGAAAATGCGCCGGACGCTCACGGTGGGGGTGCAATGCCCGGTTCCGACGAAAGTTCTGCCGTTTCGCGCAGGGGTTTGCTGACCTGGCTGCTCGGCACCTCGCTGGTGGCCACCCTGGTGGCCGCGCTCTATCCGGTCTTCCGCTTCGTGATGCCGCCCGAGGTGGTGGAGTCGCCCGTCAACCGCGTCCTGGCCGGCACGCTCTCCGAGCTCCCCCCGAACTCGGGGAAGATCTTCCGCTTCGGGCCGAAGCCGGGGATCCTGATACGCACCCCGAACGGTGACGTCCGCGCCTTTGCCGCCGTGTGCACGCACCTCGCGTGCACGGTTCAGTACCGCCCCGACATGCAGAACATCTGGTGCGCCTGCCACAATGGCCACTACGACTTGCAGGGGAAAAACATCGCTGGTCCGCCGCCCCGCCCGCTCGAGGCGTACAAGGTAGACATCGCGGGGAACGACGTGTACGTCACCCGAGGGGCCTGAGCGATGCGCATCCTGGACAAGCTCTGGCAGGCTCTCGACGAGCGGCTCGACCTCGCACCGGTCCTGGAGTTCGCAACGCACAAGGAGGTCCCGCAGCACAGGCACTCCTGGGCGTACTACTTCGGCGGCCTCACCCTGTTTTTCTTCTTCGTACAGGTCGCCACAGGAATCCTGCTGCTGCTCTACTACCGGCCGACGGCCGAGGCCGCGTTCGAGAGCGTGCAGTTCATCGTGACCCGCGTCCCCTTCGGCTGGCTGATCCGCTCCGTCCACTCCTGGTCGGCCAATCTTATGATCCTCGCCGCCTTCGCCCACATGTTCTCGGTTTACCTGCTGGGCTCGTACGGCAAGCCGCGGGAGCTCACCTGGTGGAGCGGCTTCGTCCTGCTGCTGCTCGCCATGGGTTTCGGCTTCTCCGGCTACTTGCTGCCCTGGAACACGCTCTCGTTTTTCGCCACTCGCGTCGGAACGGACATGGTGAGCAAGGTCCCCCTGGCCGGGGAGTGGCTCCTCAGATTCCTCCGCGGGGGGGACGACGTGACCGGGGCAACGCTCACCCGCTTCTTCGGCTTCCACGTCGCCGTCCTGCCCATGATCATGGCGGCGCTGCTTGGCGTTCATTTGGCGCTGATTCAACGCCAGGGGATGCACATCCCGGAGGGCCTCGAAGAGGAGGCAAGGACGCGCAAGCCGTTGCGTTTCATCCCCAGCTTCGTGATGCGCGAGGGTGTCGTGTGGCTCGCCGGCCTGGCCGCCCTCGCCGCACTGGCGGCGTTCTTCCCCTGGGAGCTGGGGACGAAGGCCGACCCGTTTGCGTCCGCCCCGGCCGGCATCAAACCCGAGTGGTACTTCCTGTTCATGTTCGAGACGCTCAAGCTGCTGCCGGCGCACGTGCTGGGCATCGAGGGCGAGCTCCTCGGCCTCGCAGCGTTTAACCTCGCGGGGCTGGTGTGGTTCCTCGTCCCGGTGCTGGACCGGGGCAGCAGCAGTGGTCACCGCAGCCGTGCCTTCCTGCTCCTCGGTTGGCTCGCCCTCGCATACATCGTCTCGTTCACGCTCCTCTCGTTCGCGGGGGTGTTCAAGTGAGAAACCACCTGCTCGCCGCCGCCGTCGTGCTTGCTCACGCTGCAGCGGCCTGGGCCGTGCCCCCGGCCAACGTCGTCCGCGCCCCGGGAAAGCACGCCGAAGACACGTGCACGGCGTGCCACGTCGCACTCGACGACGAGCACCTGCGTGCGCCCGCTCTGCTCGCCAACGGCGACATTCACCACACCCAGGGGATCACTTGTGCCGGCTGCCACGGCGGGGATCCGGCCTCCGAGAACGCCGCGGTCGCCATGAACCCCGCCAGGGGTTTCGTGGGCAAGTTCAGCCGCCGCGCGATCCCCGAGATGTGCGGCTCGTGCCACTCCGATCCCACCTTCATGCTGCGCTATGCGCCCAACATCCCCACGGACCAGCTCGCGCAGTACCGGACCTCAAAACACGGCCTCGCGCTCGCCAAGGGCGACACCAGCGTTGCCGTTTGCTCTTCCTGCCACGGCGCCCATGGGGTGTTGCAGGTCAACGACGCCCGTTCTCCCGTTTACCCGACACGCGTCGTGGACACCTGTGGACGCTGCCACGGCGATGCCGCTCTGATGACCCGCTACGGGATCAAGGGAAACGAGATCACGGAGTACAAGCAGTCGGTCCACTACGCCGCCCTGGTCACCAAGAACGACCTCTCCGCCCCCACGTGCAAGTCATGCCACGGCGCACACGGCGCGACCCCGCCCGGGGTTTCCTCCGTCTCCAACGTGTGCGGCACGTGCCACCCGACGCAGCGGGAGCGTTTCGACCTCTCCCCGCACAAGGACGCCTTCGCGGCCCTCCAGCAGCCCGCCTGCGAGAGCTGCCACGGCAACCACGCCATCCTCCACCCCACGGACGGCTGGATAGGGGTGGGCGAGAAGCAAGTGTGCGGCAACTGCCACTCCGTCGGAGACGCGGGCGCCACGGCGGCCTTCGCGATCGCGGGTGCGCTCGAGAGGGCCACCGCTGCCACCGCCGGCGCGGAGGGGCGGGTCGACCGCGTCAAGCGGGCCGGTATGCTGATGGACGACGCCGACGTCAAGCTCGAGGACGCTCACCAGTCGCTGGTAGTTGCCCAGGTGGAGATCCACACCGTCAACCCTACGCGCGTCGATGAGCAGACCAAGGCTGTCCTGGCCTCAACCGGGGCCGCGGACACGTTGGCTGCGAAGGCCGAGGCCGAGATTCGCTACCGCCGCACCGGCCTCTTCATCTCGCTGGGCGTCATCGCCCTCGCCATGGTGGCGCTGATCTTCAAGGTCAGGGCGATGGAGCGCTGAACGCCGCCCACCACGACGTCCCGCTCACGGGTGGCGGCGCCGGCAGGGCGATGGGTGCAAGTCCGAGGCTGCGAGCCATGCGTGTGACGACCGTAGCGGATGTGGGCAGCAACCAAGTTGCCGCAAGCGGCGCATCCACGCCGTCGCGCGCAACCCCAGCCAGCATGCGGACCCTTCGGCCTACCCGTTCGAACACACGCACGTGAACCGCCCCGTCGTCCAGGCGACGGGTACGCACGACGGGTGTCTCACCCGCCAGCGCCCCGGCATCCTCGCCCTGCAGGAGCACGAGCCCACCCGGGCGAACCAGGCGCACCAGGGCGCCCAAGCCCTCCCGCTGCAGCGCCCGGCTCGGCAGCAGCGAGAACGTGTTGCCCAGGCAAAGCGCCGCGTCGAAGATGCCGTCCACGAGCGGCGGGTGCAGCAGGTCGCCGCCGACCACCGGCGCGCCGAGGGGCCCAGCGAGCGCACCGAGCGCGGCGTCGAAGCCTACACTTTCCACGCCCACAGCCCGCAGGAGGCGCAGGTGGAACCCCGCGCCGCACCCTGCGTCCACGACCATGCGCCAGCCGAAACTCCGCGCTAGCGCCCGCCAGAACGGCCGCTCACGCTCCGCCCGCGCATCCTGCGGCAGCGCCGCAGCCACTGCAGCCCACGAGTCGCTCGGACTACCTTTCGCCATGGGACCCCACGGTTGTCGCGGGATTCGGCCCGGCTTCTGCACCGGCCATGCCGCCGACGTGGGTATACAGGGGTGAGTCGATCTCCTGCAGGCGGCACGCGTACTCACCCTCGGAGACGACGCCGCGCCAGTGGCCGCTCACCCGAAATGCCGTCGTGATGCCGAGGTAGATCCCCACCGCTAGGCCCACTGCGAGCGCGACCCGCAGCGACATCAGCGCCGAGATCGGGAGGAACCCCTCGACACTCGCCGGGCGCGAGGCCCGAGCCACGTTTCCTGCGGTGTGGTCGAGCGTCCAGACCGTGAACTGCGCTCCCAGCCACACCACAAGCACGAGGAACGCCACTTGAACCAGGCAGCGGGCGCGGATCACGGGCGAGCGTTTGACGCGGGGCACCAGCGGCTCCGGCGAACAGACTACCGCGGCACGGGGGCTCGTGACCTTGACCACCGTCAAAATCTTACTGTTTCCTTACGGTTTGCGACGACGCCCGTACGAGCGTCACGCCTCGTCGGCCGTTTCCGTGGTCCTCGCAGCCGCCGCCTGTCCCGGCCGCTCCTCGACCCGGCTGTGGGCGACTACGACCAGCGCTACCCCGGCGAGGATGACCGGCATCGCCGCCCACTCGGTCGGGGTGACTCGCTCGCCCGCGAGCGCCACGCCCAGGGCCATCGCGATCACCGGGTTCACGTATGCGTAGCTGGTGGCGACCGTCGGTCGGACCCGGCGCAACAGGAAAACGTACGCCGAAAACCCAACCCACGAGCCAAAGACGATCAGGTACGCGAGCGCCAAAAGCGGTCTCGAGCCCAC
>Ga0154638_1068_pt8 | contig 12485 bp, 6 predicted proteins | sample Rifle2008BG13ft_FD_116067 | JGI IMG/M metagenome (GOLD analysis project Ga0154638, IMG submission 116067) | Acidobacteria bacterium RBG_13_68_16 | reverse complement strand
CCGACGTGGCCCGACCGGGATCGCTTCGTGCTTTCGGCGGGGCACGGCTCGGCCATGCTGTACGCGCTGCTCAACCTCTTCGGCTACGACCTCCCCATCGACGAGCTGAAGAGGTTCCGGCAGTGGGAGTCCCGGACACCCGGCCACCCGGAGCATGGCCTCACGCCCGGAGTGGAGGTCACCACAGGACCACTCGGCCAGGGGTTCGCCGCCGCGGTGGGGATGGCCCTCGCGGAGCGGCACCTCGCTGCCCGCTTCAACCGCGAGGGCCTGCCTCTCGTGGATCACCGAACCTGGGTGATCGCCAGCGACGGCGACCTGATGGAGGGCATCTCTCACGAGGCGGCTTCGATCGCCGGGCACTTGCGCCTCGGCCGCCTGGCGGTGCTCTACGACGACAACCACATCACGATCGAGGGGCCCACCGAGCTGGCGTTCTCGGAGGACGTGGGCAGGCGCTTCGCCGGTTACGGATGGCGTGTCCTCCACGTCGAGGACGGCAACGACCTCGACGCCATCGCGGGGGCGCTGCGCCGGGCCGCGCGGAGCGATGACCGGCCCACGCTGGTGCGCATCCGCACCCACATCGGCTTCGGCAGCCCCAAGCAGGACACCGCGGAGGTGCACGGCTCGCCGCTCGGCAAGGAGGCCGCGGAGGCGACGCGGAGGACGCTGGGCTGGCCGGTCGGGGAGCCTTTCCTGATCCCGGATGAGATCAGGGCCCACTTCCGCTCGCTGACCGAGCCCGGGCGGAGGCGCCACCGCAAGTGGCTGAAGCTCCTCGCGAGCTACCGAGAAGCCCTTCCGGCCGAGGCCGGAGAGTGGGACCGGCGCCTTCGCGGGGAGCTACCGGACGGGTGGGATGCGGCCTTGCCCGAGTTTGCCGACGGCGCCTCCCTGGCCACCCGGCAGGCCTCAGGCACAACGATCAACGCCATCGCGCCGCGGGTCCCCGAGCTGCTGGGCGGCTCCGGCGACCTTGCGCCCTCGACCGACACCCTGATCACAGGGGAGGCCTCGGTGGCACCCGGCTCTTTCGCGGGCCGCAACCTGCACTTCGGCGTCCGCGAGCACGCCATGGCCGGGATCGCCAACGGGCTCGCGCTGCACGGCGGTGTGCGTCCCTTCGTGGCCACGTTCCTGGTCTTCTCCGACTACCTGCGGCCGGCGATGCGGCTGGCTGCCGTGATGAAGCTCCCGATCACCTACGTATTCACACACGACTCGATCGGCCTCGGGGAGGACGGCCCGACCCACCAGCCCGTCGAGCACTTCGTCGCGCTGCGCCTGATCCCCAACATGGTGATGCTCCGCCCTGCCGATGCCCGCGAAACCGTGCAGGCATGGCGCCTGGCGCTCGAACGCCGCGGCGGCCCAACCGCGCTGGTCCTGTCGCGTCAGAAGCTTCCGGTGCTCCCTGCCCCGGTGCCCGGGGCCGTGGTGCGCGGCGCCTTCGTGCGGGTCGAGGCAGGAGACGGCGCACCGCAGGTCGTGCTGATCGCGACCGGTTCCGAGGTGAGCCTGGCGCTCGCCTCCCGCGAGAAGCTCGAGGCCGCCGGTGTGCCGACCCGGGTCGTCTCCGCCCCGTCGCTCGAGCTGTTTGCCCGGCAGCCGGAGGAGTACCAACGGAGCGTGCTCGGCCCCCGCCACGCCCTGCGCGTCTCGATCGAGATGGGGCGAGGCCAGGGATGGCACCGCTGGGTGGGTGACGGAGAGATCATCTCCCTGAACCGGTTCGGCGCTTCCGCTCCGGCGGCCGACGTCATCCGGGGACTGGGCTACAGCGTCGAGGCGGTAGTCGCAAAGGTGCAGCAGGCGCTCGCCGCCCGTCGGTGGACGGTTCCTGAAGCGACCGTGCCGGCGGCGCTGAAAACGGTCGTTGAAGCGAATCGCGAGCGCTTGCACACGACGCACGCATTCGAACGCGTCACGTCGCGGGACAGCGCGCTCTGGGGCGAGCGGTTTTCCGCGGTCGTGGCTCGGCGCCTGGGTTGGCTCGACCTTCCCGACCGCACGCGTCAGGCCCTTCCCGAGCTGGAGCGGCTTGCCGCGGGGCTGGCGGCCGACGGGGCGCGCACACTGTACCTGCTGGGCATGGGTGGCTCGAGCCTGGCACCCGCCGTGCTGCGTGACATCGGCGGCAACCCTTCGGGCCGCGATCTGGTGGTTGTGGATACCACCGACCCCGAGCGCGTTTCCGAGCTGCTCGGCTCCCTGGACCCGGCGCACGCGGCCGTGGTGGCGGTGAGCAAGTCGGGCACCACCGCCGAGACCTCGGCGCTGCTCGAGGTCTTCTGGGCGGCCCTGCGGTCCGGCCTCGGCGCGGATGCCGGTCGGCGTTTCGTTGCGGTGACCGAGGCAGGTACGCCGCTGGCGCGCCTGGCGAGGGACCGGGGCTTCCGCGCCGTCCTCCCCCACCCCGTGGACGTCGGCGGCCGCTACTCGGCGCTCTCCGTGGTGGGAATTCTCCCAGCGGTGTGGCTCGGGCTTCCGGCTGAGGAGCTGCTGGACGGCGGTGAGCGGGCGCTGGCGCGCCTCGGCGACGGCCACCCCGCCGTCGAGCTGGCCCTCCTGCTCGGGAGCGTGGCGACCGATGGCTGGGGAAAGCTGGCGTGGGTCGCATCGCACGGTCTCACGCCGCTCGGCGCCTGGGCCGAGCAGTTGGTGGCCGAGAGCACGGGCAAGGACGCGCGCGGTGTCCTGCCGGTCGTTGTGCATTGGAAAGGCGAGGCGCTTCCGGCCTGGAGGAGCACCGTTTACCTCTCTCCCAGGTTCTCGGGTGAGCAAACAGACGCCTTGGACAAGGCCCTTGACGGAGTGGCCGCGGCCGGACAACCGGTGATCCGGTGGGTGCTGGGCCGACACTCCACCGGTGAGGCGTTCATGACCCTCGAACTCGCCACCGCCCTCGCGGGCCTGCTGATCGGCGTGAACCCTTTCGACGAGCCCGACGTCGTCCGCGCCAAGGATCGCGCCCGGGCCGCGCTGGCGGGTGCGAAGGCTACGATGCCGCCGCCTACGGTGGACCCGGGAGGGCTCCTGAGCAAGCACCTCACGGGACTCTCTTCCGACGATGCGGTGGTGCTGCTTGCCTACCTGCCCGAGCGACGCGACGTCGCGGCGGCGCTCGAGGCGCTTGCCGAGTCCTTCTCGAAGGCGCTGCGCGTGCCCGTTACGGCCGGATTCGGTCCGCGCTACCTCCACTCCACCGGCCAGCTCCATAAGGGCGGCCCCGCCCGAATCGTACCCGTCGTACTGAGCTCCGAGCCGGCCCGTGACCTGCGAATCCCGGGCCAGTCCCACACCCTGGGTCAGCTCCGCTGGGCCCAGGCGGTCGGTGACGCCGAAGCTCTTGCCGAGGTGGGCAGGAAGGTTCTCCACCTGCACCTGGGGAAGGACGTGCCTGGGGCGCTCCAGCGATTGCTCGCCTCGCGCTAGGGCCGACTAAGAGGTACGCGTTTGGTCTTCGCCGAGGGCGGCCTCGGCCAGGCGCCTGCACGCGTCGGACCGCGAGAACTCCCGCTCGGCCACCAGCCGGAGGCGCTCCCCCTGCGCTGCGGCCGCGCCCGGATCGGCCAACAGCCCCAGTACGCGTGCGGCGAGGCGCTCCGGTTCGCTCTCCACGATCGCCTCTGCAGCGATCGTACCGAGCCCACGCACCGCCTCGGGAGTTGCCACCAGCGCGCAGGACGCCTCGGCCGCCTCCGGCACTCTGGTGGACTGTCCGCTCCCGAAGCGCACCGGAAACAGCGCCACCCTCACCCGACGCAGGAGCCCGCTCCGGTCGACCATCGGCGAGATAACTGTGATGCCGTCGTGACCACTTCTCCTCCGGACAAACGCCGGTGCGTCGGCGCCCGCGATCACCAGCGATGCATCGGGTTTCGCCCGCCGGATGCGCGGCCAGATTTCCTCCAGGAGGTACGCGGCCGCATCGCGGTTCGCAAAGTACGCGAGCCTGCCCCAGAAACCGACGTCAAAGTCTCGCGGGTCCTTTGCCCGTCGGTCCAGACGCACGCCGTGGAAGATCGCGGTCGCCCGCTCGCCGAACGCGGCTCTCTCGGATTCCGCGATCACCAGCACCCGGTCGTATCGCGAGGCGGCGTCCCGCTCGAGCCGGGCCGTGCGTCGCGCTTCCAGGCGCCACAGCCTCCGCCCCGGCCCGCGCGCTGCTCGTGCACGCTCCTCCAGGTTGCCTGCAAGCGAGTCGATCGCATCCAGGACGCGCCGCTTCGCCCGCAGGTGGGGAAAGACCCAGGGATCGAGTCGAGCCAGCAGCACGACCGCCACGTCGAAGGGTCCCCATTCGCGCTCCGCCGGTACTAGCGCGCCGGGCCAGTCGTAACCCGCGGCGAGCAGCGCCGTGGCCGGAAGGCCGGTCTTCGCCGTTTGCCATGCCGCGGACGCGAGCCGGGCTGCAGATCGGTGGACAGGCACGAACCGAAACGGCGGCACCGCTACCGGCACCCGGCCTTCCGGGGCCACGAGGGTCACGTTTGCGTGCGGCGCGAGGGCCTCGAGCCACGCCACCACGCGACCGCGGTCCCCAGTGACGGGCGGCCACGGGAAGCGGGAGGAGACGACCAGGACGCGATCAGCCATCGCGTTGTCCGGGCGCGGATGCCGCGACGAGACGTGCCACCAACTCCTCGAGCACCTCCGCGTACGACGCCCAGTTCCAGCGCCGGGAGGCCGCCCGGGCGCCGTCGGCAAGCCGCGCGCGCAGGGTCGCATCCGTGATCCTCGTCAGCGCCGCGGCCAGGGCGCCGGGTTCCTCGGGCGGCACCAGCAAGCCGTTGACTCCCTCCTCGACCACTTCCGCTATCCCGCCCACCGCGCTGCCCACCAACGGCAGTCCCCAGCCCAGCGCCTGTGCCGCCACCGCCGAGCCCGTGGCGCTGCGGTACGGGAGGACGGCGGCATCCGCTGCGGCAAACCACGCAGGCACGTCCGCTTCCGGGACCCACTCCAGCCTCGCCACCACCCGCCCGATGAGGTCGGCCTCCGACACCCGGCGCCGCAAGCGCTCCGCCAGCTCGCCCCACGGCTCGCCGGCCAGCAGCAGCACGATTGGGGGCCCGGCGGGCAGGCGCGCGACCGCCTCGAGGAGCACGTCCACGCCCTTGTACGGCCGTATCAGCCCGAAACAGAGCACCGCAACCGTGTCGCGCCCAAGGCGGAAACGCGCGCGCGCTGCCTCGCGGTCTTCCAGGCGTGGTGACTCCGGCGGCAGCGGGTGGACAACCGCCGCGGTACCGGGGAACTGGCGGCCGAGGATTCCGGCCACGTGCCGCGCGTGGCAGAGGAAGCCGCTGCACTTCCCGAGTGTCTGGCGGGCGATCCAGCGTGCCCTCCAGCTTCCATCGTGGTCGGTTGGGTTGTGCACGATCGCGACGACCGGTACCTCGGCCGAGTGCGCCAGCGACCAGAAGAGCGGTGCCCAGGCCGCCGTCCAGTACGGCAGTGCAAGGGCGTCGGGCCCTGCTTCCCGCAGCCGTCTCCGGAGGCGTCTCCACGTCCAGGGCTCGAGCACGTGGTAGCAGGGTTGTGCCTCGGTTAGCCTCGGGCACGCGTCGGGGTCGGTGTCCCTCTGGCCCGGGTAGAGCGCTCCGGGGTACTGTCGTATGGGCACAAAGAACCCGGCCATGGAGCCGCGCTCCGACAGAGCGGCCGCAAGCGCGGTCGTCGTTCGGGCGATCCCGCCCCGCAGGGGCCAGGAGGGCCCAACGAGAGCGATGGTCTGCACCGCAGGAGAGTAGCACCGCCGGTCGGCGGTCGGCCGGCGCGCGGCTTAGATCGTGACGGCGGGTGGGCGCTGGTCGGCACTTCCCAGGCCCACGCTGTCCCGGACGAGGTAGAGGGGCCGCCGCTGGACCTCGTCCAGCACGCGGCCCAAATACTCCCCAACCAGGCCGACGGCGACGAGCTGTACCCCGCCGAGGAGCACCAGTGCGGCAGCCGCGAATGCCCATGCCGGCATGGTGCCCCCGCTGGCCCTCACGGCCACGGCCACGACCAGCGCAAGAAGAGCAAGGCCCGAGACCGCGAGCCCGACCCAGCTCGCGAGCTGAAGGGGGACATACGAGAACGACGTGATGCCGTCGCTTGCCAGGCGGAGCATCTTCCTGAGTGGGTACTTGGTCTCGCCCGCGTGGCGAGCGGCCCGGGCGTACGGGACACCGACCTGGCGGAAGCCGAGCCAAGCCACCATCCCGCGCGTGAAGCGATGGCGCTCGGGCATGCGGCAGAACGCTTCCACGGCCTTGCGGCTCATCAGGCGGAAGTCCCCGGTGTCTACCGGGATGTCCACACGGGTTATGCGGCGCAGCACACGGTAGAACGCGGCCGCCGTGAAGAGCTTGAACGCAGTTTCGCCGTGGCGGCGCGCCCGCACCGCGTACACGACGTCGTACCCGTCGCGCCAGCGCGCTACGAGCTCAGGCAGCAGCTCCGGTGGATCCTGAAGGTCGGCGTCCATGATCACCACGGCATCTCCACCCGCGTGGTCGAGCCCGGCGGTGAAAGCCATCTGGTGCCCGAAGTTGCGGGAGAAGCTCAGACCTTTCACCCTGCCGTCACGAGCCGCGAGCTCGCGGATGATCTCCCACGTGCTGTCGCTCGACCCATCGTCGACGAGGACGACCTCGAACGACTTCACGACGCCGGATAGAGCGGCTGTCAGCCGCCGGTACAGCTCCGGAACGCTCTCCTGCTCGTTGTAGACAGGCACCACCACCGAAAGCTCAGCGCTCACGGATGACCTCTTTCTGCGCCGCCGCGCGACTACTTCTTCGATGTTTCAAAGACCAGGACATCCGTGGCCCCGATCGGTGACCACGCTCGCCTGGTCAGGAACCACGTCACGATGTCGGACGGGTTGACCCCTTCGACGTCCTCCACCCACCACGCGCGCAACGGGACCCGCCGCATCGTGTAGCCGTCGCCAAGGCGTTCGCGGAACTTGGCCTCCTGCTCCGGGTCGCACACCACGATGGGCGGACGCATGCCGGGCTCCGGGATCGACCACCAGACCGGGATCTTCTTCCACTGCCAGGACAGCGGCCAGGCGCCCTCGCCATCCACGGCGGCCACCGACCCCTCGCCGATGTGGGTGGCCGCCAGCGCCAGGCCGTGGCGCGCTAGGTCGCCTTCCTCCGGGGTTGTCTGTACGAAGACGATCAGCTCGGCGTGGGGGTTGGATGTGGTGACGGCCGGGTAGAGGAAGTTCGCAGCCAGCGCGCTCCAAGCGGTGGCCACCAGACCAGCGGTGGCAAGCCCTCTCGACCACCAGCGCCCCTGCGGTGAGAACGTGCGCGACAGTTGGGCGCCCGCCAGCGGGATGAACGGCAGAACTTGGTGCACCTCCAACCACGGCGTCTTCTCACCCAGGTAGCCGTACATCGCGAGCCCGGCTAGTCCCCAGGCCAGGCAGAAGACCTCGATGCGCTTCAGGTGGCGGCGGCGACGGATCACCCAGACCAGGGCGGTCACTATCGGGAGGAACTCGTAGAGTGCCAGGCGCGTCAAGTGGTAGAACCATGGCCCACCGACTCGCTCGACCGAATGCTGCTGGTACCAGTAGGTGATCGCCTTGACTGGGAACGCCCAGTCTTCGGGGTGGGCAAAGAAAACCGTGAAAAGGGTGATCGTGACCACGAAGAACCACAGGATCGCGGTGCCGACAGCGACCCGGTACCGGTCGATCCAGGAAAATCCCCGCCGTACGCTCGTCCAAACGCCTCCCCGCAGCGCCACGACGTAGGCGGCGACCGCCAGCAAGGGCAGCGTGACATATACGGTCTCCTTCATCACGGCGTGACCGGCCGCCGCAACCCCGATCCATGGGATCGGTTTCCATCCCTTGCGGCGCACCAGCAGGAACAGGGTGAGCGCCAGCGCCGTGTAGAGGGCTACGGGAACATCCTCACGCGCGAACCGCGAGTAGTACAGCATGATCGGCGAGATTGCGAGGAGGGCCCCGCTCCACCAGGCGGTGCCCGCTCCCAGGCGTCTGCGCAGAAACAGCGGAAGCGCGACCAGCGCGACACCCGCGAGCGTTGGGTACAGGCGACCAACCAACGTGGTCGCTCCAAGAAGCGCGAACAACGGCGCCATGATGTAGTAGATGAGCGGACCGTGGTAAACGGGGTCGTACCGGTACGTTCCCTGCGTGAGCAGGTTGTAGGCGAAGTCACAGTGGATGGCTTCGTCGTGGTGGGGCGGCCGGTCCCCGAGCGCCCAGAGGCGGAGGATGAGCGCGACGGCGAGCAGCCCCATCCAAGCCAACCGTTCCTTCCGGCTCATCGTCGCCCCTTCACTCCCGAACGGAGACCACCACGCACTCCCCGGCTTGGAAGGCCACCTTGCCAGAACGCGCCACTGCCTCCAGGCCCGCTTCCGGGTACAGCCTCCGCTCAACGCTGCCGACCACGATGAAGGACGCTCCAAGTTTCTGCGCGATCCGTCGCGCTTCCCCGGGGTCCCCGCACTTGTACAGCCGTTCGATCTCCACCTTCCTTCGGTCGGTCTCCTCCCCGATGTTTCCGCCCCGCCAGACCCCCTCGTGGTTCTCCCACCCCAGCACCGCGGGGACCCCCGACGCCGAGGACATGCGGGCCGCGTCGGAGTAGGCGTCGCCCACACCCTCCACGAGCACCGAACCGGGCCTCTGCTTGCGGAGCCAGGACGCCGCCGCCGGCTCACCCGACGCCATCCATCCCAGGCCACCCCACCCTGCCACCGGCGAGGCCAGCGCGCGCCCCCCGAGGGTCACGAGTTGAGGCAGCCCCGCGAGGAGGACCAGCACGGCTCCCGCGTAGGCCAGCACGGCGCGGCGCCTGCGCAGCCAGCCCAGCAGGACCGGCGCCACCACGGCAAGCAACAAGAAGGCAAGGTGCGAGGCCTTGAAGACCGTGTTCATGCGGTAGAACTCGGCCCCGTAGGGGTCCTTGAAGTACAGCAGCTCCATGAAGGCGAGCAGGGCGAGCGGCACCAGCGTCAGCGCAAACACCGGCCGCGCCCGGCGGAACGTGCCGCGCCATACCGTCACGGTCAGGACCGTGCCGACTCCGAGCACGAGCGCGAGCAGCGGGCGTCTGCTGAGGATCGCCAGCAGCACCAACCCGGCGAGCCACACGCCACGGCTGAACTGCCTCCGGGCGAGCTCCACCCCGCCCCAGCGCCACGACAGCTCCCACGTCACCAGCACTGAGGGAATCAGCACCCCGCCGAGGAAGAGCAGCATCTCGTCAACACGTGTCCCGCTGGTGACCCAGCCGAACCCCTGGGTCGGAGGATGGAAATTGAGCCAAAACGGAAGAAAGAGGAGCCAGCCTGCAACACCGAGCACGGCCACCCGCACCCACCGCCACAGCCCGGGACCAACCGGGCGGACAAACCCAGCCTCGTCGGCGACTGCCACCAGCAGGATCGCAAGCCCCAGCGGAACCGCGCACCAGGGGTTGGAGGCCGCGGCCGCTCCGTAAAGGACCGCACAGAGAACGATCGTCGGCAACCAACGCCCCTTCACGGTGCCGAGCACGCGGCCGAGGAAAATCGCCACCAGCACGAACGGCATGCACAGGAGGTGGGGGTGCAGATCCCCGAGGTGGAAGGTGAAAAGCGGGAACTCGGTAATGGTGCCCTGGATCGCTCGCGAGGAAGGCCACAGGTCGAGACCGGAAAGTGGTGTGCCCGCGAACAGCTGCCGCCAACCGTCGAAGGTGCCGGCGAAGACCACCAGGAAGGCGGCCATCACTCCCGTACGCCGGCTCCCCCCTACGGCGCGCGCGAGCGCCCAGGCACCCTGAGCGCTCACCGCGGCCAGCGTCGGGAGGAGGAGATTGAATACGACGTCGGGCGCGAAACCCAGCAGTTTGGCAGGCAGCAGCCAGGGGACGAAGCCGAAGTAGTAGTAAGGGATGGACTGCCCCGCCAGCCAGGGGTCCACCGGGGGGATCGTGCCTGGCCGAAGCAGCGTCGCCAGGATTGCAAGGTCCATGGGCTTCTCGGTGGCGGTGACTGCCATCGCCGACAGTCGCAGGAAGGCGAGCAAGCAGAAGGCGGCCAGCCCCACCAGCTCCGCCTCCACGAGCGCCCTGGGCTTGACCTCGACGAGGCCGCGCCACCCCCACCACGCGAGCGGTATCAGGACCGCGAGCCCAACCCACCACCAGTGCGTCAGACCCAGCCAGCCGGCGATCCATGCCACGTACGCCGGCAGCGTCCACCCGGCCACCCGCGCGACCGCCCACCCGGCGCCGCTCCCCACCCCCAGCCGGCGCAGCACCCCGGTCATGACGACCCCTGCGACCGCCACCACGGCGTACCAGGCGAGGGCCTGCCAGATCATTGAGTTTCATTCTAGCCCGGATCGAGCGTGAAACCCCTCCGCGGCCGGCGGACCCCGATGCGGTAGTGAGGCGCCCGGAAACCGGGGTACACTTCGGGGGTCGCGACGCGGAGGCTCGGAGAATGACACCCCTTGCACTACCGCTCGTTGCCGCGGCAGCGGCTCTGTTGCCGGAGATACGGCCGTTCTGGGCGGTAGCCCAGGGGCCGCAGCTCCAGCCGACGCAGGTCGAGGTTCGCGCGCGGCTCGTCAAGGACGGTCGCTCCCTGGTCGTCTACCAGGAGGAGGGGTACCGGTTTTCCACTTTGGGCGAGCCCGACGAGGCCGCCCAGATCGCGGCGGCGATCACCACCTTTGACGACGTGATTTACCCCCGGGAGGTGGCGCTGTTCGGCCCGTGCCCGGACACGGACGGCAACGGCAAGGTGATCCTGCTCATCACCCGCCATTCTCGGACCCAGGGAACGTTCTTCCCGTTCGACGAGCTGCCCCCGGACGTGGCGCTGCGCTTCGGCTTTCGTTCCAACCAGGGCGAGATCCTCTACCACAATTTCGACAAACAGGGGAACCGCGCCGCCTGGAACATTCGCGCGCTGGCGGAGACGTTCCATCGCCTCCTCCACTGCAGCCACGACCCGGCCGAGACCGCGTGGAGCACCCTGCTGTCCAACTACGTGCCTTTCATGTGCGAGCTTGCACCGGCGCGGCTCCTGTGGGGGGACCTGGACCCCGAGGGCCGAAGCCACGCCCCGGCGGACCCCTGGACGGGAAGGGGCTGGTCGCTCCTCTTCGTGGAGTACCTGCGGGACAAGCTGGGCCCGGAGTTCCTGCGGGATATGACGCTGCGCCCCGAGACGGGGGTGACCGGTCTCACTCAGCTGCTTCGGCAGAAGGGCGAGCGTCGGACGCCCGCCGACCTCATCGGCGATTTCACAATGGCGTGCTGGCTCGACGACCCTACACTCGCCGATGGGCGCTTTGCGTTCACGTCCGTGGTGCCCCCACGCCCGTTGCCTGCGGCTCGGGCAACCGCCTCCCGTCCGACCTCCGGCGGGGTGGATGTCGGCGTCGGAGGGATGGCCTTCCTCGTCATCGAAGGAGACGGCGAGCGCTCCTTTCCGCTCACGCTTCAGGGTGACCCGTCCGCCCGCTGGGTCGCACGCGCCGTAGAGCTACGCCGGGTGGGCCCGGATCGCGAGCTACCGCTCGAGTTCTCCGCCGCCGGGATCGTTCGGTTCGAGCTTCCCGACCTGGCGCTCGGCGACAGGGTCGTGGTCGGGGTGTCGGCGCTCCCGGGCGATTACGCGATGTTCGACCAACGGACCCTGCTGCTGCGCTGGGGGATCGGCTGGGTGCCGCACGTGCCGGCGGACCAGAGCCGCGGGAAGCTGGGTGCGCTCGTAAAGAAGGCACTCCCTGACGGCGGGCAGGCAGCGCGACCCAGACTCATGGAAACCGTCGACCGCCTAGGGGGATTAACCGCTCCGGAGACCGAGGGCCCCCGCATCTCGACCCGGTACGCCTGGGCGCCCGAGTCCGTGGCGGTGACCGAAGTGCTTGAACAGGAGGCCGGCCGGAGGGGGCTTTCCGTCCGTCGAGAGACCTTCCTGCGCCGTGCCCCAAACGAGATAGAGCAGGAGTGGTCGAATATCCTCATTGACCTTCCGGGGAGCGACGCACGACGATGGCCGGTCGTGCTGGCCGCCCACTGGGACGGCGCACGTGGTGATCTGTCGGACTCGTACCTGCGGGCGCTCAACCTGAACGACAACGCATCAGGCATCGCGGTTGCGCTTGAGGCCGCCGGAGCGATGAGCCGGCAGCCCCATCGCGCCCCCATCATCGTTGCCTTCCTGGCCGGCGGCTATCAGGAGGCGGCAGGCGCCCACGCCCTGCTCGAGAGCCTTGGCGGCAAGGTCACGGCATGGGTCGAGCTCGATGGCGTCGGTGTGCCCGAGCGCTGGCCCTGGAGCCTGAACGTTTACCTCGAGGGCCGCGGAAAAACCACGCGGTTCCCCTGGGGCGTGCATCAGGCGTTCCGGCGCGCAGGCTTGGTTGCGAAGGACGAGGAGGGAATCACCACCCCCCACACGGGTGGCAGCCTGGCGGCCGCGCGGGGCATCCCCTTGTTGGT
>Ga0154638_1013_pt5 | contig 12514 bp, 10 predicted proteins | sample Rifle2008BG13ft_FD_116067 | JGI IMG/M metagenome (GOLD analysis project Ga0154638, IMG submission 116067) | Acidobacteria bacterium RBG_13_68_16 | reverse complement strand
GCACCGAGCGCCCGTTTGCGCGGGGCAAGGAGGCGGGCAGGTGGAGTTCGTGACGGTGGCGCGGGTGGGGGACATCCCGGACGGCGAGGGCCGCGCCTTCGACATCAACGATGTGACGGTGGGTGTCTTCCGCTGCGGCGGCAGCTACTTTGCCGTGAGCGATATCTGCACGCACGCGCACGCGCTGCTCCACGAGGGGAGCGTGGACCGGGTCCGGTGCACCGTGGAGTGCCCTCTTCACAGCACCGAGTTCGATCTGCGGACAGGTCAGGTGCTCGCACCGCCAGCCACCGAGCCGATTGCGACCTTCCCGGTTCGCCTAGTGAATGACCAAGTCCAAGTTGCGGTCCCTCCCCCAGGGAGAACGTAGCTGGCGGCACGCATTACGACGGTTTGTGGCCACCGCGCGGGCGGGGAATTGCGGGGCGTCCCGCGATGTTGCCCCGAACGAGGCCATCGCGACGCGCCCGGCCCTCGAGTTCGACCCCCCGCGAGGTGCGATCGTCGCGCCTGCAGGCAGCGGAGGAAGGGCTTGGAGACAACGGTCCCGCTCATGGCGGTCGGCGCGGTTTCCGACGCAGATGCGTGCCCCCTTGATTCGAGCCCAGAACGCACTCGCACGTACGGTCATCGCGGTCGAATGATGCCCATTCTTGATTCCTGCACACACGCTCGAGCGTTCACGCAGAAGACCCATGCTAGCCGCATCGGCCGAGCGGTCGAGAGCCCGCTGCACTCCGAGGGAAACCTGGTTCGGTTCGCGTCGGTCCTAAAAGGAGGAATGTATGGCTGACTACGCTAACCCCGATGTCCTGGTCACCACCGACTGGGTCGGGGAGCACACCGACGACCCAAAGGTGCGCATCGTTGAGTCTGACGAGGACGTGCTTCTCTACGACACCGGTCACGTACCCGGGGCGGTCAAGGTGGACTGGCACACGGAGCTCAACGACGAACGTATCCGCGACTACATCAAAGCCGTGGATTTCGGTCGGCTGATGAGCACCCTCGGCATCGCCACGGATACTACGGTGGTCTTCTACGGGGACAGGAGCAACTGGTGGGCGTGCTACGCGTACTGGGTGTTTCGCCTGTTCGGGCATGACGACCTGAGGGTGATGAACGGCGGGCGAAAAAAGTGGCTCGACGAGAAGCGGCCGATCTCCCGCGAGGTGCCGTCGTACCCACCGACGCGCTACCGCGTGGCCGGGACACATTCGGAGATCCGTGCGTTCCGCGACGACGTCCTGAAGCACATCGGAAAACCCGACGCCAGGCAGGAGCGCTTCGAGGTGCCCTGGGGTCGGGCCCTCGTCGACGTGCGGTCGCCCGGCGAGTACTCGGGCGAGCTGCTGCACATGCCGGACTACCCGCAGGAGGGCGCCTTGCGAGGCGGGCACATCCCCGGGGCCGTGAGCATCCCGTGGTCGAAGGCGGTGACGGACGAGGGCACCTTTAAACCGGCGGATGAGATCAAGAACCTCTACGAGTCGCAGGGGATCACACCGGACAAGGACATCATCGCCTACTGCCGCATCGGCGAGCGGTCCTCCCTGACCTGGTTCGTGCTCCACGAGCTCATGGGATACAAGAGCGTTCGCAACTACGACGGCTCCTGGACCGAATGGGGCAACGTAGTGGGGCTGCCGATCGTGAACCCGTCGCTCGACGAGCGGCGGCGAAAGGAAAGCCGCACTGCCGCCAGGCCGGCGCTGGGGACGATGTGACCCGGGCTGAGATCATCGACGTCCTTGTAGAGCACGCCCGCTCACCGAGCCGCCGGGGGCGCCTGGCCGACGCTGACGTGGTCATGCCCGGCGGGAACCCGGACTGCGGCGACGTCGTGACCGTTTTTCTGAAGGTCGATCGGGAGCATGACTGCGTCGCGGCAGCGAGCTTTCTGGGCGAGGGGTGCACGATCAGCCAGGCCGCCGCTTCGGTGCTGATGGAGCAGGTGCAGGGCGCCCCCCTGGCCGGCATCGAGGCGATGGACGGCAACGACCTCATGGAGACGCTGGGCCGCGAGGTCGTAAGGATGAGGCCGCGCTGCGCGACGCTCGCCCTTTCCACACTCAAGGGAGCGGTCAAACGGTACCGGCGCGAGCGGGAACGGGAGCGTGCAACTTCGGAGCCCGAAGAGGGTGACCGTAGGGACGGGACGACCGGTTAGCTTCGCGCTCCCCGATCAGGGCAGCCCGGAGACTCGCTCGCGTTCCTCCGACGGCCGCAGGAGCTGCAACTCGTAGAGGGCCTTGTACAGCCCGCCGCGGGCGAGCAGCTCCTCGTGTCGCCCCTCTTCCACCAGGCGGCCGAGGTGAAGGACTAGGACGCGGTCGCACCCTACGACGGTCGCGAGGCGGTGCGCGATAATCAGCGCCGTGCGCCCCTGGAGGAGGCGTTCCAGCGCCTTCTGAATGGTCGCCTCGGTGAGCGGGTCCACCGAGGCCGTCGCCTCGTCCAGAAGCAGGAACTCCGGGTCGCCGACAAGCGCTCGTGCGAACGACACAAGCTGTCTCTCGCCCACGGACAGCCCGGTACCGCGCTCGCCGAGGGTCGTGTCGAGGCCCAGGGGCAGGTGGGAGAGGACCGGGGCCGCCCCGACCTGCTCCAGCGCCCAGCGGATGCGGGCGTCATCGATCCCCGAGCGCCCGAGCGAGACGTTCTCGCGCAGCGTGCCGGCGAAGCAGTCGATCTCCTGCAGCACGACGGCGAACCGGCGGCGCAGCTGCGAGAGGTCCCAGCGGCGGATGTCGACACCGTCAACGATCACCGCGCCAAGCTGGGGGTCGTAGAAGCGCAGCAGCAGGTTGACCAGCGTGCTCTTGCCGGCGCCGGTGTGGCCAACCACCGCAAGGCGCTCACCGGCCCGGGCTGCGAAAGACAGCTCGCGGATCGCCCAGCGCTCCTCCTCGTAGGCGAAGGAGACGTTCTCGAAGGCAAAGGCTGCGGCTCGTGGGGGCGACGCCACAGGAGCCTCGGGCTGTAGGATCTGGGGCTCGGTGGCCAGCAGGCCCTGGAGGCGCTCGGCGGCCGCGAACGACGCCTGGAGGATGTTGTAGTTCTCGGCGAGGTCGGCGATGGGGCGGAAGAAGCGCTGCACGTACTGCAGGAAAGCGACGAGCACACCGAGCGAGAGCGTCCCGCCCTTTGTCCAGACGCCTCCGGCCACGAGCAGCATCGCCATCCCGCCGGAGATCAGCAGCTCGACGGACGGGTAGAACACCGCGTAGTAGAAGACCCCGCGGATGTTTACGTCGCGGTGGGCGGCATCGAGCTCACGAAACTTGCTTGAGGTCCTCGCCTCGGCGCGCGCCAGCTGCACGACCGACATGCCGGCGAGGTGCTCCTGCAGGTGGGTGTTGATCGCCGCGACGCGCGTGCGCACCTCCCGGTAAATCGTGCGCGCCCGTTTCCGGAACCACGTGGAGAGCATGATCATGAACGGCAGCGTCGCGAACGCCACAAGGGCCAGGCGCCAGTCGAGGGCAAACAGGATCCCCGCGATCCCGCCCAGCACGACCACGTCGGAGAAGATGTCCACCAGACCGGAAGTGAAGAGCTCGTTGAGCGCCTCGACGTCGCTGGTGAGCCGGGTGATGACGCGGCCGGCCGGCGTGCGGGAGAACCACGCGACCTCGAGCCTCTGGAGGTGTGCGAAGAGCGCGTCGCGCAGGTCCCGCATGACGAGCTGGCCGGTCATCAGCATGGTGCGGGCCTGCATGGAGAGCAGCGCGGCGGAGGCGAGCAGGGTCGCCAGGTAGAGCGCCGTGAGCGTCGCCAGGCCCGCCCCGCCGCTGCTCGGCAGGCGAAGCGCCTGGATGAAGTGCAGGACGTGCTGGGCTGCCGTCCCCGTCTCGGGCTTGAGGTAGAGATCGATCGCCGCCGCGGTGATGAGGGGCCCCGCCACCTGGAGAACGGAACCGGCAAGCACGAGCACCGTGGCGAGCACGATGCGGCGGCGGTGGGGCAACGCCCAGCCGATTAACCAGCGCAGCAGCGGGCGCTGCGCCCGAGTGTCGATGGGGTCCAGTACTTCCGTAGCCGCGGCGCTCATCTCAGCGTCCCGTCCCAGCAGGCGCGACGTCCAGCGGGGGGACGAGGTGACGGCCCCAGCGTGAGCCCCATCGCTGCAGGCGGGCAAGGCCGAGCAGCAGTCGGTACCGAGATGTGCGCAGCCACGTGCCCGGCCGCACGACATCGGCCGCCAGCAGGGAGACCACCGCCGCCTGGAGTTGCAGCCTGTTGCTAGGGTTGAAGAAGAACGCCAGGAAGTGCGGATCGTAATAGGCGCGAATGAACGAGAAGAAGATCCGGTGCAGCGTCCGCGTGAGCGCGATTGTCGGGCCGAAGTCGCTCGCCTCGACGCGACTCCTTCGGGCCAGCGCTTCAATCACGTCCTGCGCGGCGGAGGCGCCGGTCGTGGTCCCGATGAAGACCCCTGTGGAGAAGATCGGGTCGAGGAACCCCGCCGCGTCGCCGATCATGCAGAACCCGTCCCCGCCGATCTGCATGACGCGGTAGGAGAAGTTTTGGATCGCGCTGAACGGGATCAGGCGCTCGGCGCAGGCGAGGCGCCTCCCCACCTCCGGGGTGGCCTCCACCGCGGCCGCGAAGAGACTCTCGGAGCCAACGTGGGCGCGCCACTTTCGCACGTCGAGCACGGCGCCGACCGAGACGCTGTCGTCGGCGAACGGGATCAGCCAGAACCAGCCGCCGTCAGTGAGGGCAATGGTGATGTTACCGGCCTCGCGGCCGTCGGGCAGCCAGACGCCGCTAAAGTGGGAAACGGCAGCCACCTTGCGGTGCTTCTGGTAGGGGAAGCGCCAGCCCATGCGGGAGGCCAGGAACGACGACTGCCCGCTGGCGTCGAGAAACACCCGGCTTCGGAGCAGGTGCTCGGTGCCTTCGGGGTCGCGCACAACCAGGCCCGTGAGGCGCCGGCCATCCCACGTTGGCGTAGTTGCGTGCCACCCCTCCAACACATCGGCGCCCGCGGCGCGCGCGTGGTCCAGCAGCGCCTTGTCCAGCTCGTCACGTCGAACCTGGTAGGCGTACGGGATCGCCGGCGGCAGCGCCTCGTCGAACCAGTACACGACGTGCTTGCTGCCATCGTGCGTGACGAAGCTGGCGCCGTCCTTGCGGCGCGTGTGGGGGAGGGCTCGCACGGCGTCGTGCACGCCGAGGCGGTCGAACAGGGGGAGGGTGTGCGGCAACAGCGACTCGCCAACGTGGAAGCGGGGGAAGTGCTCACCCTCGACGATCACGGTCTCGATCCCTGCCGCAGCCAGCATCGCCCCGGCGGTGCTGCCGGCCGGTCCGCCGCCCAGGATCAAGACGTCGACGGCGCGGTCTCTGGCCATCCGCAAAGTATACCTCGTCTCATTAAAGTTTGGACAGGATCACGGCGAGCGCGTCGAGCTCACCGGCCGTCGCGTAAAAGTGGGGCGAGAAGCGCACCCACCCCTGGCGGGCGGTCACCTCGATCTGTCTACCACGCAGACGGCGGGCGATCTCGTCGGCGGGGAGGAAGGGGTGCCGGGCCGCGACGATCCCGGCGATAGGGTGCCCCGAACCCGGCGAGCCGACGTGCCATCCGGCCTTGAGGAGCGTCTGCGTGATCGCGCGGGCGTGGGAGACGACGCGCTCGAAGACCTCCTCGGGTCCCACCTCGAGGAGCAGGTCGAGGGAAGCAGCGAGCCCTGCCAGCAGCACGTTTGGCATCGCCCCTGGCTCGAAGCGTCGGCCGTCCTCGTGGAAGACGAGCTCGTGCAGGAAGAACTGGCGCCCCGGCCGGCGGACGTTGAGCCACCCGGCAAGCACCGGGTGTAGGCCGGAGCGCAGCTGACGGGTGGTCACCATGATCCCGATCCCTTCGGGGCCCAGCAACCATTTGTGCCCGTCGGCCACCAGGGCATCCACCCCCAGGTCGGCGAAGCGGTCGGGTAGCACCCCGAGCCCTTGGATGGCGTCCAGTACCACCAGGATCTTGCGTTCGTGTGCCTCACGGGCCAGCTCGGCGACCGGCGCGACCCAACCGGTGTGGAACGCCACCCACGACAGCGCCAGCAGCTTGACCGGCGGCACCAGCAGAGGCAGCACCGTCTCCAGCTCGATGCGGCCGCTCGGCGTGGGGAAGCGTCGCACCGCCACTCCACGCCGGTTGAGGGCAAGGTAGGGGGCGACGTTGGCGGCGAACTCCTCCTCCCCGACGAGAACCGCGTCGCCCTTTCTCCATGGAAGGCCTTGCGCGATCAGCGAGATCCCCTCGGAAGTACTGCGCACCAGCGAAACGTCCGGCGCGCGACACCCCACCAGCTCGGCCGCGAGCGCGCGAACGGAGAGCTCGGTTTCCTTCCAGCGGTCCCAGTTGTGCCCGCCGTTCTTCTCCTGATCGGCGATGTGGGCGCGCATGGCCTCCGCCACCCGTGCCGGCAGCGGCGCGACCGCAGCGTGGTTGAGATAGAGGCAGTGCTGGCGAACGGGGAACTCGGGCAGCCAACGGGCGAGGTCCAGCGCCACGGCGCGAGTATATACGCGCCGTGCCGCTTGTTCCCGGTGCCGCCGCCAGCTAGAGTCGGGGCGATGTGCGGGATTGCAGGTTTTGCGGGCCGGACGCCGGGGGGCGAGCGGGAGCTAGTCGACGCCATGCTGGGCAAGCTCGTGCACCGCGGCCCGGATGCGGGGGCGTCACGGTCCGGTGCAGGCTGGGCGCTCGGCGCTCGAAGGCTCGCAATCATCGACCTCGCCACCGGCGACCAGCCGGTGGCCGACGAAAGCGGGGCGGTGGTCGCGGTATGCAACGGCGAGATCTACAACTACCAGAAGCTGCGCGAAGACCTCCTTGCTCGCGGCCACCACCTGCGCTCGGTCGGGGACACCGAGGTGCTCGTGCACCTCTGGGAGGACTACGGCCCCGAGATGCTCCAGCACCTGCGCGGGATGTTCGCACTCGCGGTGCTGGACAGCGGCCGACAGGTGTTCTTCCTGGCCCGCGACCGTCTCGGCAAGAAGCCTCTCTTCTGGACCGGGGAAGCCGGGGGAGTGACGTTCGCTTCCGAGCTGAAGGCCCTGCGCCTGGCGTTGCCGCCCAAACCGGCGCTCGAGCCGGGTGCGGTGGGCTCGTTCCTGAGGTTCGGCTTCGTGCCCGAGGGACAGTGCATCCTCGCCGGGGTGCACAAGCTTCCCCCCGCCCACTGGCTGTCGCTGAACCTGCGCACGGGCGAGATCCGGGAAGAACGCTATTGGGGACTGAAGCTGGAACCCGAGCCGCGGGTGAGCTTCGCCCAGGCGCAGCGGGAGCTGGTGCACCTGCTACGCGAGTCGGTTCGCTTGCGACTGCGGTCCGACGTCCCTCTCGGCGTCCTCCTCTCGGGAGGGCTCGACTCGGGGGCTGTGGCCTGTCTCGCGGCGCGCGAGTCCGCTTCGCTTCAGGCGATCACGGTGGCGTTCGGCGGCGCGGAGGAGGAGCTGCCGCTGGCGCGCGCCAACGCGACCCGCGCCGGGGCGGGGCTCAGCGTCGTCGAGGTGCGGCCCGAGGAGGGGCTTGGCCTCCTCCCGAAGATGGCCGAGGTTTTCGACGAGCCTCTCGCCGACCCCTCGTGCATCCCCACCTACCTGGTGGCGCGGGAGGCCAGACGGCTGGTCAAGGTCGTGCTCAACGGTGACGGCGGCGACGAGGGGCTTGCAGGCTACCGGAGGTTCCTGGCCGCACGCCTCTCGGGTCTGCCCGGCGCGCGTCGGTGGGGCCCTGCCGCCGCCCGGCTCCTGCCCGGAGTTCCGGCGGCGTGGCGCGAGCGCCTCGTGGAAGGCCTGCGCTCCGGCGCCGATCCCTACCTGACCTGGGGACCCGTCAAGCTCACCCGCGCCGAGACGGCGAGCCTCCTGGGCGGTGAGGGAGGCTCGGACGCCGTACCGCGGGCGGAGGGGAGCGATCCGGTCAACCGGATGCGGGCGCAGGAGATCGAGTTCTTTCTCCCGGGCGACCTGCTCGTGAAGATGGACCGCGCGACGATGGCGAACTCACTGGAGGCCCGCTCGCCGTTCCTCGACCACGAGCTGCTCGAGCGGGCGGCGACGTTCCCGCCGTCGCTCCTGCTGCGCGGCTGGAAGACCAAGGCGGTGCTGCGGGCCGCGACCGCGGGGTTGCTCCCGGAGGAGGTCAGGCGAGCGCCCAAGCGCGGCTTCGAGGTGCCGCTCGCGTCGTGGCTTGCCGGCCCCTGGGCCGGGGAGGTCGAGACGGTGCTCGCGGACCCGGCGGCGGCGATCCGCGGAGTGCTCGCCGGCGACGGCCTGGTCCAGTGGCGCTCATGGGCGCAGCACCCCGATCGCGAGCGCGGCGCCCGTGCGGTCTACGCGCTTCTCACCCTCGAGCACTGGCTTCGGCGGTGGGGTTAGATCCCTGCGCTAGCGGCGAGGGCGGGCCTCGAACAACCGCGCCTCGTCGATGCCGACGGACATCACGGTGCAGCGCTGGAGGCTCGGGCCGCAGGTTGCCTGAACGGTCTCAAGGAGCCTCGTGGGAGGTGGCACCAGCTCGAGGAGCCTGCGCGCCCGCGCCGGCCAGTCGATGGGCAGGCCCCACAACGAGTCGGTGAACGCCGAGACCTTCAGCACCCTGCGCTCGCGATCGACCTCCCAGAAACCCGGCGTCCGTCCGCAGAGAGCGGCGTGGACCGCCAGCTGCCAGTCGAGGCTGTGACCCTCGAGCGCCGTCAAGGGCAGCGGGGGGCCGCCCTTCCAGCCCGGATTCAGGAAGAGCGCGAGCCGCGGCTCCCACGGGGCGCGGCGGGCGATCTCGCCGGCCAGCCCCTCGAGGGTACTGGTCCGGCGGTCGAGCGGAAACGGGACCTTGCGCAGCGCGGCGACGTCGAGCCTCCTGAACCTCCGCGCCTCGCCAAGGGCGATGGACCACGCGACGTGAGCGTCCACCAAGTAGGCGAGTACGTGCGAGTCGGGCGGAAAGAGCTCGGGCGTCGAGGACGGACCGAAGTGCGCCATGGCGGCGAGGGCGCCGGCGAACATGTCCTGCCGGACGCCGTCGCGGCTGCTCCGCGACCCGGCCCCGGCCAGGGCCCCGAGAACGCCCGAAAGCGCGTCGTGGGTGGCCGGCACGGCCGGGAGCCACGTCGGCGGGACGATTGGCTGGCGTGGCAGGGGAGAGATCGGCGGGGCCGAGCACCCCGCGGCGAGCGCCACCAAGGCCAGGAAAAGAGGGGCAAATGCGCCCCTTCCCGGATCGGGTCCCTCGTGCAGTGTCGGCCGTTCGCGTCCCACGCCGCGATTGTAGCGGGGCCGACCGCGGTCGGACTAGTCGCTCCGGTGTCGGGTCGAGCCGCCGCTCGACTGCGGGGCCGAGCCGCCACTCGACCGCGAGGTTGAGCCGCCGCTCGCACGCGGGGCCGAGGCGCGGGGTGCGCCGCCCGCCGAGGAGACCGTCCTGGGCGCCGAAACGTTGCTCGTTGCGCTGCGGACTGACGTCGCCGGGGCGCGGGAGACGGGCGCGGCGCGGTACGACTCGCGCGGCGCGGCTACGCGCTGGACCTCGACGCTGCCAGACTGTCTGCGGGCTTCGGAGAACGTCGACCGTGCCGTGTTGGCGGTTCGTGCGAGAGCCTCGCGGCGTGAAGCGCTCGCGGAGGACTGGGCGCTCCACACCCTCCTGTCGACCTGTCGAAGGCTGGAGTTGCTCTCGCGGACGCGACTCGAGGGATCGCTACGCGACTTCACGGGCTCGCGGAGTTGCGCAGGTGGACGTTTTTCCGGAGCCGCCGCCGGTTGACGCTCGGTGGTCGGGGCTGGCTGACGCTCCGTTGTCGGGGCCGGCTTACGCTCCGTTGTCGGAGCCGGCTGGCGCTCCGTCGTCGAGCCGCGGTTGGAATCCACGTTGTGGCTCGGCGGCTTGCCGTCCTCGCGCGGCTGGCTCGAGCGCGTTCCCTGGGTAGCCGGGCGCTCCACCGGACGCCGCTCCACCGGAGGCTGAACGGACGTGCCCGAGTTCACCCGCCCACGCTGCACCTCGGGTCGCACCGTGGAGCGCACCGGCGGATTCTCGACGCCTCCTCCGCGAGTCGTGGTGCCCCCGCGGCCCGAGCCGCCCGAGCCTGTCTCGGTACCGCCGCGGGTCGTCGGGCCGGTCACGGGCACCCGCGGGCCAGCGCCGAGGTCCCTGGTGAGCGAAGGGCGCAGCTTCGAAGTGTCGGTTGCGCCGCGCGCACCCGAGACCGACTCGCGGCGGAGCACCGACGAGAGGTCGGGGAGATCGCGTTCGGTGACACCTTGGCGGAAGAACGATTCGACGCCCCGCTCGGGCTGGCCGCGTGACGGCCGAGTTGTGACCATCGGCCCGGTGCGGACCACGCCCGTGCGGTCGCCCGGGAGGTCTCGCAGAAACCGGCCGGCATCCAGGCGCACCCGCTCCAGGTGCGTGTTACCGAACTGTCCCGCTGGCACGACCGTCCACGGCCGCGGGTCCACGTCGCCGAGGCGGACGCGTCCCGAAAAGTCGAACGCCACCTCGCTCCATCGCCCCGGATGCCTCCACTTGTCGCCCCAGCAGTGCGTGCAGTTGTGGTAGTACCACCAGTCGTAGTAGCCCCGCGGGCACCAGCCGACGTATCCAGGGGTGTAGAACCAGTGCACCCAGGCGGGGGACCAGATCGAATCCCAACCCCAGACCCAGCCGAAGCTCGCGTCGAGGTACCAGGAGCCGTAGTGGAACGGGTACCAGCCCCAAGGCTCGTACGAGATCCAGTTCCAGCCCACCGGCGTCCAGTACCAGCGGCCGTACGAATACGGTGCCCAGCCGAGTCCAATGCGTGGCCGCCACATCCAGCTGGAGAAGGTGTCGACGTAAACCCAGTCGCCATAACTGTCCAGCACGGCCGTGCGGCCCGCGGCGCGGGTGTCCACGTGCTGCGCGGTGCGCCCGCTGGGCGACGGGTTGCGCCGCTCCTGCACCCAGTTCCAGAAATCGTCGGTGCGGTCCGAGATGCCCGCCTTTATGAATTCACCGCTCCCGCTGACGGTGCCCTCCTCGCCTCCGCGGAGAATTGCGGAACCAACGCCGACCGGCAGCTCGGCAAGGCCGCTGAAGGCCTGGACGCGGATTTCGTCTCCGCGCAGCTCCAGGCGGTAGAGCCCAGGCCGGTTCAAGAAAACCGTCCCGGCGGGGGAATCGAGGCGCAGCGTACCGTCACCGGCCGCGATCGCCGGGATCTCGACCGCTGCCGTGCCCTCAGCAAGGTAAAGGGCACTGCGCTCGGAGGAATCATCCCGGGAAAACGCGAGTGCGTCGAAGTCCATGGTCGAGAACTCGTCGACCCAAACGGTGCTCCCGTCGGCCAGCTGCACCTCCACGCGTGCTCCGCGAGAGGTCGTCAGTCGGTCGCCGGCGAGGACCGGCATGTTGACGACAACGTCGAGGGTTTCGCCGGTCTGCGACGGCTGCAACGTGGCGTACCTCTCGAGGTAGGAGATGTAGCTCAGCGAGGTCACGTCGTCCCCGGCAAAGGCCACCGATGCCGCCGCCAAAAGCGCCAGGGCTGCTGTGATAACCGGAAGAGAGCGTTTCATGTTGCGCCTCCCTCCACTCCTCGTCCCAGGTTGTGCAAGACCCGTGCCACTATTCCGAGCCGACCTGCTCGCGCGGCACCTGCTGCTGGACCTGGCGGAGCTTGATCAGGGTGCGGGGGGGGTAGTACCCCGAGCGGAGTGAAACGTTGGGGTAGGTGACGCACCCGGGGCCCATAAGCACACCCGGGTTGAGGACGGTGTTGCAACCGGTCCGGCACCCGTCGCCGAGCACGGCGCCGAACTTCCTCAGACCCGTGCGGACGAGCTTCCCGTCGTGCCGGAAGCTGACCTCCCGACCTACGTTCTTGACGTTGGAGAGGATGGTCCCGGCGCCCAGGTTGACGTCGCGGCCGAGGATGCTGTCGCCCACGTAGGCCTGGTGGGGGGCCCGAGCGCCGTCGAGCAGGATTGCGCCCTTCACCTCGGTGTGGGCGCCGACGATACACTCCCGGCCCAGCACCACACGTCCGCGTAGGTAGGCACCGGTCCGGATCACGCACCCCTCCCCCACGATCATCGGGCCGCACAGCACCGCGCCCGGATCGATGCGACAGTTCGCGGCGATGAAGACCGGTCCGTCCATCAGATGCACTCCGGTGGGCAGCGTCGATTCCGCCTCCCAGCGCTTCCATGCGGCGAGGTAGGCGTCGAGGGGTTCGCCGAGCGCCTCCCAGACCGGCCGCTCCGGCGAGAACAGGGCGGCGTGCTGGAACCCGGCGAGAGCGAAGAAGCTCTCCGCATTGAACGTGATCATGGGCGCGAGTATAGCGCGGCGACCCTGGCACCAGGGGGGTCCACGGCGGACGACCTACGTCGGCGGACTGGGTCGCTTCACCACCACAATTGTCTGGTCGTCCTCGGGCGTGGGCGTCGCAGCGTACCGGCTGACTGCCTGGAAGACCGTCTGGACGATCTCGGCAGCCGGTTTGTCAGCGTGCCGGGC
>Ga0154638_1058_pt3 | contig 13068 bp, 15 predicted proteins | sample Rifle2008BG13ft_FD_116067 | JGI IMG/M metagenome (GOLD analysis project Ga0154638, IMG submission 116067) | Acidobacteria bacterium RBG_13_68_16 | reverse complement strand
GGAGAACTCGGCCAGCAGCGCGCTGCGCAGACGGCCAGTCTCCTTGTCGTCCTCGACCTGGGACTGGCGCACGAACGCCAGCCCGTCCTTGTACGCCTCCCGAAGCCGGTAGTACTCGCCCCACAAGGCGAGCTGGCGACGCGTCAGCACCTTGCCGCTGGCTCTCTTGAGCCACGGCAGCGCATCGTCGGTCTTGCGGTCGAGGAGCTCGAGTGCAACGCGCTCCTGCGCCGTTTCGGTGGCCGCGTATTCACCGTCCAGCCTGTTTTCCTCGACCTGCTTCCAGAGGCCGTCCAGGACTGCGCGCGCCTCGTCCAGGTGCCGGCTATCGATCAGCAACCGCGCAAGGCCGAGAGCCGCGTCCGGGTCGTCCGGGTTGGCCGCCAGCACCTTGCGGTAGAGCTGTTCCGCGACCTCGAGGTGACCGTCGCTCGCCTCGACCATCGCTTTCAGCAGCAGCGCGCCGTGCTGATTGGGGTCTCCAGCGAGCACCTGGTCCAGGACCTGGCGGGCCTTGTCCTTGTCGCCCGAACGTGCCAGCAGTGTTGCCCACCGCGTCATCCCCGTGAGGGTTGACCCTTCCTTGCTCAGGAAATCGCCCAGGACGTCCGCAGCCTCTTTGAACTTCTGGGCGGTTGCCAGGGTGTCCACCAACTCGAGCGTTGCCGGTTGGCGCAGCTCGGGCACCGCCGCGGCGCGCCGGAGCCAGTCCGCAGCCTCGTCCAGCTTGCCCATCTGCCGCAGCGACTCGCCGGCGAGGATCCACAGTCTTGGGTCGTTCGGCCGATCGTCGAGCAGGGCGCGCACGTGCTCCCACGCCTCCGACCCCTTGTCGACCCGAATCAGAGACTGCGCGAGCACGAGCCGGGCCTGGCCACCCTGGGGGACCGCATCCACTCCCATGTGCAGGTGTTTGATGGCAGCTTCGAGCTCCGCGGGAGTCTGTGCCGCCTGGGCCAGCAAGATGCCGTAGGCAGCCTCCCCGTTAGGGCTCAGGTCGCCGCCGGTCCTCCTGAACTCCTTGATCGCGTCCTCGCCCATGCCGGCGTCGGCAAGCGCCAGCCCGAATTCCTCGGCCAGCTCGGGGTCATCGGGATCGAGCTCGGTGGCACGGCGGAGCAGCTTCAGCCCCTCGGCTATCTCCCCGGCCCCGAGGCGCAGCTGCGCCTCCGCCACCAGCGCCAGGGCCTCGCCCGAGCCCTTGCTCTGCCCTCCCGAGCCGGCCAGGGCCGTCCCGAACCCGGCGCAGCCCCACGCCAGCCCGACTGCCGCGACGATCACAAGACTCCGCCGCACCGCCACCTCCGAACTCGCTATTCTAATCCGCTTTTTTTCGTTACAGGGCTTCCCGACGTGCGCCGCGTCAGGGTTTTGCGGCGTCGCCCCAGGCGGGCACGGTGGACTTCGCGTTCTCGGGGAGCACGGCGAGGTCGCGCCCTCCCGGCAGCGGGACCTGCTTGCCGATCCGCCGGCCACCGCCGGTAAGGATCACGAGCGAATCGCCGCTGAGCGCCGCCACCTCGTCGCCCGCCGCCGACACCGCGACGACCGGGCCGGCCACGCGGGTTCGGAATCGCTCTTTCAGCGTGTGGCGTGCCTTCGGATCGACGCGTACACTAACCAACTCCCCAGCGGTACCTGTCGCAAGCCCCGCGATAACGTCCCGTCCGTTCGGTAACAGACAGAGGGAAAGGACCTCGCCGCCAACATCCACACCTTCGCGGGACGCAGGCTCCCCCATCACGGCTGTCTCGAGGGTGCTGCCGCTCGCGACCACCGCGAACGCCCCGGTCGGGGCCACCACCACGTGTGCGGCCTCCCCCGCCAGGCTCACCGGCTGGACGACCGTCGCCCCCAGCCCGACCACCAGCACCAGCGCGCGCACGCCCGGCGTTGCCGGGATGATCGCGACGAATCGGCCGTCGTGGGAGCAGGCAGCCCGCCGGGCCCCGGATACCCCCTCCAGCGGCACCCGCTCCAGCAGCAGGCGATCGGGGTAGGAGAGCGTTGCGAGCATACCGGGCAGCACCGCGTACATGCGGTCCCAGTCGGCAAAGAAGAGCGGGAAGACGCGCCCAGGCCAGGCCTCCACACGCCCCGTCGGGCCGACGATCGCGGTAGCGTCCTCCTCCCGCAGGGGCACGACGGCACGCCCGTCGGGCGCGGCGAAGATGGCGAGCCCCTCGCCCGGAAGCTCGGCGACGCGCAGCACGGCGCACTGCACGGTATCCACGAAAACCACCCTTCCGGGAGTCAGCACCGCCGCCACCGCGGCGATCAGAACGGCTGCAGTCACCTCGCGAGTCTAGCGCGTCCTCTACAATCCCGGGGTGGCCTCGGACCTTGCAGCCGAGATAAAGGCCCATGCGCACCAGGTGCTGGGCTTCGACCTCGTGGGCATCACGACCGCCGACCTGCTTCCCGGCGCCGCCCACCTGGCGCAGTGGGTGGCGGCCGGCGCCCACGGCGACATGGGCTACATGGCCGAGACAGCTCACCTCCGTGGCGATCCCCATCACCTCCTCCCGGAGGCACGGAGCGTGGTGTGCGTCGCGATGAGCTACCACACCGGTCCGGAACCTCCGGAGCTCGACCCGGGCCATCGCCGGGCCGTGGTTGCGCGCTACGCGCGCCGCAAGGACTACCACACCGTCATCAGGCGCCGCCTGGTTCGGCTCGGCCGCTTCGTCGGCGAGCGGGCCCCGGGGGCACGCTGGCGCCCCGCGGTGGACACCGCCCCCCTCCTCGAGAAGGAACTGGCCCAGCGCGCCGGCCTCGGCTGGATCGGTAAGAACACCTGCCTGATCAACCGCAGGCTCGGAAGCGAGCTGCTGCTCGGCGAGCTGGTGACCAGCCTCGCGCTGCCCCCCGACCAGCCCGAGACGGACCACTGCGGCACCTGCACCGCCTGTCTGCACGCGTGCCCCACTCGGGCCTTTGACAGACCGGGTCGGCTCGACGCCCGTCGTTGCATCTCATACCTCACCATCGAGCACCACGGTCCGTTGCCGGAGGCGCTGCTGCCGGCCCTCCGGCCGCACCTGTTCGGCTGTGACGTCTGCCAGGCGGTCTGCCCCTGGAACCGCCACGCCCCGCCTCCATGCTCGCAGGCGCTCGCCACCCGGGTACCGCTGGGCGAGCTCACCGTTGACTCTCTGGATGGCCTTGGCGAGGCCGGGTGGCGTGCCATTTCGGCCGGCACGCCGCTTCGCCGCCTCGATTACCCCCGCCTGCGCCGCAACCTCTTCGCGATCGCGACCGACTCGCCCGGCGTGCGGCCCAAACCCAACGGTTGACGCCGGGGGCGTTGGCCGGCAGGCAAACGGCGAACCCGTAGTTTCAACCATCGGTGAGGGGCGTCACACCGGTGGACGGTGCACGCGCCCAACCGCCCCCCGGTGGACCGTGGGTCCCCGGCAGCTCCCCGGGGTGCGCCGCCCGCAAGGGCCGGTCTCCGTTACCTTTTCGGCGCCAAGGAGCGTGTCTCGACCCCCCCCCGCGCCCGGCTCCCGCCGTTGCCCCGACACCTCCTTGACAATCGACCCCCAGGGGACTATAAACCGCCGCTCAGGGGTGCCATTTGGGTCCCCAGCGGAGGTGACAGCCCGCCCCCACAGGAAGGAAGAGGAGCAAACGACGCGGGCTCCCACCGCGCTCGGGCAGCCGGTGATCTCCCGTTGGTGCAGGCTTGCATTCTGACCATCTTGTGCTAAGTTGCACGACGACCTTCATGAGAGTACGATGCGAACCGGCATCGCAAGATGCCAACCTCAATCGGTGAGGAAAGGAGAGCTGAGATGCGTAAGAGTCAGGTTTTCGTTGGTGTGTTGCTGTTGGTTGCGGCCGTCCTGGCCGTCGGCTGCGCGAAGCCGCCGCAAATGGAGATCGACGCCGTAAAGGCCGCGATGACCGCTGCTGAGCAGGCCGAGGCGCCAAAGTACGCCGCCGAGGCTTGGGACAAGGCCCAGCAGGCCATGAACGCGGTTAACGCCGAGCTGGAGGCGCAGAACGCCAAGTTCGCCCTGTTCCGGTCCTACACCAAGGCGAAGCAGCTCATCGTCGACGCCACTGCCGCCATCAGCGCCGCCAAGGATGCGGGCATTGCGGGCAAGGAAAAGGCGAAGGCCGACGCCCAGGCCGCGATTGATGCCGCCAAGGCCGCAATGGACAGCGCAGCCGCCATGTTCGCCTCGATCGAGAAGTGCCCGCGCGCGAGGGGAGCCAAGGAAGTGAAGAAGGACCTCGAGACCGTGAAGGGCAACCTCGAGGGCTACAAGAACCAGCTCACCGAGCTCGGTACCAAGTTCACGAGCGAGGACTTCTTCGGCGCCAAGGCCCAGGCCGACACGCTGAAGGGGCTGGTCGACCCGGTTGCTAAGGACCTTGAGGGCATCAAGACCAAGTTCAGGTGCAAGTAAGACTTCTCCGTTCAGACTACCGGGGAACGGCGGCGGGAAACCGCCGCCGTTCTGCTATGCGCTCGGCCGCGGCTGTTGCCCTGGTCGCGTTGCTCGGGTCCTGCTCCCGCCACCCCGTTCCGAACGTGGATGGTGCCCGGCGCGCCGCCCGAACCGCAATCAAGGTCGTGCGCCCCACCGCCCCGGCCAAGGCCAGGCTCATCGAGCAGCTGGTGGCCCTGGCCGAGGTGGCTACGGCCGGGGAGGCCGCCGCCCCCTGGTGGCAGGGGTCCGTGGGGAGGACCGAGGCGGCCTGGCTGCGCGTAGCGCGCACCGCCCGCGAGGCCACGAAATCCGTCCGCACCTCGCAGGCCCAGGCCCGGGGGGTCTACACTGGCGTGCATCCCGAGGTGCGGAACGAGGTGGTACGCGCTCAAGCCGAGATAGGTGAGGCAGGCATGGGTCGCCGCGAGGCGGCGGCCATGCAGCGGGCCATCACGGGCCTCAGGCTGGCCGAGAAGCTGGCGGCGGCCGGCCGCCACCCGCAGGCCATGGAGGAGTTGCACGAGGCGCGTGAGGACGCGGCCATCGTGCACCACGCGTGGGCCTCGTTACACGCGCGGTTCGGGGAGTCCCGAAACATCAGCCAATGGCGGCAGTGGGCCAACATGACCATCGAGGAGAGCCTCCGCACGAATGACACGGCGATCCTGGTGGACAAGCTGCGGCGGCGTGTCACGCTTTACCGCGCGGGCAGGGCCGTCGTCCACTTCCCCGCGGAGCTGGGGGCCAACGGCCTGCGCCGCAAGGAGCACGCCGGGGACCGGGCCACGCCGGAAGGGATGTACCGCGTGGTTCAGGTCAAGCAGGCGCCCAAGACTCGCTTCTACAAGGCGCTGCTGATCAACTACCCAAACGATGAGGACCGCATGCGTTTCGCCCTTGGCCAACGCCGGGGACAGATTTCGGCCCGGGCGGGAATCGGGAGCCTCATCGAGATTCACGGGGACGGGGGCGAGGGGCGGGACTGGACGGACGGGTGCGTCGCGCTGACCAATGACGACATGGATCGCCTGTTCGGGCACGTGCGCGTCGGGACCCCCGTCACGATCGTGGGGACGTATGCCCGCTGAGCCCGAGATCCTCACACCGCCTCCGGAGCCGCCGCAGAGGCACCGCTGGCCGCAGGTGATGGGGCTCGTGGTCGTCGCGGTCGGACTTGTGTGCGGCGGGTCCGCGGCGGTGCTCGCCCGGCTCGGGCGACCGCTCGTGACCACCCCTTTCAACGCCACGGCCTCAGTCGGGACAACCGAGGCGGAATCAGGCAACCTTCGAAAGCGTGCGGTGCGGGCCGAGAAGGAGCTCGACAAGCTCCACCCCAAGGGCGTCTATATCGTCGTGGACGCCTACCGGAACCGGCTGCACCTGGTGGAGAACGGCAAGGTCATCCGGTCGGCCGTGTGCTCGACCGGGACCGGGATCGTGCTCAGGGATCCTCGCAACGGGAAGCAGTGGATCTTCGACACGCCTCTGGGCGAGCGCGTGGTGGAAAGGAAGGTGAAACACCCCGTCTGGGCGAAGCCGGACTGGGCGTTCGTCGAGGAGGGCCTGCTGCCGCCCACGGACCCCAACGAGCGCTTCGACGACGCCTCCCTGGGCGACTACGCCCTCTACATCGGGGACGGCTTCATCATTCACGGAACGCTGTTCAAGAGCCTCCTCGGCCGTCGCGTCACTCACGGATGCATCAGACTCGGTGACGAGGATCTGGAGTTTCTGTACCGCCATGCGCCGATCGGCACTCGCGTGTATCTCTATTAGCCTGGCCGCCCTGTGCGCCCGAGCGGGGGATGTGCCGCCCGACGCGTCCCGCGTGGCCGCGCTGGAGCTCGAGGCCAGGCTGGCCAAGAAACCCTTCGTCTACCTCGTCCTCGACCCTCAACGCCGCGTCCTCGAAGTCAAGGCGCGCGGGGCGGTCCTCGACACCGTGCAGCTCAAGGGCATCGAGGTCATCAGCCAGCAACCGCTGCTGACCCGGCGAGCCCCCAACCGCCCGCCCATCCCCGCGGTGTGGACGCTGAGCGTTGGCCCAGGTGACACCGACCGGGAAGTGATCGCCCCCACCGAACTGCGCCCCGCACCGAAGGAAGGCGAGGAGGAGGTGGAACCGACGCCGGCCGCCGCCCCGTCGGGGCCGATGCCCACACCAACGCAGGTTCACGTACCGCCCCCGTCGTACCGCAGCCGGCTCGCCAACGGCTGGGATCTGTGGATCACCGACCGCCTGCCGCCGCAGAGCGCCCTCGGGACGTTCACAGCGGCGGTGCGCGACGGCTGGCAGCGCCTCCGGGGGCTGGGCGAGGACCACCCCCCTGCGGTCACCCTGGCGATGGCGGACGAGGACGCACGCCGCGTCCACCACCTCATGCGCACCGGGACCGCAATCCTGGTCGCGAGCGAGCTCTGATCCAAGAGACGCGGAGCAAGTCCACGGTCCGGCCTCATGCGATGGGACTCTTCGCCCTCACTCCGTTCGGTCTCAGGGTGATTTCGGTTTGCCCCGCAGCGAACCGAAATCAGTTAGAGCGGAGCTTGGAGACCCGGTCCACGATGTCCCGGAACGCCGGGTTGATCGCCAGGACCTCGCTGAAGCTCGCGAGGGCGGCTTCGGTGTTCCCCGCCGCTTCCTGCGCGGACCCGAGCTCGTAGCGCAGGCCGAGCTCCATCTCGAGGGGAAGGCTCGGCGCGCCCAGGGCGCGCCCGTACCACTCCGCACCCTGTTCAGGGAGCCCCTTCTCGATGAAGCAGGCGCCGATCATGCTGGCGCTCTCGACCAGGTAGTCCGAGGACTTCACGGAAAGCTGAAACTCCCCGATGGCCTCGTCCAGGAGCCCCATCTCGCGGTAGGCGAGGCCCAGGTTGAAGTGAGTGTCGTAGTCCTCCTCCTGAACCTGCTCCGCCACCCCGCGCTGAAACTCCTTGAAGAGCTGCTCGATCGAGACGTCGCTCGACTTTCCAGCCCCGGTGGCCTCGGCCACCATCTCCTCCTCCGCGAGCTCCTTCTCGAGCTCTGCCGCCAGGTCGAAGAACTGTTCCTCCTCCTTGAAGAGCTCGACGGCCGAAGCCGCCGCCGCGGGCTCGCGACGTTCCTCGTCCCAGCCTCGCGCCTTGAGGAGGGCTTGACGCGACGTCACGTCCGGATGGTCGGGGAACTTCTCGCGAAGCCTCTCCAGCAGTTTGGCTGCGTCGTCCAGCAGCCCTTGCTGGATAAGGAAGTCGAGCTCCCCAAGCTGATCCACTCCTGGACCTGCCAGCACGCCGGGCACCTCGACCAGCTCCGCGGCCTCGTCCACAATCTCGACGCTCTCCGGCTCACGCCCCGGTGCCTCCACGTGTGGCGGTGTCTTTGCCGCCGCCGCGGGAGCCCCGCGAAGCCCGAGCATCGCCTCCAAGTTCTCGAGGCGGACTGCCCCCGTCGGCGCCCTTCTCACGTCGCCGGTGCGGGCCGCAGGCGACTCGGGTGCGCCGAGACCATCGAAGGAGGGCAAGGGGGCGCCGACGGCAGGGTGTGACGCACGCCCAGCCAGCTCGCCCAGGTTGATCCCCGGCACCGGCAGGGAGAGGTCCATGCCCGGCCGCTCGGTGGACGGCGCCGCCGGGGCTTCGGCCGCGGCAAACGCCGCGAGCGCCTCGCGTGCCCCATGGGCCTCCCTCGCAGTGAGCGACGGCGGAGCGGATGGCGGGGGCGCCGTCGGGCTGGCCACGGCCCGGCCGAGCTCCACCTCGCCCATAGCGGCACCGCCGCCGAGGGAGACCAGCAGGTCACGAGCCTGCTCGTGGCGCGGGTCGAGCGCGAGCAAGCGCTCGAGGTGCGCGATCGCCTTGTCGGAAAGGCCGTACTTTGCAAACACCTGGGCCTCGGTGAACAGCTCCTCGGTGTTGCTGGGGACAAGCGTGGGCTCTGCGGTGACCGGGGCGCCGGCCGGCGGGGCCACCGCGGGCCCGGTCTCCGCGTGGGACAAGTCGATATCTACGATGTCCACCCCATCTTCGGGCGCCGTCGTGGCTGCAGGGGCCGGCGACGGGGGTGGCTGGGGCGCCGGTACCGCAACGCCAAGCGCCTTCAGGCGCTGGGCGAACAGCGGGTTCGTGGGCACCTTCTGAACCAGCTGGGCGTAGAGGTCGGCGGCCTCCCGCCTCCGGGCGGCCCGGAAGTGGACATCCGCGAGAGCGGTCTCGATGTTGACGACCATGTCGGGGTCGTTCTGCTGGTCGAACACCTTGAGCGCACGCTCGAGCACCTCGGCGTCACGCGGGTCGCTCTTCAGGAGCCGCTCGACCAGTGTGGCCGCGCGGGCAAGGTCGTTGGCCTGCACGAGCCGGTCGATGGTCCGGAGCAAGACCCCCTTTGCCTCCACCACCTCGCCCGTCTCCGACAACACCTCGGTGTAGAGCTGGGCAACGTCGGCCCGCCCGTCGCTCTGCGGGAGTAACTCCTCCAGCAACCTGCGTGCCGCCTCGACGTCCCCGCTCTCGAAAAAGGCACGCGATGCCGAGTACTTCAGCTCGAGGCCGGCCTTGGTCGCCGTGATTGCCTTCCTGGCCAGCTCCGCCGCCTGCGCCTGCCGTCCAGCCGCCACCAGCGCGTCCACGCACGGGGCGACGAAGTCGCCATGCTCCGGGTTGAGGTCGAGCGCCCGGTGGTAGAGCTTCACCGCCTCTTCCAGCATGTTGCGGCTCAGCAGCGTCCGGCCCAGGGCATCGATCTCCTCACCCGCAACCGCCACGTTGCCTTGCTGCACCGAGAGGTCCACGAGCTTGGCCCGCGCCTGGAAGTTGTTCGGTTCCAGCTCCACCAGCCGGCGATAGACCCGCATCGCCTCGTCCGGCTGCTTGGAGCGCAGGAACCAGTCCGCGAGGGTGAGCAACTGCTGCCGCCCTTCGACCACGAGTCCCTGCTTGAAGTAGAGGTTGGCGAGCCGCTCGTACGTCTCGGTCCGCCGCGGGTCGAGGCGGTTGACCTTTTTGTAGATCGCGATCGCCTTGAGGAAGAATCCGTCCTCGCCGAAATGGTCGGCGATGCGCTGGTAGACGTCGATGGCTTCGGGGATTCGCGACACGCGCACCAGCAGGTCGCCCAGGCGGTTGAGGGCGTTGGTGTCGTGGGGCGCCAGGTCAACGGCGCGCTTGTACTCTTTTATGGCGGCATCCAGCTTGCCGCGCGCGGCGAGTCTGTCCGCCTCCTGGATGATCAGTTCGCGCTTCGCCGTTGACATGAGAAGGCAGTATTTCCCCGCGTTTATGCTAACACACGGAGCGGCCTGAAGCTGCGCCGGTGCTGCTCGGACGGCCCCAGGCGCCGCAGCGCCTCGAGGTGCGCCGGCGACGGGTACCCCTTGTTGGATTCCCACCCGTACCCGGGGACGTCCCCGGCCAACCGCACCATGGTCTCGTCACGCGTGACCTTGGCGAGGATCGAGGCCGCGGCGACGCACCGATAGCGGGCGTCGGCGTGTACCTCGGCCCGGTGTGCGACTGGGAGCCCGCGCAGGACCACTGCGTCTGTGACCACGAGGCCTGGCACCTGGCGCAACGCGAGAACGGCATCGACCATTGCGGCGCGGGTGGCCTCCAGAATGTTGAGACGATCGATCTCGGACGGGCCTCTATGGGCCACGGTCCAGCACAGGGCTTTCTCGAGGATCTCCGCCGCGAGCCGCTGCCTCTTCCGGGGGGAGAGGCGTTTGGAGTCGTCCAGGCCCGCCACCGGCCTGCCTGGGTCGAGGATCACTGCCGCAACGGTGACGGGGCCCGCGAGGGCCCCGCGACCGACCTCGTCCACGCCCGCGATCAGCCCGTACCTTGCCTCGAGCTTTCGGTCAAGCGCACCGTCAGGCGGCGCGGCCCTCACTGCCGCTCGTAATCCTCCTCGAGGCGTGCGGCCTTGCCCTTGAGGGTACGCAGGTAGTAGAGCTTGGCGCGTCGGACGCGGCCGTGTCGCACCACCTCGATGCGGTCGATGTTCGGCGAGTGCACCGGGAACACCCGCTCGACCCCGACGCTGTAGGAGATCTTGCGAACCGTGAAGCTCTCGCGCACCCCGCCGCCCCGACGCCCCATCACCACGCCCTCGAACACCTGGATGCGCTCCTTCTCGCCCTCGCGCACCTTGACGTGCACACGAACCGTGTCACCCGGGCCGAAGTCCGGCCTGTCGGTTCGCATCTGATCCTTTTCGAGCTCGCGTAAGTCCATGGTAAACCTCCCGCCCTGACCACGCTGAACACCGACGTGGCGCGGAACGGGGATTATACACGGCCTCACCCGCGCCGGGAAGGGTCCTCGCGAGCCCCCGGGGACGCCTCCGGAATGGCGATCCCCTCCTCGGCGGCCACCTCCGCGATCACCGCCCTCGTCTCTGGCGGCAGGGAAGGCCAGGCAGCGCTGATAAGGTCCGGCCGGCGGCGCAGGGTCAGGCGGACCGCCGCCGCGAGGCGCCAGCGCCGAACCCCCTCGTGGTCGCCCGAGGCCAGTACATCCGGGACGGGCATGCCCTCGAACTCGCGAGGCCGGGTGAACACCGGGTGGTCCAGCAGCTGCGAGGTAAAGGAGTCCGCGGCCACCGAGCCGGGGTCGCCGACGACCCCGGGAAGGTGGCGGGCGGCCGCGTCGAGCATCGCGAGCGCCGCCAGCTCCCCGCCCGAGAGCACGAAGTCGCCGAGCGAGATCTCGTCTGCGCGCAGGATCTCGTGAACGCGCTCGTCGAACCCCTCGTAGCGCCCGCATACGAACAGCAGGCGGGCGTAGCCGGCCAGCTCGCGGGCGACCGCATCGTCGAACCGGCGCCCGCGCGGGTCGGGAAGCACGACGTGGGGTTCGCCAGCGAGCGCCGCGACGTCGCGGACCGCGGGGATCACCGCCGGGGCCACGAGCACCATCCCGGGTCCGCCGCCGTAAGGTTCGTCGTCCACCTGCCCGTAGCGGTTGATTGCCCACTTTCGGAGGTCGTGCACCCGAACGTCGAGCACGCCTGCGGCGGCGGCGCGCCCAAGCACCCCGACGGCCAGGTACGGCTCGACCGCCGCGGGGAAGAGGGTCAGGATGTCACAGCGCATCGCCGTCGAACAGGCCGCGCGGCGGGTCGAGCACGACCGTGCGTGCCGGCAGGTCAACCCTCACGACAATGGCGGAAACGAAAGGCACCAGCACCTCTCCCCGGGCCGCCGTCACCACGAGCAGGGCGCCACCGGGCCCCGTTTGCGTCTCCGTGATCTCGCCCAGCGCGGTGCCGTCGGCAAGCTGGCAGCGGCAGCCGACAAGCTCGTGCTCGTAGTAGTAGTTCTCGGGAAGCTGGGAGCGCTCCTGGGCGGGGAGGAAGAGCCAAAGACCACGCCAGCCTTCGATCTCGTTGCGGTCACGGATACCGACGAAGCTGAGCAGCCAATCCCCTTTATGCGAGCGCACCTGGTGTACGACCTTGTGGAACTCGGGGGACTCGCGCCCGATGCCGACCTCCACGCCAGCCACCAGGCGCTCGGGGAAATCGGTCACGGTCTCGACGGCGACCTCCCCGTGTATGCCATGGGGCCGACGAACGCGCCCCACCGCGAGCCAGCCCGCTTCGGGGCGGCCTTCCATCTACTCGAGGATCTCGAGCACGAAGCGCTTGCGCACCTTCATGCCGGCCGCCGCAAGCAGAGTGCGGACCGCACGTGCCGTCTTTCCCTGCTTGCCGATCACCTTGCCGAGATCCTCGGTGGCAACTCGCAGCTCGAGCACCGTGGTCTGTTCGCCCTTCACCTCGTTCACCTGGACCTTGTCGGGTTGGTCAACGAGCGCCCTCGCGATTTGTTCGACGAGCTCCTTCATGCGCGCCTCCCGGTCAGCACTCTGCAGCAGTCTCAGCTCTTGGCCTGTTGGAGCAAGCTCTTGACGGTCGGGGAAAGTTGGGCTCCGCGCGACACCCAGTACTCGATCCGTTCGCGGTCAAGCCGGAACTCGACCGGCTCGCTGCGGGGACTGTAGAAACCCACTTCTTCCATTACCGCACCGGTTGGCGGCTTCTTGCGATCGGAGACCACCACACGGTACACGGGTCGTTTGTTTGAGCCCATTCGCCGAAGTCGGATCATCAGCATCGAACTCTCTCCTTACCTTCCTCACGCGGCCGAGCCGCGAACGCGCATTGTACCAGATTGCGCCTTCGCTCTCTATAACCCCATCGAGCGCAGCACCTTGCGCGGGTCGCCACTGCCCAGGCGCTTGACCAGGCGCTTCATTTCACCGTACTGGCGCAGGAGCCGGTTGACCTCCTCCACCGTGGTTCCCGCCCCGCGTGCGATGCGTTTGCGGCGCGGGCCGTTGATGACCTCCGGGTGGCGGCGCTCCTGGGGGGTCATCGAGCAGATGATCGCCTCGAACCGCACCAGCTTCCTGTCGTCCACCTGCGGCGCCTTGAGGGCCTTCGCCCCCGGCACCAGATCCACCAGCTGGTCGAGGAACCCGCCGCCCCGTATCTGCTTGAGCTGGTCGCGCAGGTCGTCGAGGTCGAACCCCTCCTTCTTCAGCTTGCGCTCGAACTCGGCGGCCTTCTTCTCGTCCACCACGGCCTGGGCCTTCTCGAAGAGCGTCGCCATGTCGCCCAGCCCCAGGATGCGCGCCGCCATGCGGT
>Ga0154638_1146_pt3 | contig 13279 bp, 8 predicted proteins | sample Rifle2008BG13ft_FD_116067 | JGI IMG/M metagenome (GOLD analysis project Ga0154638, IMG submission 116067) | Acidobacteria bacterium RBG_13_68_16 | reverse complement strand
AGTCCCGACACCAACATCTGGTCGCACAGTTGGAACCTCTACAGCGCCCAGTACTACGGGCGCAGCCACTACGGGGTGTACACGACCAACGACACCTGTCCCGCCGGCGGTTACGTAAAGGTCAACGCCTACGTTATTCAGCCCGAGACCTATGGCAGCGGGATGACGACCGTGGGCGTGTTCGCCCACGAGTTCGGCCACGCCCTCGGAATCCTGGACCTTTACGACACAGATGGCTCCTCGGGGGGAGTGGGGAAGTGGAGCCTCATGGCTGGGGGGTCGTGGTGTGGGGTGAGTCGGGGCGGCGATCGCCCCGCGCACATGGACGCCTGGAGCAAAGCGGCGTTGGGTTGGGCCACCCCTCAGCAGGTGACCGGGACGCTCACCAACAAAGCGATCGGCCAGGTAGAGACCTCCGCCGAGATCTACCAGTTCCTGGCCGGCACGCCAGGCCAGACCGGCGAGTACTTCCTCGTGGAGAACCGTCAGAAGGTCAACTTCGACGCCGGCCTGCCTGGCTCGGGGTTGCTGGTCTGGCACATCGACGAGAGCCAGGGGGACAACACGAAGGAGTGCTACCCGGGCGGAACGTCGTGCGCCACGCAACATTTCAAGGTGGCCGTGATTCAGGCCGACAACCAGTGGCACCTGGAGAAGGACACGAACGAGGGCGATGGGGGCGATCCTTTCCCGGGCTCGACGGCCGCGAGAAGCTTCACCGGGACCAGCTCCCCTTCGAGCGCCCTCCACAACGGACAGGCCAGCGGCGTCAGCATCACCTCGATCAGCGACCCTGCAACCACGATGACGGCGACACTGGCTGTCGGCGGAACCGGAGGCGGGGGCGACGTGACGGTGTTCTCGGACAACTTCGAGGGGTCGTTCCCGGGAAGCTGGGTGCTGTGGAGGAACTCGGGCTCGGCGACAACGGAGTGGGGCAGGGTTGAGTGCACCAACAACGGCGGGATGGCGTCCATCTGGTGCGCCGGGGGCGGTGCGTCGCCGGCGACTCCGATGTGCTACCGCTACGTGGGGAACATGGAAACGTGGATGATCTACGGCCCCTTCTCGCTTGCGGATGCCACTGCCGCCAGGGCCGAGTGGGACAACTGGTACGACACCGAGACCTACAGCCAGTCCACGCAGGAGGGCGACCAGTTCGAGTGGATGATCTCCACCGACGGGCAGCACTTCTCCGGCTATTACACGTCCGGGTCGAGCAGCGGGTGGACGCACAGGGTCTTCGACTTCAAGGACGTCACGAGCATCACCGCGGTCGGGAACAGCACCGTCTATTTCGCGTTCATCTTCAAGTCCGACCCCTACGTCGAGGGCGGCGGTACCTACGTGGACAACCTGGTGATCAAGAAAACTGTTGCCACCTCATGCACCTATTCGATCTCGCCGCAGTCGCAGTCGTTCTCGAGCGCGGGTGGGACCGCCACCGTGAGCGTGACCGCCGGTAGCGGCTGCTCGTGGACCGCGTCGAGCAGCGCCGGTTGGATCACCGTGACAAGTGGGGCCAGCGGGAGTGGGAACGGGACGGTCGGCTACTCGGTACAGGCCAACGCGGGCGTCGCGCGCTCGGGCACCCTCGCGATCGGAGACCAAACATTCACGGTCAGCCAGGCGGGCACGACCTGCAGCTACGCGATCAGCCCGACCAGCGCGAGCACCGCCGCGGCCGGCGGGACCGGCAGCTTCAACGTCAGCGCAGGCCTCGCATGCCTGTGGACGGCGAGCAGCGACTCGAACTGGCTGCACGTCACCTACGCCTCCGGCAGCGCAAACGGGAGCGTTAACTACAGTGTGGACGCCAACAGCGGCCCTGCCCGGGCCGGCCACATCACGGTGGAGAGCCAGACATTCACCCTCAACCAGGCGGGTGCCGGCGTCTCTCTGCCGTTTGCGCACTGGATCGCGGCTGCCAGCCACACGGACGGGACCGGAGGCTCGCACTGGCGCAGCGACGTGGCTGTGCTCAACCGCTCCTCGTCCCAGGCGACGGTAGAGTACCGGCTGTACACGCCCGGCGGGCTGAAGACGCAGCAGTCCGTGCTGGGGGGCAACGCGCAGGACTTTCACAAGGACATCGCATCGTGGCTCGGGTACACAACCGGATCTGGGGCGCTGGAGGTGCGGTCGAACCAGGACGTGTTCGTGATGGGCCGGACGTACAACCAGGTGGACCCAACGCACTCCTACGGGCAGAACTATGACGGGCAGGACCCCGACGCCAGCCTGCTCTCGGCCGGGCAGTCGGCGTGGCTGCCGTTGCTCGCTCAGAACTCCGGCTTCAGGTGCAACATCGCGATCACCAACACGGGCGCCTCCACGGCGAACGTGACGCTCGCGCTTTACGACGGCAACGGTACCCTGCTTTGGAGCGGCAACAACGAGTCCAGCGCCATCGCTGCGGGAGGGTTCATCCAGTACCTTACGCCGTTCCAGAAGTACGGAGGGAGGAACAACCTCGAGCACGCCTACGCGAAGGTCACGGTCATCTCGGGTTCGGGGATCATCGCGTGGGCCTCGGTGGTTGACAATGCGACCGGGGACCCGACGACGATCTTCATGAAGCGGTGATACCCCTCGGCAACTGTCTTTCCGGGCGGGCCCGCTGTCGGGCCCGCCTCTTTTCCTGCCGGCTGTCTCAGAGCTCGATCTGGGTCCCAAGCTCCAGCACGCGGTTGGGCGGAATCGAGAAGAACGCGGTCGCCGATTGCGCGTTGCGTGAAAGGAAAGCGAACAGAGCCTTGCGCCAGCGCCACATCTTCGAGGGGCCCGTGGTGAGCAGGGTCTCGCGGCCAAGGTAGAAGCTGCACTCGCGTGTGGTGACCTTGAGCCCTTGCACGCTTGCGAGGTTGAGTATCTCGGACACGTTGGGCGTTTGCATGAAACCGTAATGCCCGATCACCTGGAAGAAGCCGCTGCCAAGGTCGTGCACCTCTACCTTCTCGCTCTGAGGCACCAGCGGGACCCCCTCGGTGCGCACGGAGAGCAGGAGGACGCGCTCATGGAGCACCTTGTTGTGCGTGTAATGGTGGAGCAGCACCACGGGCGCCGCGCCGACGTCCGAGGTCATGAAGACGGCGGTGCCGGGGACACGCAGGGGCATGTGAGTAGGCAGGTCTGCCAGGAAGAACTCGATGGGAAGGGAATCCGCACGCAGCTTGGCGGCAAGCTCGGTTCGGCCGCGTTTCCATGTAGTCATCAGCGTGAAGATCAGCCCTCCGACCACCAGGGGGAACCACGCGCCGTGCTTGATCTTGGTGAGGTTGGCGACCAGGAAAGAGAGGTCCACCGCGAGAAAGAAGCCAGTCAGGAGAAATGCGGTCAACACGGCCCACTTCCACCGCTCCCTGGCCACCGAGTACAGCAGGAGCGAGGTGGTGGCCATGGTGCCCACGACCGCGATCCCGTAGGCCGCCGCGAGGTTAGTGGATTTCTGAAAGGCGAGGACCAGTCCGCAGCACGCCACCATGAGCGCCGCGTTGATCTCGGGCACGTAAACCTGGCCGCGCGCCTTGTCCGACGTGTGGACGATGGTCAGCCGTGGAGAGTAGCCGAGCTGCACCGCCTGCTGGCCGAGGGAGAATGCCCCCGAGATGAGTGCCTGGGAAGCAATGATCGCGGCAGCGGTCGCCAGGACCACAAGAGGGTAGACCACGTGCGGAGGCGCGAGCAGGTAGAACGGGTTCTCGGCCGCGGCCTCGCCCCGGGCAATGAGCAGCGCACCCTGGCCGAAGTAGTTCAGTAGCAGGGCCGGGAAAACCACGACGTACCAGGCCACGCGTATCGGCGTGCGCCCGAAGTGCCCCATATCGGCGTAAAGCGCCTCAGCGCCGGTGATGCACAGCACGACCGCGCCCAGGATCAGGAACCCGCGCCAGTGGTGCTGGGTCATGAAGCGAAGCGCCCACGTCGGGTTCACCGCCTGGAGCACCCGCGGCTCGCGCAGGATCCAGGATGTCCCGAGCACGGCGATCGAGACGAACCACACCATCATCACGGGCCCAAACATCGCGCCAATCCGCCCCGTGCCCCGTTTCTGAAGCACGAACAGGGCGACGAGGATGGTCAGTGCGATCGGTACCACAAACGGCTGAAAAACCGGAGTCGCGACCTCCAGCCCCTCGATCGCGCCCAGAACCGTGATCGCCGGGGTGATCATGCCGTCCGCCCACAGGAGTGCCGCACCCACGAGGCCCAACAGGATGAGCCCGAGCTTGCGCCGTTGGGCTTGGGCGTTCCCCTTCGGCAACACCAGCGCCAGCAGCGCCAAGATTCCGCCGTCCCCACGGTTGTCGGCTCGCATGACGAACGTCAGGTACTTGACCACAACCACGAGCGTGAGCGACCAGAAAACGAGGGAGAGCACCCCGAGCGTGTTGGAAACCGTTGGCGGGATCCCGTAGGTGGGGTTGAAACACTCCCTGATCGCGTAAAGCGGCGAGGTGCCGATGTCGCCGTAGACCACGCCGAGCGCACCCACCGCGAGCTTCGCGAGGTCCCTCGGGGACGTGATCCTGGGGGCGTCGGTGTGGCCCTGGGCGGAGGGGGTGGGCTGGGCACTCATCTCGGTGCAGCGCGTAGCCTACCATCCCCGACGCCCGCCGCGCGGCGCGACGCCAGGCCACAGGTTAAGACCAACAATCCGACGTTGCCGATGGCGGCGGCCCCAGGGTAGAACCGAAGTCAATCGGACCAGGTGGCGCTCTCAACTTGTCTTGACGTCTTGCTAACGCGAAAGCCTCAGACACTTATGCGCCCTTGACCTTACCGGTTGTCGAATTGCCGTGAGTGGAGGTGCGACGTGGACGTCATTGTGCTGCTTGTTCTGGCCGCTCTGGTGATGGTCACGTTTCGGTTCGTCGCAGGCGTGGACCGCCTCGGTAGCGGGAGGAAGCCATGAACTGGCTCTACTTGATTGCGGGGCTGATCGCCGTGGGGCTTGTTGTCTACCTCTTGCTCGCTCTGCTGAAACCGGAGAAACTGGGATGACCGCGCTCGGTGTCGTGCAACTGCTGGTCTACCTGGCCGTGCTCTTGGCGGTTGCCAAGCCGCTCGGGACCTACATGGCCCGCGTCTACGAGGGCCGGCTTGGTGGTATTGGCCGCGTCCTTGGTCCGGTCGAGCGATTCCTCTACCGGATTGCGGGGATCAAGGCCGACGACGAGATGGGCTGGAAGCGGTACGCGGTCGCCATGGTGCTGTTCAACTTCGTGGGTTTTCTCCTGCTCTACGTTCTGTTGCGGCTGCAGGGGGCGTCGCTGGCCAACCCCCAGCACCTGCCGGCAGTTGGCCTCGACCTCTCCTTCAACACGGCGATATCGTTCGTGACCAACACCAACTGGCAGAGCTACTCCGGCGAGCAGACGATGAGCTACCTCACGCAGATGGTCGGCCTGGCGGTGCAGAACTTCCTCTCCGCGGCGTCGGGGATGGCGGTGCTGGTGGCGTTGATCCGCGGCATTGCGCGACGAACGGCGTCAACCATCGGAAACTTCTGGGTGGACACGGTCCGCGGCACACTGTACATCTTCTTGCCGCTGTCGCTGATTCTTGCGCTCGCCCTGGTTTCGCAGGGAGTCGTGCAGACGTTCTCCGCGTACAGGAAGGTTGCTCTCGTGCAGTCCCTCGTGGTTGACCAGCCGAAGTTGGATGCCTCCGGCGCCCAGGTCAAGGACGCGCAGGGCAACCCGGTCACCGAGAAGGTCGCCGTGACCGAGCAGACGCTGGCGGTCGGGCCGGCCTCGTCGCAGATCGCGATCAAGCAGCTCGGCACGAACGGAGGGGGTTTCTTCAACGTCAACTCGGCCCATCCCTTCGAGAACCCGACCCCGCTTTCGAACTTCCTTGAGGTGCTCGCGATCCTACTGATCCCGGGCGCCCTGTGCCTGACGTTTGGCGAAATGGTGCGCGACCGCCGCCAGGGATGGGCAATCCTCGCGGCGATGACCGTTATGCTACTGGGCTTTGCCCTCCTCGCCATCTCGAGCGAGCAGACCGGCAACCCCCTGCTGGCCGGGCTCGGCGTGGACCAGAACGCAGCCGCGATGCAATCCGGTGGAAGCATGGAGGGGAAAGAGGTGCGCTTCGGAGCCGCCGCATCGGCGCTGTGGGCGACCGCTACGACGGCCGCGTCGAACGGCTCGGTGAACTCGATGCACGATTCTTTCACGCCCCTCGGCGGGCTTGTGCCCATGGGGCTGATGCAGATCGGTGAGGTGGTGTTCGGCGGGGTCGGCTCCGGGCTGTACGGGATGCTCGCCTTCGTTATCGTTGCGGTGTTCGTCGCCGGGCTGATGGTGGGCCGCACGCCCGAGTACATCGGCAAGAAGGTCCAGTCTTTCGAGATGAAGATGGCCTCGCTCGTGATCCTCATCCCGCCGTCCCTCGTGCTGCTGGGAACGGCGCTCGCGGTCGCCACCGCCGCGGGTCGCCTCGGGCCCACGAACCCTGGGGCGCACGGATTCTCTGAAATCCTCTACGCGTTCTCCTCGGCCAGCAACAACAACGGCTCGGCGTTCGCGGGCCTCAATGCAAACACGCCGTTCTACAACTTCGCCCTCGGGCTCGCGATGTTCTTCGGGCGCTTCTGGGCGAAGATCCCGATCCTGGCGATCGCCGGCTCGCTGGCCGCAAAGAAGTACACGCCGGTCGGCGCCGGCACGCTCGCGACGCACACACCGCTCTTTGTCGTGTTGCTCATCGGCACGGTGCTGCTCGTCGGCGCGCTTACGTTCTTCCCAGCGTTGGCGCTCGGACCAATCGTCGAACACCTTCAGATGCTCGCGGCGGCGCGGTAGGGAGGAAGGCCATGCCCAGCAGAGTTCAAGCTCTCAACCTTTTCGAGCCCGCCATCGTGCGGCGCGCGATTCTCGACTCGTTCCGGAAGCTCGACCCGCGCCACATGGTCCGCAACCCCGTGATGTTCGTTACCGAGGTCGTCAGCGTTCTCACCACCGGCCTCTTTGTTCAAGCACTGTTCGGCCACGGCGAGGCGCCGGCCGGTTTCATCCTCGCGGTGTCGGTGTGGCTGTGGTTCACGGTGCTTTTCGCCAACTTCGCCGAGGCAATGGCGGAGGGGCGCGGCAAGGCGCAGGCCGACGCGCTGCGCCGCGCGCGCAAAGAGCTCGTCGCGAAGTTTCTAGGGCAGCCACATCACGGAGCCGGCTGGGCGCCGGTCCCGGCGCGGATGCTGCGCATGGGCGATGCCGTTCTTGTGGAATCGGGGGACATCATCCCCTGCGACGGCGAGGTGATCGAGGGGATTGCGTCGGTTGACGAGAGCGTGATCACCGGCGAAAGCGCGCCGGTGATCCGCGAATCGGGGGGCGATCGCAGCGCCGTCACCGCCGGGACGCGTGTCCTGTCCGACTGGCTGGTGGTGCGGACCGGCGCCGAGGAGGGTGAGACGTTCCTCGACCGCATGATTGCGATGGTCGAGGGCGCCAAGCGGCAGCGCACGCCCAACGAGATCGCGCTGTCAATCCTACTGGCGGCACTGACGATCGTTTTCCTGCTGGCGGTGGCGACGCTTTTGCCGTTCTCGATCTACTCCGTGCAGGTCTCGGGGCGGGGAGAGCCGGTAACGGTCACTGTACTGGTGGCGCTGCTGGTCTGCCTGATTCCGACGACGATAGGTGGCCTACTTTCCGCCATCGGAATCGCCGGGATGGACCGCATGATCCAGGCCAACGTGATCGCCACCTCGGGCCGCGCCGTCGAGGCCGCCGGTGACGTGGATGTGCTGCTCCTCGACAAGACCGGCACCATCACGCTTGGGAATCGACAGGCGACGGCCTTCATCCCCGCTCCCGGCATCCGTCCGGAGGAGCTAGCCGACGCCGCGCAGCTCGCCTCCCTTGCCGACGAGACCCCGGAAGGCCGCAGCATCGTCGTGCTCGCCAAAGAGAAACACGGCCTGCGGGGTCGCGATGTGCATCGGCTTGGGGCCACGTTCGTGCCGTTCTCGGCGCAGACCCGGATGAGCGGGGTCGACCTCGACGGAAGGGCCATCCGCAAGGGAGCGGCCGACGCCGTCGCAGCTTTCGTCGCGGACCGCGGCGGCCGGGTTCCAGACGAGGTGAGAGCGAGCGTGGACGGCGTCGCCAAGGCCGGCGGCACGCCGCTTGTGGTCGCGGATGGCTCACGCGTGCTCGGCGTGATCCAGCTCAAGGACATCGTCAAGGGAGGTATCCGGGAACGCTTCGCGGAGCTGCGTCAAATGGGGATCAAAACCGTGATGATCACCGGCGACAATCAGCTCACCGCCGCCGCTATCGCCGCCGAGGCCGGGGTGGACGACTTCCTCGCGGAGGCGACACCGGAGACCAAGCTGCGTCTCATACGCGAGCTGCAGGGCGGCGGCCGCCTGGTCGCGATGACCGGGGACGGCACCAACGACGCCCCGGCGCTGGCCCAGGCGGACGTCGCCGTGGCCATGAACAGTGGGACCCAGGCCGCCAAGGAAGCCGGAAACATGGTGGATCTCGACTCGAACCCCACCAAGCTCGTCGAGGTGGTGGAGATCGGCAAGCAACTCCTAATGACGCGCGGGTCGTTGACGACGTTTTCGATCGCCAACGACGTGGCCAAGTACTTCGCGATCATCCCGGCGATGTTTGTAGCCACCTACCCACAGCTCGGCGCGCTCAACGTCATGGGCCTGGCAACCCCGGCAAGCGCCGTCATGTCCGCGGTGATCTTCAATGCGCTCATCATCATCGCCCTTATTCCGCTGGCTCTGCGCGGGGTGGCCTACCGTCCGATCGGCGCAGCCGCGTTGCTGCGGCGCAACCTTCTCTTGTACGGGCTCGGGGGCATCGTGGCGCCGTTCGTGGGGATCAAAGCGATCGACCTTCTGCTGAAAGTGCTGCACCTGGTGTGAGGAGGACCCGTGACGAACGACCTTCGAGCTGCGGTTGTGCTTCTGGGAGCGCTCGCGCTCCTCACCGGGATCGTTTACCCGCTAGCGGTCACGGGCATCGCCCAGGTGGTGTTCCCATCGGCGGCAAGCGGGTCGCTTCTGGTGGTGGACGGGCGCGCACGTGGATCGTCGCTGATCGGCCAGGCGTTTTCCGCACCCGGCTACTTCTGGAGCCGTCCGTCCGCAACCTCGCCGGTGCCGTACAATGCCGCCGCCTCCGCCGGCTCGAACCTAGGTCCGACCAACCCGGCGCTGGTGGCCGCGGTTCAGGAGCGCGTGGCGGCGCTGCGGGCAGCCGACCCGGGCCTGACGGGGCCGATCCCGGTGGACCTGGTCACCGCCTCCGCGAGCGGCCTCGATCCGGACATCAGCCCGGCCGCCGCACTCGTGCAGGTGCCCCGTGTCGCCAGGGCGCGCGGTCTCCGCGAGGAGTTGCTTCGCCAGCTCGTGCGCACCCACATCGAGAGCCGTGCCTTCGGGTTCGTCGGCGAGCCCCGCGTCAACGTGCTGGCGCTCAACCTCGCGCTCGATCGCCTGCGACCGTAAAGCGGGGTATCGTGAGGCCGAGCATGGAGCACCGGCGACCCGACCCCGACGAGTTGCTCGCCCGCGTGCAGGCGGAGGAGGCACGCCGATCCCAGGGCAAGCTGAAGGTTTTCTTCGGAGCTGCGCCCGGGGTGGGCAAGACGTACACGATGCTGGAGGCCGCGCGGGCCCGCAAAGCGGAGGGGATCGACATCATCGTCGGGTGGGTGGAAACCCATGGGCGCCAGGAGACGGAGGCGCTGCTCGAAGGGCTCGAGGGGCTCCCCCGGCGCCAACTCTCCTACCGCGGGACGCGTCTCGAGGAGTTCGACCTTGATCTGGCGCTGGAGCGGCGTCCCACCCTTATCGTGGTCGACGAGCTGGCCCACACCAACGCGCCGGGTTCCCGCCACACCAAGCGCTACCGGGACGTCGAGGAGCTCCTCGCGGCCGGGATCGACGTCTACACGACCCTGAACGTGCAGCACCTCGAAACGCTCAACGACGTGGTGGCGCAGGTCACCGGCGTTACCGTTCGCGAGACCATCCCCGACGCCGTTCTGGACCGCGCGGACGAAATCGAGCTCGTGGACCTGCCGGCCGAGGAGCTGCGCAAACGCCTCGCCGAGGGTAAGGTTTACATGCCCGAGGTGGCCGGGCGCGCAGCCGAGAACTTCTTCCGCGAGGGCAACTTGATCGCGCTCCGCGAGTTGGCGCTTCGCCGCACCGCGGAGCGGGTTGATGCCCAGATGCAGCGCTACCGGCGCGAGCATGCCGTCCGCGAGACCTGGCCGACCGCGGAACGTGTGCTCGTCTGCGTTGGGCCCAGCCCCTACGCCGTCCGCCTGATCCGTGCAGCGCGGCGCATGGCCGCGCGCCTCCAGGCGGAGTGGCTGGTCGTGTACGTCGAGACCCCGGCGCAACTCCACTTGGCCGAAGCGGACCGTGAGCAGCTCGAGAGCACCCTGCGGTTGGCCGAACAGCTCGGCGCGGAGACCGTCACACTGACCGGCAGTAATGAGGTTGAGGAAGTCCTCGCATACGCCAGGCGTCGAAACGTCACGAAGCTCGTGGTTGGCAAGCCTGCGGAGTCCCGCTGGCGCGAGCTGTTGCACGGCTCGTTCGTGGACAGGCTGGTTCGAGGCAGCGGAGAGATCGACGTCTACGTCATCACTGGCGCCGCCGGGGACGAGGAGCCCCGTCAGCCGACTGCCAGCAAGGTGCGAAGCCGCTGGCCCGCGTACGGCTTCGCCGTGTTGATCGTCGGTCTCTGCACGCTCCTGGCCGCTCTCCTCGGTCCGCGGCTCACGCTCGCCAACCTCGTCATGGTCTACCTCGTCGGGGTCGTCGTCGTGGCGTTGCGGTCAGGGAGGGGACCAGCCGCCCTCTCGTCGGTGCTGAGCGTCGCGGCTTTCGACTTCTTCTTCGTGCCGCCCCGTTTGACGTTCGCGGTCGCAGATACGCAGTACGTCTTGACCTTCGTAGTGATGCTGGCGGTGGCCCTCGTGATCTCGGGCCTGACCGCGCGTGTCCGTGACCAGGTCGAGGCGGCGCGCGCGCGGGAGCGGCGAACCGCGGCGCTATACGCGGTGAGCCGAGCGTGCGCCAGCGCGGCGGAGACTTACGAGGTGGTTCGGGTTGCGGGGCGCCATCTCGCGGAGGTGTTCGAGTGCCAGGTTGCGATCTTCCTGCCCCACCGGGACGGAAAGCTGACTGCGGCGTTCTTCGGAAACGCCCCGTTTGCCAGCGATCCGAAAGAGGCCTCCGTGGCGCAGTGGGCGTTCGACCACGGGGAGAAAGCAGGGTTCGGGACCGCCACGCTGCCCGGCAGCGGCGCGATCTACGTGCCGCTCAAGGTTGCGCGGGGTCCGGTGGGCGTCGTTGGGGTCAAACCAGGCGGGCAGGGGCATCTTGACTCTGAGCAGCTCCACCTGCTCGACGCGTTCGCCAATCAGATTGCGCTAGCCGTGGAGCGGACCAATCTCGCCGCCGAGGCGCAGGCGGCCGAGCTCCAGGTGGAGTCCGAGCGGATGCGCAGCGCGCTGCTCGCCTCCGTGTCGCACGACCTGCGCACGCCCCTCGCGGCGATCGCCGGGTCGTCGAGCACGCTCCTGCGCGGCGGCGAGAACCTTAGCGATGAGGCCCGTCGCGAGCTTCTGGAGTCGATCAACGAACAGGCGGGGCGCCTCAACCGTTTCATCGCCAACCTCCTCGACATGACGCGGCTGGATGCGGGGGCCATCACCGTCCGAAAGGAGTGGCAGCCGGTGGAAGAGGTCGTCGGGGCCGCCATCGGCCAGCTCGAGGAGCGCCTGGCCGGGCGCGAGGTGCGCGCGCGGATCCCGGAATCGCTGCCGCTCGTGCCGCTCGACACCACGCTGATCGGGCAAGCCCTGGTCAACCTCCTGGAGAACGCCGTGAAGTACACGCCTGCTGGGTCGCCGATCGACGTCGCGGCACGGGTCGAGGGGGACAGCGTGGTGATCGAGGTGGCCGACCGGGGCCCCGGCCTGGCGGCGGGCGAGGAGGTCCGCGTGTTCGACAGGTTCCACCGCCTGCCGTCCGAGACGGGGCAGCCGGGCGCCGGGCTCGGGCTCGCGATCTGCAAGGCCATCGCGGCCGCGCACGGGGGGAACATCACAGCGGCGAACCGGCCGGGTGGGGGATCGGTGTTCTCGCTGCGGCTGCCGCTGGGCGGCCCCGCGCCCGAGCTCCAGCCCGAGGGCCGCGCCGACTCCTGACTGCGCTACCATCGCTGCGAAAGGTGGCATCCCGCATGGTTTCCACCGAGCCTCTCGTCCTCATCGTCGATGACGAGTTGCCGATCCGCCGCTTCCTCCGGGTCAGCCTCGCGGGCGAGGGGTACCGCGTGGTCGAGGCCGCGACGGCAGGGGAGGCGCTCGACCAGATCGCCGCGCAGCGCCCCGATGTGGTCGTCCTCGACCTCGGCCTTCCTGACCGAGACGGGGTCGAGGTCATCCGTGAGATCCGCGAGTGGTCGAGCATCCCGATCGTGGTGCTCTCGGTGCGCGACCGGGAGAGCGACAAGGTGGCGGCGCTGGAGACCGGCGCAGACGACTACCTGACCAAGCCATTCGGGGTTGGTGAGCTGATGGCCCGACTCCGGGTGGCGCTGCGTCACGCCTCGCTCGCGGGCGGGACGGCTGACGAGCCGGTGTTTACCACCGGGGAGCTGCGGGTCGACCTCGCGCGGCGGCAGGTTTTCGTCTCCGAACGGGAGGTCCGGCTCACACCGATCGAGTACAAGCTGCTCGCCCTGCTGGTCAAGAATGCGGGGAAGGTCCTGACCCACCGCCAGCTCCTGCGCCAGGTCTGGGGCCCGGAGTACGGCGACGAGAACCACTACGTCCGCGTCTACGTCGCGCAGCTGCGCCGCAAGATCGAGGCCGACCCCGCACGCCCCCGCTACCTGCGGACCGAGTCCGGCGTTGGTTACCGCCTCGTGACGGAGTGAGGCTGCTCGCCCGGATCGGGTGCAGGGTCGAGCGCCAGCCAGTCCAGTGCAAACCCGAGCGTGCGGGTGTCGGAACTGACCGGTTCGGACTCCTTCGGGATGTCGAGGTGGCTCGTGGTCAGCACCAGATCTTGAGGCGCATCCCGGAGGCAGGAAGCCGGCACCCGGACCGCAAACACCGCGGGGAACTGATCGAGCATGAGCTCGCCGAGCCGGCAACCGTTGAGCAACAGCGTGAGCCGCTGGGGCCTGCCCTCGCGTGCCCGCCCCCAGGTGCGGAGCCGCAGGACCGCATCGCCCGCTGGGCGCGCAGCGAGGGGTAGGTGCGAGACCGGCGCTACGCT
>Ga0154638_1115_pt2 | contig 13403 bp, 11 predicted proteins | sample Rifle2008BG13ft_FD_116067 | JGI IMG/M metagenome (GOLD analysis project Ga0154638, IMG submission 116067) | Acidobacteria bacterium RBG_13_68_16 | reverse complement strand
TGACCTTCAGCAGCGTGCTCTTGCCCGCGCCGTTGAGCCCGATGATGCCGAGAGCAGCCCCCTCCTCGATGTCGAGAGAGATGTCGTCCAGTGCCCAGACGTATTCCGTCGCACCGCCCCCGTCCGCAGCCCGCTGGAGAGGACGGGTAAGCCCACGCCACAGTGACTCGGTAAGGCGGCCGTATCGAAACACACCGCCGCCGATTCGGTAGCGCTTCGAAAGTCTTTCGATTTCTATCGCCGTTTGGGGCACGTCAGATCAGATCTGCAAACTCGCGTTCGGCGCGACGGAAGTAGGCCAGACCGCCGAAAAGGACCACGATTGTAACTGCCGCCGAGACCGCGATCATGCTTAAGGAAGGCGCAGGCGTGCCGAGCAGTGTCCAGCGGAACCCCTCGACCACGCCTGCCATCGGGTTCAGTCCGTACGTCCAGCGCCACGCCGCCGGGACCAGAGAGGACGGGTAGGCAATCGGCGTTGCAAACAACCAAACCTGGACCAGGAGCGGCACGGCGTGGCGCACGTCCCGGTACTTCACATTCAGCGCGGCAAACCACAGACCCACCCCGATCGCTGCAAGCAGGGCGAAGAGCGAGAAGAGCGGTACCCAGAGGACGTTGACGGTCGGCACGATGCCGTAGCTCGCCATCATAACGATGAGGATGGCAAAAGCGACAAGGAAGTCCAGGACGAACGAGCCTGCGGCCGCAATGGGGAGGATCAGCCGCGGAAAGTACACTTTCGAGACGAGGCTCGTGTTCCCAACGAGGATCTCGGAACAGGCCATAAGGGACGACGCAAACAGCGTCCACGGGACCAGTGCCGAGTACGCAAACACGGGATATGGGAAACCGTCGCTCGGCACTCCGGCGAGGCGGCCGAGAAACAGGCTGAAAATCACCATTAGCGTGAAAGGCTGCAGCACCGCCCATGCCGCACCCAGGGCCGTTTGCTTGTAGCGGACCTTGATGTCCCGCCAGACGAGGAAGTAAAGAAGGTCGCGGTATCCCCTGAGCTCTTCGAGCCCCAGCCCAGTCCATCCTGTCGGCGGACGGAGTGTGATCGTCGGGCGGGTCTCAGCGTCATGGGAGTGAGTGGTTCGCGGCTCGATCGTGGAAGGAATCATCCAGCGTCCAAGAGAAACCCGTTCTGTGTCGGGTTACGAGGGATTCGGTCGCGCCACCAACCGAGTGCGTTGCGTGGGTCGAGCGACCGGCAACCCCTCCAAGGACTCAAGGCAATAGCCCGCCTCACCAAGGATCTCGACTACCTCGCCCGCGTGGGCGGCACCGTGCAACTCAAGAACTAGACATACCCCACGGCTGATTGCCGATGCCGCCCCACGGAGTACCTCGGCTTCTGCGCCCTCGACATCAATCTTCACGAGCGCCGGGAAGGGGTGATCGGAAACGAAGTCGTCCAAGGTCAATGTTTCGACGGCGATTTCGAGTTCGCTGGACGTCCGCTTGTCGCCGAGCCGTCCCATGGCGGGGCTGCCAGGTGCATAACTAAATGTTCGTGGTGCCCGACGAGATCCTACGGCATAGGGAATGATCTCGCACCAGGAGAGCCCATTCAGCGCGACCTGCTCACGCGCGGTTTCGGCGTTCTCCGGGATGGGCTCAAAGGCGAAGACCCTTCCCCGCGAGCCTACAAGCCTTCCGGCTAGAACCGTGAAAAAGCCTGCGTTTGCTCCGACGTCGTAGAAAACATCGCCTGGCTGCAGCAGACGCTGTAGGGCTAACTGAACCTTGAGCTCGTAGCTGCCAAGCCAGTACGCGTTTACGAATCGGTGATACCGCCGCCACTTCATGCCGGCAGCAACACCACTCCAAGTGCTTACGACCGAGCCCTCGTCGAAGTGACCTGCACCCGCTCGAAGAATCGGGCCCAGCAGCGGCGTGCGACCGCAGGCCTCTATGAGTCGGGATTTCAGGATTGGTACGATCACGGTTTCCTGTTCAGGTGGGATCCCCGGAGGGAAGGAAAGATCACTGGGGCGCCCGACCGGGGGCAAGGCCTGCCCCTTGGTCATTCACGGGATCGCGTCGGCGCTGCGCTCCTCGCGATGACAGGATGCGTGGAGCGCGCGCTCCACAGAAACGCTCGGAGGCGCGCTGGGACCCTTCGCGAGGCTTCACGTCGTTCAGGATTACTGGTGCCGTGATCATTTGTTGCTCGGGGGTGAGACGCCCAGGAACTCGGCGCAGGCTGTGACAATGCGGCCGGTGGCCTTACCGTCGCCGTAGGGGTTGTGGGCGCGGGCCATTTCGTCGTAGACCGCCTTGTCGGTGAGCAGCTTACTGGTCTCCTCCACGATCTTGCCCTCGTCCGTGCCGACCAACTTGACGGTGCCGGCGATGACTGCCTCGGGACGCTCGGTCGTGTCGCGCATGACCAGCACCGGCTTGCCCAGGCTCGGGGCCTCCTCCTGGACACCGCCGGAGTCGGAAAGGATCACAGTGCACCGGTTCATCATCGCGACAAACGGCAGGTATGGCAGCGGATCGATGAGGTGGACGTTGCTCGTGCCGGCGCTGCGCAGGATCTGGTTGACGGGCTTGCGCACGTTTGGGTTGAGGTGCACCGGGTAGACAAAGGCGATCTCTGGGAACCGACGCGCCAGCTCCGCGATCGCCTTGCAGATAGACTCGAACCCGGGACCAAAATTCTCGCGGCGGTGGCCGGTGATCAGCACCAGGCGCGCGCCGTTGGCGGCCGCCAGGCCTTCCGGGAGGCCGGGAACGGCCGGTGGGTGCTCTTTGATGATGTCCCGCGCGAGGAAGAGGGCGTCGATGACGGTGTTGCCGGTGACGAAGATCCGCTCGGGCGCGACTCGGTCCTTGAGCAGGTTCTGCTTGTTCAGCTCGGTGGGCGCGAAGTGCAGGGTGGTCAGGCGCGTTGCCAGCACCCGGTTGGCCTCCTCGGGCCAGGGCGAGTCGAGGTTTCCGGTGCGCAGGCCCGCCTCAACGTGCCCTACCGGAACGTGGTTGTAGAACCCCGCCAGTGCAGAGCAGAAGGTCGTGGTGGTGTCGCCCTGGATGAGAAGCAGATCGGGTTTGGATCTGACGAGGAAGCGGTCCACGGTCTCGACAGCCCGAGCCGTCAGACCGGCCAGCGTCTGGTCCGGCTCCATCAGGTCGAGGTCCACGTCCGGATTGATGCCGAATGCATCGAAGACCTGGTCGAGCATCTCGCGGTGCTGGGCGGTGACGCACACCTGGCACGAGAAGCGCGGGTCGCTCCTGAGCGCGAGGATCACCGGGGCCAGCTTGATCGCCTCGGGACGCGTGCCGAAAATGATAGAGACCTTGCTCACGGGGCTAGCACCTGGGTGCCTTCACCCGCCATCACGCAAAGGGCGGGGGCAAGCCCCGCCCCTACCCATTCTGCCGAGCCTCGCGCGAGGCGAGGGCGAGGTCGCTCTCCACCATCATCTCGACCAGGCGCTCGAAGGCCACGCGGGGTTTCCAGCCGAGCCTGGCCTTCACCTTGGAGGGATCACCGATCAGATGCTCGACCTCGGTGGGGCGCAGGTAGCGCGGGTCGAGCTCCACGAGGACGCGGCCGTCCTTGCCGATCCCCTTCTCGTCCAGCCCCTTTCCTTTCCAGGTGAGCGGGAGGCCGGCGCAGGCGAACGCCGCCTCGCAGAACTCGCGCACCGCGTGGGTCTCTCCGGTGGCGACAACGTAGTCGTCTGGAGCATCGGCCTGCAGCATGAGCCACATCGCCTCCACGAAATCGCCGGCGAAGCCCCAGTCGCGCTTCGCGTCGAGGTTGCCGAGGTAGAGCTTGCTCTCCAGGCCGTGCTTGATCCGCGCGGCCGCCCGAGTGATCTTGCGGGTCACGAAGGTCTCGCCCCGGCGCGGGGACTCGTGGTTGAACAGGATGCCGTTGACCGCGAACATGCCGTACGCCTCGCGGTAGTTTCGTGTGATGTAGAAGGCGTAGGCCTTGGCCGCAGCGTAGGGGCTGCGCGGGTAGAACGGCGTACTCTCGGTTTGCGGAATCTCGATGGCCTTGCCGAACAGCTCGGAGGACGAGGCCTGGTAGAAGCGCGCCTCCAGCCCCAGCTCGCGCATGGCCTCCAGCAGGCGCACGGCCCCGACACCGGTGACCTCGGCCGTGTACTCCGGCACATCGAAGGAGACCTTGACGTGCGACTGCGCTCCGAGGTTGTAGATCTCGTTGGGGCGAACCACCTTCAGCAGCTTGTTGAGTGAAGAGGCGTCGTTGAGATCGCCCCACACGAGGTGCAACCGCAAGTCAGGTTCGTGGGGGTCCTGGTAGATGTGGTCGATCCGCGCGGTGTTGAAGGTGGAGGCGCGCCGTACCATGCCCCACACCTCGTACCCCTTGCCGAGAAGCAGCTCCGCGAGGTACGAGCCGTCCTGACCGGTAATTCCGGTGACCAATGCTCGTTTACCAGTCTTTGGTGGCCACTTGCTCATCGGCTCCCCCGAATACGCTCATGGTTGGCGAGGAACCATTCGTACGTGGACTCGATACCCTGGCGGAACGGAATGCGGTGCGTCCAGCCGAGGGCGTGCAGGCGCGAAACGTCGAGGAGCTTGCGAGGTGTGCCGTCGGGCTTGGTCGTGTCAAACGTCAGCTTGGACTGCGGGTAAACGATGTCGCGTACCAGCTCGGCCAGCTCTCGGATCGAGAGGTCCTTCCCGGTTCCCACGTTGATGTGCTCGTCTCCGTCGTAGTGCTCCATGATGAACAGGCAGGCGTCCGCGAGGTCGTCTACGTGCAGGAACTCGCGCCTGGCGGCACCGGTACCCCAGATCACCACTTCGCTACGGCCCTCCGCCTTGGCGTCGTGGAACTTGCGGATGAGCGCTGGCAGCACGTGAGAGCTGGTGAGGTCGAAGTTGTCGTTGGGGCCGTAAAGGTTGGTCGGCATCGCCGAGACGAAGTCGCACCCGTACTGCCGGCGGTAGGACTGGCACAGCTTGATGCCGGCGATCTTGGCGACCGCGTACGGCTCGTTGGTGGGCTCCAGCGGCCCGGTGAGGAGGTACTCCTCCTTCATCGGCTGCGGGCACTCCCGCGGGTAGATGCAGGAGCTGCCGAGGTAGAGCAGCTTGGTCACACCATCGTGGTATGCCGCATCCACTACCGTGGCGTGGATCATCATGTTGTCGTAGATGAACTCGGCAGGGCGGGTGGAGTTGGCGAGGATGCCGCCCACGGTGCCTGCCACCAGGAACACGTACTCGGGACGGTTGGCCGCGAACCAGCGGTTGACCGCGGCCTGGTCGCGCAGGTCGAGCGCCTCGCGCTCGGCGGTGAGAAGGTTGGTGAAGCCGCCCGTCTGCAGGCGGCGTGTGACCGCAGAGCCCACCAGGCCGCTGTGCCCGGCGACGTAGATCCGCGCGTCCCTTCGGAGTTGCTGCATCACATCGTCCCCTCACCGGCATCGGCGGCCGCCGCACGCTCCCGCCATTGGTTTGCTCGGCAAACCATTGAATGACTGGGGCTTTTGGAAACAAACGGCAACTTGAGTCGCCCCGCGCGCGTGTCGCACCTCGTAACGCCAGACCGGTCGCGGCACGTCGCAGAATCCAATCAATTCTAGAGCCTCCGGGGGGATACGCAAACGTTTGGGCAGGCGGCGCCAAGCCGAGGCCGTGTGTGAACCCTGCCTCGGCCAAGCGCCGCCTTGGAGAGAACGGTGGCGTGGGGCCGACGAGCTCTACGCGCAGTGGATGTGGCGGGCATCCACCTCGACGTTGCGCACGCCGCAGACCATCGTGAGCAGCAGGCGCACGCGGTCCTTTGCCGGCAGGTACTGCGTCACGACCCCCTCAAGGCCGTGCAGCGGGCCGTGGACGACGCGAACGCGTGAGCCCTTGCTCGGCGCGCGGCGCGCCTCGGCGATCACCACGTAGCCCCGCTCTCCTTCGCGCTCACGCAGAGAAAACACGAACTCATCTTCGACCGCCGCGAGAGCTTCGCCAAAGCGGACGATCCCCGAGACGCCGGAGCAGTAGCGAACCGCCGCGAAGCGCTCCTTCACGACGCACTGCGCGAAGACGTAGGAGGGAAACAGGGGCACGGGACCGCGCGGGGCCCGCAGGTGCCAGCGCGGCTCGAGGATCCGCGGGCAGTAGGCCGGCACGTCGCGCGCAGCCAGCGCCTGCACCACCGCCGTCTCCTGCTTGGGCTTGGTTCGCAGGAGGAGCCAGATGAGACGGGGATCGTCGAGGGCGATCAGCATGCGACCTCGCTCACGGTCTTAGCAGAGGCACACAGACGGGTCAAGCAAAAGGGACGAGTCGAGAGTTAAGTGTTGACAGCGAAGACCCCATGACAGGGAAAGCTCCAACACAGGAAAGGGGGCCTGCCCCCGCCCAAGGTGTCATCCTGAGGGAGCCCGACCGCAGGCGGGGCGACCGAAGGATCTCACCGCATGTGCAGCGCGAGGGGATTCTCCGGCCCCGCTGAAGCGGGGCCTCAGAATGACACAAAAGGGGACGGCCGCACGGTCTGCGCCGGCTCGTCATTGCGAGTCCCGGCCTGAAGTGTAGGACGGGACGAAGCAATCCCGGGCAGGCCAACGAGATCGCGTCGTCCGCCTCGCTGCGCTCGGCGTCCTCGCGATGACAGCACGCGGGGAGCGCGCGCTCCACAGAGGCAGATGAAGCAAAAAGCACGCGTGGACGCGTGCTTCACAACTTTCGGTTTTTCGGGGACTACGGGCGCGGCTGCGAAGCTTCGGGGGGCTCCTTGTGCTTGATGAGCGCAACGCCGCCGCCACCGAGGATGATCAGCGGGAGCAGCCTCCGCCGGTTCTCCTCATCCACGGCCGCCGCAGCCTCGGCCATGAGGATCCGTCTGCAGGAGTCGTCGGGCTTGAGGTTGCCGCGGGCGTCGATGCGCGAGATGACACCCTCGCACAGGAACCCTGCGACGACCTGCCCCGCCTGGCTCGGCACCGTCTCCCCCACCACGAGGTTTTGCGCGTACCCGTTCTGCTCCGGGGTCAGGCTCAGGCTGCACGACGTTGTGACCGGGACCTTCTGGATCGGCGTGCGGGTCTCCTTCCCATCCACGTCCCTCACGGCCATCTGCACCTCGACCGAGGTGGTGGATCCCTCGGGACGGGGCAGGGCAGCCCAGTACTTGCCGCGCCCGGCGGACCTCATCTCGACGTAGTAGAACTCCGGCGACCCAGCTGTGCGGAAGTAGGTGCGGACCGAGCTCCAGCCGGTTTCCGGGGTGGCGGAGAGGTTGATCACGCTGTTGCCGCGGGTCGGGGCACAGTTAGGAACGGTTAGGGTGAACGTCTGGGCAACGGAGGGCATCGTGGCCGGCCCGAGGGCGGCCGCCACCACGAGGCACGCCCACCAAGCTATGAAGCAGGAGCGTCGAGAGGCACGTCGCCCAGCCAAGGAAGCAGCCCTCCTACTATCAGCCTACAACCGTAAGTCTAAGGTGTCAAGGTTTTTGCGTTACAGCGGCTGAGTCCCCGAGGACCTTTCTGGCGTACTCCTCAACGAACGGCGTCCGCCGGATGTTGGGCAGGCAACGCCTCAGGGCCCCCGCGGCGCCAGCCCGATCACCCGTCTCGTAGAGGGCGACCGCGCTGTAGAACAGCAACAGTGGCTGGCCGTCGCCCGGGTCGCCCCCGCGCCGAAAGTACGCGGCCGCTTCCTTCCAACGGCTCGTCCGGTAGGCAATCTCGGCGGTAACGTGTTGGGGTTCAGCAAGATCCGGCCTTGAATCCGCGATCTTCCGGGCGAGGGCAAGAGCCCCATCGAGGTTGCCGGCGTTCGCGAGGTCCCGGGCCCGGTCGAGGTCGGCCCTATCCGCGGGCGAGAGTGGGCCCTTGGCGGCACTCCTCTGCGCCTGGCCGCTCGCCGAGGCGATTCCCGTGGCAGGTTTGACGGGCGGCTTCGTCGGGAATGGTTGTGGGAGGGCGGTGGCAGCAATCCCTACGGCCCTGGTGGGGGTCGGGGCGCTGAAGGCCTGTTTCGTCGCGAACGGCTGCGGGGAGCCGGCTGCGACGACGACCCTGGTGGCGATCACCGGGGGCGTGGGCCTCTCGGCCCGTCGTGGTGTGGGTGTCTGGACGGGACCGGCGGCAACGACTCCGGTGGAAACGGTCGTGCCGGCCCCCGGTTTCTCGCCCGTCCTCGCCGCTCCGGGAACCGCCCGCGCCGGCGTTGGGGCAACCCCCGCCTGCGAACCTGTCAGGCCACCTGCGGCGGCGATGGTCAGCTGTTGGACCGTGCGGTCCTTCGCAACCTCTGGGGGCAGGTGCGCGGCGAAATCGTTGGCCTCCTGCCAGCGCCTTTGCTCCACCAGGCAGTTCAGCAGCGCGCCTGCGACCTGCGCATCCGAGGAGGCGAGGCCGCACGCCTTGAGGTCGCCCTCCGCCTGCGACCACTTCCTGTCGGCGGCCAGCGCGAGCCCACGTAGCTTCAGCGCCTCCGCCTTGCCGGGCGATTGCTTGAGGGCCCCATCGGCGGCCGCAAACGCGTCACGGGGGTTGCCCTCTGCGAGCTCCAGCTCCGCCAGCATGAGGCGCCAACTGAGCTCTCGCGGCTCCACCTTGATGAGGCGCGCAAGCTCCTTGCGCCGCTGAACCGGAGGCAGCTTCGCCACGCCGTCCTGACGGGTTGGGACGAGACGTGCGAAGGCCGCGTTCTCCGAGAGCGTGGACTGAGGGATCACCTGCACCACGAGCCGCTCGAAGGCGGAGCGAACGTCCTTCGGGATGTCGGCCCGGCTGTAGCCCTGGAACCTCTCCTCGACCTCCGAGAGGCGCTGGAACGTCTCGCGGAAACCCGCCTCGTCACCGGTGGCGCCCTGGGCAAGCGCGAGTCTGGTGAGACCGTCGGCGAGAAGTTGTGGTTCGTCGAGGAGACCGAAGGACGCCATCCGGAGCTCGCGGGCAGCGGTCTGGTAGTCGCGCCGGTTGAAGGCGTCGGTGCCCTGGCGCAGCAGGCGGAGGTAGAAGGGATCCGCCGCACGGGCAGACGCGCCAACCAGCACCGTCACGAGCACCGCGGCAATCACCGGGAGCCGTGAGAGCGGACGTGCCTTCAAGCCTCGGAAGGGGGGTGGCACTTCACTGGTCACCTTGAACTTGTCGCTACCTTTCCCAAGCTTCGGCGCATGCCAGAGGCTGGTGGCCGGCAACGTATGGTCCATTACTCCGCATTATGCCTTGAAAGAGGCCGGTTTTCGAGCACCGCCCTGGGGTTCTCCTTGATGAGCCGCCTGGCCCTCGCTTCGCCCCATCCCTCGGCAATCGCCCGGAACGCCTCGGAGAGACGCGGCGGCCGGACCCGGGCGTCGTGCGTGTCGGTGGCCACGAAGTGGACGAGGTCCTCGTCGAGCAGGAGGGAGCAACAGGCTTGCGGGCCGCGGCCCAGCTCTCCGGTCACGCTCCCCGCGGTGAGCTGCACGAAAGCGCCGCGCTCCACCAGTTCGGCCACCAGCTCCGGCTGATCCACGAACCAGGGTATGCGCTCCGGGTGGGCGAGGATCGGGAACCAGCCGGCCAGCGTCAACTCGTGGACCACCGGGCGCGGGTCCGGCTCGCTTGAGACCGACGCGAACTCGAGCAGCAGGTACTTCGAGCCCGCAAGCGTCAGCAGGCTCCCGCCCGGCAGGCGATCCACGTCGTGGAGCAGCTCCGAGTCCACGCGGATCTCGGCGCCGAGGGCCAGCGTGGGCCTCCCGCCCGTGGCTGAACGGAGCTTCTCGAACAACACCTCGAGGATTCTGCGGTCGTCGTTGGGCCAGAACCCGTGGCGCTGGTGTGGGGTCACGATGATCGTTTCGACGCCGTCATCGGCGGCCGCCCGGCAGATCTCGATCGCCTCTTCCAGCGTCTCCGGACCGTCGTCACCCCCGGGGAGGAGGTGGGCGTGTAGGTCGATCATGGGCGGCGCTAGGCGCGCGGGCTCGCGCCCACAGCCGCGTCGTCCACATACTTCTGGTAGGCACGGTAGCGCTTGCCGTAGCGCCCGTGGTGCTCGCGGAATCGGTTCAAGGCCGCGCCGAGGATCCGGACCTCCGAGAGCTGCAGCCGTTGCCGGCACGTCCGGGCGTCCTCCCGGAGCACCATGCCCGAGCCCACACACAGCACGACGCCGTCCGACATCGCCCCGAGCAGGGTGGCGTCCGTGACCGGCAGTATCGGCGGGCTGTCGAACACCACGTTTTCGAAGCGCTGGTACGCAACGGCCACTAAGTCCATCATCCGCTCGGAGGAGAGCAGCTCCGAGGGGTTGGGCGGCACCGGGCCGGTGGGCGTGAGATAGAGGTTTGGCACCGAGGTGCGCAGGAAGATCCCGGTTTCATCGGCGCTTCCGGTCAGGAAGTTCACCAGGCCCAACCGGTTGGAAACCCCGAAGATCTCGTGCAGTCGCGGCTTGCGCAGGTCGGCATCTACCAGCAGCACCTGGCGGCCGAGTTGCGCCAGCACCACCGCCAGGTTCACCGCGGTGGAGGTCTTGCCCTCGCCGGGGATCGCGGACGTGACGACCACGCTTTTCAGGCGGTTGGTCGTGGACAGAAGCAGCGCAGTGCGCAGCGATCGGTACGCCTCAGACACCGCCAGGCGCGGCTTGAAATGGCTCACCAGCTCGATCTGCCCCGCGCCCGAGTCCCCGCCCGGCCTCTGGCCTGCAAGCGTCGGGCGCCCCGGCTGCCCCTTGCCGCGCCGTTGCCCGTACCCGTATCCGTAGGAGCCGCCGTACCCGTACCCGTTCCTGGAGCGCGCGACGTCAGGGATCACGGCCAGCACGGGGAGGCTCAGGATGCGGTCCACGTCCTCAGCGGTCTTGACGCTGCGGTCGAGGTACTCCAGGAAGAACACGAAGCCGAGACCCAGCGCGAGGCCGAGCACGAGACCCAGCCCCAGGTTGCGCCGCAGGGACGGGCGGTACGGCCCGCCCGGCACCAGGGCGCGGTCCACGACGACGATGTTCGAGTCGTGGGTTCCCTGGAGGCGCGACGCAACCTCGGTTTCCGACTGTTTGCGCACCAACTCGTCGAGCAGCGTCCGTCGGGTCGAGACCTCGACTTTCAGGTTGTTGTACTCCACGGCGGCCGAGTTGAGCTGCATCGCATCGCTCTTCTGCCTCGTGAGCTCGGCGACCAACGCCTCCTCGCGGCGAAGGGCACCCTGATACTCGGCCCTGGCGGAGTCGCGCGCCTTGCCGACCATCTCCTTGGTCACGTTGCCCAGGTGCTGCCTGCCCTTGTCTATCTGCGCCTTGAGCTCCTGCATGGCCGGCCACTCGGGCTTGTAGGTGTTCAGCTTGGTCGCGTAGTCCCGCTCGAGCTTGAGCTGCTCGCCGCGCAACTGCGTCACCAGGCCGCCCGACACGGTGTCGGCAACCATGTCGTCCGGGGTGTTCGCAAGCTCCTTGTAGTGCGCCTCCTTGCCGATTCGCTCGGACATGGCTCCCACGTAGTCCTTGTTCAAACCCTCGAGTCTCTGCAGCGTGACGTTAGAGGATGGGTCGAGGGCGACAATGTCGCTGCGCCGGGAATACGCCTGAAGCTGGGCCTCCTTGTCCTGGATCTCCTGCTTGAGCGCCTCGATCTGCGAGGTCAGGAACGTGGACGCCTTGCCCACCGTGGCGAAGCGTGTCTCAACGCCCCAGTCGATGTAGGTGTCGGCCACGCCGTTGGCGATTCTCGCTGCGAGCTCCGGGGTGGTGGCGACGTAGGAGACCTCCACCAACCGGGTGTTGCGGATCGGGTTCACCTCGAGGCCTCCGAGCACGCCGTAGGCCAGGCCGGCCAGCGTCGCCGCGTCGTCGCTCGCCGTCACGGCGCCCCCGGAGCCTCCGGGAAGGCGAGAACGCCCGGGGTTGAACACCGGGTCGTCCGCGAGGCGCAGGTTTTTTACCACGCGCTCCGCCAGGCCGCGGCTCTGCAGCAGGCGGTACTGCGTGGGGTAGAACGACTGCGCGTCGAACCAGTCGTCAATCTGCATCGGCTGCTGCATCGCCGCAGCACTTGTGGGTCGGCGTTCGATCTGAAGCACGGTGGTCGCGCGATACTGCCTCGGCGTCATGAAGTAAAGGACGATCGAGATCGCCGCAACGAGGCCGGCCACGAGGATCAGCAGCAGGCGCCGCCGCCGCACGACACCCAGCCACTGCGAGATGTGGAACTCGCTCTCCGGTTCGACCTCAAAGCCGATCTTGTCGGGAGCCGCAGGACGCCTGGCTACCATCAGAAGAACGACTCCTTGACGATCACCACGTCGCCGCTCTGGAGTGCCAGGTCGGAATCCTTGCCGGACACGATGCGCCTGTAGCTGACCTCCAGCTCCTCGTCGCGGCCCTCGCGGTCACGCCTCTTGATCTGGATGGTGCGGGACGCCCTGTCGGTCAGGCCGCCGGCACGCGCGATCGCGGTGAGGAGGGTGATCCGTTCGTTGCTCTGGAACGTGACGGCGCCCGGGTGTGCCACCTGGCCCAGACAGAACACCGTCACCTCCACCTTTGGCGGCACGTTGATGATGTCGTTGGCGAAGATCGGGACGTTGGCGTCGGGATCGGCACGCACCATGAGGTTGTCCACGTCGATGAAGATCTGGTCGGAGAGCCCGTTCTCGGCGCGTCGCAGGACGTAGATCCTGTCGCCGTGGTCATCGGTGAGCCCGCCCGCCGCCGAGAGGGCCTCCAGCAGCGTCCAGCGCCCAGAGAGCGCCAGGTTGCCCGGCTGCTTGACCGCGCCCAGGACGGAGATCGGCTTGGACCGAAACTCCCGGACCTGGACCGCTACCGAGGCCCGCTGCAACAGCTTAGCTTCTAGCATGGCCTTGAGGCGGTCGGCCAGCTCGACGTCGGTCAGGCCCTGCACCGGCACGTCACCGATGAGCGGCAGGTTGACCGTGCCCTCCTCGGAGACCCGGCGCTCGATGTTCAGCTCGGGCACCTCGAAGACCTTGATCTCGATCAGGTCCTTCGGCCCGATGCGGTAGCCCGCGCTCACCGGCACCTGGGTGTGGGCCGGCAGCGCCAGCAACACGCCAAGCACAAGAGCTGCAACGATTGCGCCGGGACACCGCGGCAGACCCCGGTTGGTGAACGAGGGCCGGTGTGGAGGCGCGGGGAGGTTCTTAGCACGTTCCATCATCGTTCGCCCCGTGCTCCGAGGCAATCTAATTGTATCACCACCATTGACCTCCGGCACCGGCCAGGCTCAGAAAAACCTGGACTCGCGTGATCGAGCGGTTGTACTCGGGAAGAACCGAGGTGTAGTCCGTCCGCGAACCCTCCAGGCCCACGGCCGACCCCTTCCCCATCTTGATGATCAGACCTGCGCCGTACCCGTCCAGGTCGTCGGTTCTTCCGACGCTCTCCCCGGTCATGGGAGGGTACTCATTGCGGCCCTGCTCCCAGAAGAGGCGCGCGTTGCT
>Ga0154638_1073_pt1 | contig 13502 bp, 9 predicted proteins | sample Rifle2008BG13ft_FD_116067 | JGI IMG/M metagenome (GOLD analysis project Ga0154638, IMG submission 116067) | Acidobacteria bacterium RBG_13_68_16 | reverse complement strand
TCAGGCGCTCGCCCTCCAGCCGACGTTTCTCACGGTGTGGATCGGCGCCAACGACGTCCTGGGTGTGCTGTCAGGTGTCGCGATCGAGGGCGTCACGATGACGCCCGCGCTGCAGTTCCAGACGCAGTACACGACCCTCCTGGGTACGCTGCGCGGGGCCCGGCCCAACGCGCCGATCCTGGTCGGCAACATCCCGGATGTGCTTGCGGCTCCTTACGTGACCACGATCAAGCCCTACATCGTCAACCCGGCGACCGGTGCGCACATCCCGTTGATCGGCGCGGCAGGTCCGCTCACCGAGAACGACTACGTCCTGCTCACGGCGTCCTCGCTGCTCGCCCAGGGGATCGGGATCCCGGCGGCCGCCGGAGGTACAGGGCAGCCGCTGCCGGAGGGCTCCTTCGACCCGGCAACGATGACGTTGACGGCGGGCGTGATCCTGCGGGCCGGGGAGGTTTCGGCGGTCCGCGCACTGACCGACCAGCTCAACAACATCGTCAATGCGGTGGCGGCACAGTATGGGGCCAAGGTCGTGGACATGCACGCGTTCCTCAACGATCTTGCGGCCAACGGCGTGACCTACGGCGGCGTCAAGCTGACCGGCGCCTACCTGACGGGCGGCGTCTTTTCGTACGACGGCGTCCACCCGCAGGCGCTCGGGTACGCCCTTGTGGCCCGCAAGTGGATCGAGGCAATCAACGCCAACTACGGGGCGACGCTGCCCGACATCGATCTCCTGCCGTTCCTCACGGGTGCGGGGGCCGCGGCAGCCACCTCGGTCCTGGCCGCGAACACGGTGATCTCGGAGCAGGCGGCGATCGAGATGGTGAAGGCGTACGCCCCGTACGCCCTTACCGACAAGCTCGAGACCGGCCACCGCGTGGTGCGCCGGCACCTGCCCGACCAGAGGACGCGCGTACCGATCGAGCCAAAAACGCCCTAGTGCTCTCGCGTTCTGCAGCTGCATGGGGCCGCCTCGGGGCGGCCCCTTTCCTTACCGGCGCCACCAGTAGACAAGCCTTCGAGCGTGCCACTGTGCTGTGGAGTAGTGCTACCCTACCGCGCGTTCAAATCTGGTAGACGGGAAAGGAGGCCGGTGTGGACTACCCCATCTGGAACCTGGTCTTCGGTGGCGGCGTGCTGATCGGGATCGTGGCCATCACTCACGTCCTGGTTTCCCACTTCGCCATCGGCGGCGGCTTCGCGATCGCGTTCATCGAAACCCTGGCGGTGAGGCGCCGCGACCCTGCGCTGCGCGGCCTCGCCAAGCGCAGCTCCCTGATGCTGATCCTCGTCTCGACCGTGTTTGGGGCGATCTCTGGGGTCGGAATCTGGGTCACGATCGGGCTGGTGCAGCCCGCGGCGACCTCGGCACTGATCCACAATTACGTCTGGGGCTGGGCCGCCGAGTGGGGTTTCTTCATCCTCGAGGTGGCGACGGCACTCGCCTACTACGCCACTTGGGACAAGGTCCGCCCGCGCACCCACCTGCTGATCATCTGGCTCTACGTCTTCGCCGCCTACATGTCGCTGGTCGTCATCCAGGGGATCATCTCGTTCATGCTCACGCCGGGGAGGTGGCTGGAGACCCACTCCTTCTGGGACGGGATCTTCAACCCCAGCTACCTGCCGGGGCTGGCGCTGCGCACCGGAATCTGCCTGTTCCTCGCCGGCGCCTACCTGACCCTTGCCGCGCTGCGCGAGACCGACCGCACCGCCCGGGTGGGCATGGTGCGTTTGCTCGCGGTCTTCCAGATCGTGGGCGTGTTGCTCGCCTACGGCGGCTACCGCTGGTGGGAGCACGTGCTCCCGGAATCCGTAAAGGCGATCTTCCTGGGGAGCAAGGCCCTCCTTCCCGCCCTGGCCTCAACCCGCTACTTCGTACTGTGGGCGCTGACGGTCTATCTACTGCTGTCCCTCTTCGCCCTGGCTGCTCCCCGCCTCCACCGTTGGCCTACCGCCGTTGCCGCACTCCTCGCGGCGTTCGCGTTCTTCGGGGGGTACGAGCGTCTCCGCGAGGGGTCCCGAAAGCCCTTCGTGATCCGCGACTTCATGTTCTCGAACGGAATATTGGTGAGCGAAATCGCCGACCTGAACCAGCGCGGGGTCCTGAGCAAGGCCGTCTGGGCGGCCCGCGAGAACCCGGGGCCCGAGGGCAAGGGGGTAGCGGTGTTCCGTGCCCAGTGCGCCTCGTGTCACACGCTGGATGGCTACCTGTCGATCCGCAAGCTGGTGGCGCCCGTCGACCCGGACATGCTCAACGGCATCCTCGCCACGATGCGGGAGGAGGGTAACGAGTACGTCTCCGGGCGGTACACCGACAAGGGGCACGTGGCCACCGACAAGCTCGACTACCCCCTGATGCCGCCGCTCGTCGGCACGGACGACGAGGTCGAAGCCCTGGCGAGCTACCTGTTGACTCTCAGGCCCTCGAACGTCGCGGAGGCAAACCATGGAAAATAGCCTAATCCCGGCTCTGGACCCCGCTCCGCTTCCGGGGCCCCCCTGGCTCTTCCACGTGCTCTGGGTTGTGACGTTCCTGTTCCACCTGCTGTTCGTCAACACGGTTCTCGGCGGCTCGCTGCTGGCGGCGTTCGCGGGCTTGGCCCGGACGGGAAGGCGCGAGATCCGGACCCTGTTTGTCGAGGTCAACGCGTGGGCGATCTCGTTCGCCATCACGTTCGCCATCGCCCCGCTGCTCTTCATGCAGGTGCTGCTGGGGCGCTTTTTCTACACCGCGACGATCCTCGTGGCCTGGGCCTGGCTCGGGATGCTGGGCCTGTTGACCGTCGCCTACTACCTCAACTACGTGGCCAAGTTCCGGCTGCGGGCAGGCAAAAGCGCCGGAGGGGTGTTGATCGTCGAGGCTGCATGTTTCGTCGTGATCGCGGGCATCCAGGTAACGGTCAACTTGCTGCACATGCAGCCCGCGCGGTGGGAGAGGGTGGCCGACCAGGCGTGGGCGGCGCTCTCCGACCCGACGTTCGTGCCGCGCTTCCTGCACTTCCTGCTGGCCGCGGTAGCGATGGCCGGCGCGCTGCTGGCGTGGGTTGCGGTTCGCAGGGCGAGAAAGGGCGGCGCCACGGAGGCACTCTCCGGCATGGCCCGCTTCGGCATCCGTGCCGCCCTCGTGACCACCTTGCTGCAGCTGGTGGACGGGTTCTGGCTCCTGCTCGCCTTGCCCGAGGACGTGCTCAAGGCGTTCATGCGGGGTGGTCCGGCGACGATGGTGCCACTGACTGTCGGGATCCTGGCTGGGCTGCTGCTGCTCGTGGTGCTGGCGCAGATCGCCGACCCGCTCGCCAGCCCGGCCAAGGTCCGACGCGTGGCCGAGCTGATCGTCGGAGCCGTGGTGTTCATGGTCGTGACGCGGCACCAGCTTCGTGGCATCTACCTCGCCTCCGCGCGGGCGAACGAGCAGGTGACGGTTTCAACCCAGTGGGGCCCGCTGGCGCTGTTCTTGGTGGTGTTCGTGGTCTGCGTGGCGATCACCGCATACGCGCTCGTGAAGGCCGCCAAGGACCGGCCGCAGCCCGGGGAGGACGCCGCATAGGAGCAGACCTTTACGCGAGCACCGCGCGGGCGGCGCGCAGCGTCGTCTCGACGTCGGCGTCGGTGATCTCGTAGTGAGTCACCATGCGCACGTCGGTCGCGCCGAAGGCGCCGAGCAGCACTTGGTGTTCCTTCATGCCGGCGACGAGGCGCTGCGACGGCGCCACGGAAGGGTCGCCGGGGACCTTCTCCGGGCGCAGGCGGAACACGAGGATGTTGGTGGAAACCCGCGCCGGGTCGATGTCAACGGCAGGAAGCACCGCGAGGCCGTCGGCGAGACGCCTGGCCCGAACGTGGTCCTCACCGAGCCTGCTCACCATCTCGGTGAGCGCCACGATCCCCGGCGCCGCCAGGACGCCGACCTGCCGCATCCCGCCCCCGAACAGCTTGCGCGCCCGCACCGCCTCCTCGATCAGATCGCGGCTTCCCAGGAGCATCGAGCCCACCGGCGCGGCAAGCCCCTTGGACAGGCAGAACATGACGGTATCGCACCCCCGTGCGAGTTCGGCGGCGGTGGTGCCGAGAGCCGCGGCTGCGTTGAAGATGCGGGCGCCGTCGAGATGCACCGGTAGGCCGTGGTCGTGGGCGACCTCCGCGAGGGCCCGGGTGCGGGCGGCGTCCATCGGCAACCCGGACCACAGGTTGTGTGTGTTCTCGAGGGCCAGCAGCCGGGTCGGGGTCCGGTACGACGCCTTGGGAGCGATCGCCGCCTCGACCTGGGACGGCTCGAGCAGGCCGTTCTCAGTGACAATCGGCCGTGGGAGCGCGCCCGACCACACCGCCATGGCGCCCATCTCGAAGTTGAAGATGTGGCCCCGGGCTTCGATGATCACCTCGCTGCCGGGGCGCGTCTGCAGGTGCACGGCCAGTTGGTTCCCCATCGTGCCCGTGGGGACGAAGAGCGCCGCCGGGAATTCCAGCATCTCTGCGGCCAACTCCTCCAGGTGGAGGACGGTCGGGTCCTCGCGGTAGACGTCGTCGCCGACTTCGGCCTCCGCCATCGCGCGCCGCATGGCGGGGGTCGGGTGGGTCACCGTATCCGAGCGCAGGTCGATCATGACCGGTATCATAGCGGTCCTGGGGGGTGCATGAGCGAGGGGTTCAAGGTGGTCGCGCAGGAGCGGGGAGTGGAGGAGCTGGTCCTCGAGGGCAACGGACTGAGGGTGCTGCTCCTCCCCGACCCGAGTGTGCCGGTGGTGGCAGTATGCGTGATCTACCACGTGGGGTCGAGAAACGAGGCGGTCGGCCACACCGGTGCGACCCACCTCCTCGAGCACTTGATGTTCAAGGGCTCGCAGAGGTTCGACCCGTCCGACGGAAGACCGATCGCCCGCGTCCTCGAGCGCGTGGGGGCTCACTTCAACGCCACCACGTGGTTCGACCGGACGAACTACTACGAGACCCTGCCGCCGGAGCACCTGGAGCTGGCCCTGGAGCTGGAGGCGGACCGCATGCGGAACGCTCTTCTGCGTGAGTCGGACCTTGTGACCGAAATGACCGTGGTGCGCAACGAGTTCGAGCGCGGGGAGAACGAGCCGTTCGACGCGCTGCTCAAGGAGTCGTTCGCAATCGCTTTCCGCGAGCACCCATACCACCACCCGACGATCGGGTGGCGCAGCGACATCGAGAACACGTCGATCGACAAGTTGCGGGCGTTCTACGACACCTTCTACTACCCGGATAACGCCTCCCTGGTGCTGGTGGGGTCGTTCGACCGGGCCGAGGCGCTGGAGCTGACGGCCCGGCACTTCGGGCCCCTGCCGCGGGCTCCACGCGTCATCCCCCCCGTGGCGACCCGGGAGCCGCGCCAGGAGGGAGAGCGCCGCTTTGTCGTGCGCCGGGCCGGGGAGGTGGGCTGGGTTGTCGTCTCCTGGCGGGCCCCCGAGGCGGCGCACGCCGATACCCACGCCCTCGCGGTCCTGGCGGACGCTCTCACCGGTGGGGTGACGTCGCGCCTCTACCAGCGGCTGGTGGAGACGGGCCTGTGCCTCGACGTGCAGGCCGCGGCGTGGCAGCTCCGCGACCCGGGGCTGTTCCAGGTGTTCGCAACGCTGAACCCGCCTGCGCCGCACGCGAAGGTCGAGAGGATGATCCGCAAGGAGGTTTCCTCGATCGTTCGCAAGGGGCTCGTAAAGTCCGAGCTGGAGCGGGCCAAGGTCCAGGTGGAGGCGCAGACCGCGTACCACCGCGACTCCCCGGCCCAGGTGGCGGCGGGGCTCGCCGAGGCGATCTCATCGGTGGACTGGCGCTTCTACCTCGACTACCCGGATCGCATCCAGGCGGTGACGGGTACGGAGGTGCTTCGGGTCGCGGGCGAGACGTTCGTTGAGGATTCGGTCTCGGTCGGGTACTTCATCCCGAAGGATGGACACGGTGGATCAGGCGCCGTGCCGCGGCCCGGGCCGCGCGGGCTGTGCCTCAGACCCTGCTTCCACCACACGGAACTGGCTCCGCTCGTCACGGAGGCGGCCCTCCCGGGAGGAGGCCGCATCCTGCTGCTGCCCCGCCACAGCAACACGACGGTTCACCTCCACGGCTCGCTGCTCGCCGGCCACGGCCTGGTCGGGACCGAGCAGTGGAGCGCGGCCTCGCTGGTCCCTGACATGCTCGAGCGCGGCACCTCCTCGCACTCCCGGCTCGAGATCGCCCGCCTGCTCGAAGATCGGGGCATCGAGCTGGCTGTCTCTGCGGACGGCTTCAACCCCCTCGAGATCTTCTGCTCAGGGAGATGCCTGGCGCGCCACCTGCCGCTCGTCCTCGATCTTCTGGCGGAGATGCTGCTCGCGCCGGACTTCCCCGCAAACGAGCTGGAAAAGCTGCGCACGCTGCGCCTGGGGGAGCTTGCCCAGGCCCAGGAGGATACGTTCCACCGCGCGTTCGAGGCGTTCGCGCGCCTCACGTACCCGCCCGGGCACCCCCACTACCGCCGTCCTTTCGACGAGCGCCGGGCGGCTCTCGAGAGCCTCACGCGCGAGCAGCTCGTTGCCGTGCACGGCAAACTTTACGGCCCGGCCTCCCTGATGCTCGCCGTGGTGGGGGACTTCGAGCCCGGCGAGGTCGAGCGCCGCCTCGCTGAACTGTTCGGGGCTGCAAACGGCGGGTGCCGCGAGGCACCGCCGGTCGCGCGGCGCGGGCCGCACGACGTTTCCCCCGGTGAGGCGCGCGAGAGCATCCCCGACAAGCCCAACTTGGACGTGGTGGTCGGACACCCGGGTGGGCTGCGGCGCGCCGACGAAGACTTCCTCGCAGCCTTGCTCGGCAACTCGGTGCTCGGTCACTCGACGCTCTCGTCGCGCCTCGGCATGCGGCTTCGCGACCGGGAGGGGCTCACCTACGGTGTGATCTCGCGCTTCTTCGGGGCCTCGCTGCTGGACGGCCCGTGGGCGGTTGCGTTCTCGGTGGCGCCGGAGAACCTGGAGCGCGCGCAGGCGGCGGTCCGCGAGGAGCTCGCGCGCTTTGTGGCGGAGGGGCCGAGCGAGGAGGAGCTTGCCGACGAGCGGGCGGCGGTGGCGGGTTCCTACCGGGTGTCTCTCGCCACACCCACCGGGATGGCTCGCGAGCTGTCCCGGCTGGTCAGGCACGGCCTGGCGGTGACGGAGATCGACCGAATCCCCGGGAAGGTCCTGGCGACCCAGAGGGCGGAGGTTGTCGAGGCGGTCCGGCGTCACATCGACCCGGCGCACCTTTGCCTCGCCGTGGCCGGGACGCTCGTTGCAAAGCCCGGCGGCGCCGACTAGCATCTCCTCACCATGCTGCGCGAGCTGGAGGTCCGTGACCTCGGGATCATCGAGAGGGTGCGCCTGGAGCTCCCGGCGGGGTTCATCGTGCTTACCGGCGAGACGGGCGCGGGGAAGTCGCTGCTCGTGCAGTCGCTCCAGCTCCTGGCCGGGGAGCGCGCCGACGCAGACCAGGTACGGGGTGGCCGGGACCGACTGCTGGTAGAGGGGTGCTTCGGGGCCCCGCCCGACGAGGTGGCGCAGGAGCTGCTCTCCCAGCTTGGGGTCAACGGCGGGGACGAGCTGGTGCTGCGCCGGGAGGTCTCGGCGGCCGGCCGCTCGCGAGCCTGGATCAACGATGTGACGGTGACGGTCGGGGCCCTGCAGCGCCTTGCCCCCTACCTGCTCGCCATCCACGGGCAGCACGAGCAGCGCGGCCTGACCGACCCCTCAACCCACATCGCGCTGGTGGACACGGCCGGCGGCCTGACCGGCGAGTGCGGGAGGGTCGGCGAGGCGTTCGCCTCGTGGCAGGAGGTGCGCCAGCGTCTGGAGGCCCAGCGCCGGTCGCTCGCGACGCGGCGCGACCGCCTGGACGTCATCGCCTTCCAGGCGAGGGAGATCGACGAGGCGCGGCTGGAGGCCGGGGAGGAGGAGCGCCTGCGGGAAGAGCGTGCCTTCCTGCAGCACGCGGAGCGCATCGGCGAGCTGGTTGGCCTGGCGCAGGGAGCGCTCGGGGGTGAGGGGGGCGCAGTTGCGCTGGCGCGCGCGGCCAGGTCGGTTCGTGAGCTGCAGGAGCTCGGGATCGGAGTGGGCGAGACCGCCGGAGATCTCGAGCAGGCGCGGGTGCTGGCCGAGGAGGCCGAGCGGGTGCTGCTGGGGCTCTCCGACCGCGTGCGCCCCGACCCGCAGAGACTCGAGGCGATCGAGGGCCGGCTTGCACTTCTGGAGCGCCTGAGCCGCAAGTACGGCGGCTCACTGGCTGCGGTGCTCGATCACCGCGCGCAGCTGCAGGCCGAACGGGAGCAGCTGGAGGGTGTCGAGGACGACATCGTGCGCCTGGAGGAGGAGCAGCGGATCCTGGGCGACCGCTACCTCGAGCTGGCCAGGGCGCTCTCGGTGCGTCGTGCGGCGGCCGCGCAGGGCTTTTCCGCCCGCGTTGTCGAGGTGCTCAAAGGCCTCGGAATCCCGCGGGCGCGTCTCCGGCTGGCGCTGGCGCGGCGGGTCTCACCCGAGGGTCCCCTCGAGGCCGACGGTTTCCGCGTCGAGCCGGCGGGCGACGGCATTGACGTCGGCGAGTTCGAGCTCTCGACCAACCCGGGCGAGGAAGTGCGCTCGATGGCGCGCATCGCCTCCGGCGGCGAGCTCTCGCGCATACACCTGGCCATGCGCACCGTGCTGCGTGACTCTCTGCCCCGGCGGGGATTGCTGACGCTCCTCTTCGACGAGGTCGATGCGGGGATTGGCGGCAACGTCGCCGACGAGCTGGGGGAGCTGCTTGCCGGGTTGGGCACGCGGGACCAGGTGCTGGTGGTCACCCACCTGCCCCAGGTGGCGGGGCGCGCCTCCACCCACTTTGTCGTGCGCAAGGAAAGCGCCCGGGGACGAACGGTGACGCGGGTGGAGGGGGTTGCCGAGGAGGCGCGTGTGGAAGAGCTGGTCCGCATGCTCGGGGGCGGCGCCCCGACTCCGGCCGCCCGCCAGCACGCCCGCGAGCTGCTCAGAATGACCTGATGCTCCGCCTGCCGTTTGCCGACGAGTGCGACCTTCCCGGAGCCCTCGAGGCCGTGCGGAGCGCCCATCGGGAGCACGGGGTGGTCGCCCTGCCCACCGAGACGTTCTACGGGCTCGCGGTGCCGCCCGATGACCCGGTGGCGGTGGATCGCGTGTTTGCCCTCAAGGGAAGAGCCGAGGAGAAGGCGCTGCCGGTGGTGGGGGCCTCGATCGCGCAGCTTGACCCGCTGGTGGTGGTGCCCGAGGGGTGGCGTGGCCGCCTGGAGGCGGCGTGGCCCGCCCCCCTCACGGTCGTCCTCCCGGCTGCCACGACGCTCGCGGACGGCGGGAAGACCGTCGCCGTGCGGGTGCCGGCCCATCCCCTCCTGCGGGCACTACTCGCGGCCGTGGGGCCGCTCACGGCCACCTCGGCGAACCGCAGCGGGGGACCGGCGCTGGCACGCGCCGGCGAGGTGGCGCGGCTCCTGGGCGACGGCCTGGCACTCCTCCTCGACGGCGGGGACGCCCCTGGAGGCCTTCCCTCGACGGTCGTGGACCTGACCCGAGGGGTGCCGCGAATCGTGCGCCAGGGAGGCTGGCAGCCGCCTCCAGAGTGGGGCGTGAAGGGGGGGTCAGGTTTCCGCAGTTTTTGAGGAAAACTCTGCGGAAAAGCGACCGGGGCGGCAGCAAAGCCCGCCGATCTCAACGGGTTATGCATCATGCACTGCCGCGAGTGCGGTCGTATAAGCTGTTGTGCAGGAATCCCTTACATGTATTGTGCACAAATCGCTTCACTTGGCTGACCTGCCCTTTCGGCGCCTTCCACAGGATGAGGGCCTCCGCCCCGAACCCTGGCTCGTTGCCCCTGCTGGCTGTGTGTGTTAGCGTGACCCGCTCGAGTGGAGGGGAAGGCGGTGAGAATCCGACCGTTTGCCGGCAAATCGCCCCGGTTTGGCCAGCGCGTGTTCGTGGCCTCGACCGCCGTGGTGGTCGGGGACGTCGAGCTTGGCGACGACGTCAGCATCTGGTACGGCGCGGTGCTCCGCGGTGACCTCAAGGAGATCCGGATCGGCCCCCGCACCAACATCCAGGACAACGCGGTGATCCACGTTGACGAGCCGGACTTCCCGACCCTCGTGGCCGAGGACGTCACCGTCGGGCACTCCGCGATCCTGCACGGGTGCCGCGTGGAGAGGGGTGCGCTCGTGGGGATGCACGCCACGGTGCTCAACGGGGCCGTGATCGGCGAGGAGGCGGTGGTGGCGGCCGGTGCGCTCGTGCCGCCCGGGATGGTCGTGCCGCCACGCACCCTGGTGGCCGGTGTGCCGGCCACGGTGCGCCGTGAGGGGCTGGCCGAGGAGCTCGACCACACCCGTCGCGGGGTGCGTGGGTACCTGGAGCTCAAGGGCCGCTACCTGGCCGCCGACGACGAGCGCGAGCTCGACGACGCTGCGGACTGGGCGGGGTACGCGTGATTCAGCGCCCGCGGGGCACCCGCGACCTCCTGCCCCCCGAAGTTCGGCTCTGGCAGGCGGTCGAAGGCGTCGCCCGGGACGTGTTCAGCGCGTTCGGCGCCGATGAGATCCGCACCCCCGTGTTCGAGGCCACCGAGCTGTTCGTGCGCTCGGTGGGCGAGACCACCGACATCGTCCACAAGGAGATGTACACGTTTCCCGACCGCAAGGGGCGTTCGCTCACTCTGCGGCCCGAAGGGACCGCGGGCGTGGCCCGCGCGTGGATCGAGAACGGCCTTTCCGACCGCACCCACCCGCTGCGCCTCTACTACCTGGGGCCGATGTTCCGCTACGAGCGGGCGCAGCATGGGAGATACCGGCAATTCTCGCAGATCGGCCTGGAGGTCATCGGTGCAGATACGCCGCTCGCGGACGCCGAGGTGCTGGCGGCGATGCACGAGTTCTTTCTGCGGCTGGGCTTTGACGATCTGGTGATCCACCTCAACAACCTGGGCGACCCAGAGGACCGCGTCCGCTACCAGGAGGCACTCCGGACCGCCCTCGCGCCGCGCCGCTCGGAGCTGTGCTCGGACTGCCAGCGCCGCCTTGACGAGAACCCCCTCCGCATCCTTGACTGCAAGGTCCCGTCGTGCCAGGCCGTGGCGGCGAAAGCCCCGGCGATGGACGACGTGGCGGGGGAGGCGTCGAGGCAGCACGTGCTCCAGGTCGAGGAGCAGCTCGCCCGGTTGGGTATCCCGTTCGTGCGCAACCCCCGCCTCGTGCGCGGTCTCGACTACTACCTCCGCACCGTTTTCGAGGTGATCTCGCCAAAGCTCGGGGAAAACACGGTGCTGTGCGGCGGCGGCCGCTACGACCGCCTGATCGCCGACCTCGGCGGGCCGGCGATCCCGGGCGTGGGGTTTGCGATCGGCGAGGACCGCCTGATCAAGGTGCTGCCCGCGGCCTTCAGGGAAGCCGTGCTTGCCAAGTCGAGACTTTACCTGGTGCCGCTCGGGGCGGCGGCCCAGGGGCAGGTGCTGGAGCTGGCCCGATCGTGGGTGCGCGAAGGCGTGCCGGTCGAGGTCGAGGTTTCGGGCCGCTCCCTCAAGGCTGCCCTCAAGCGTGCGGACCGCGAGGGTTTCCGGGCGGTAGCAATGCTCGGCGAGGATGAGCTGCGCGCCGGGTCGGTTTCGGTGCGGGAACTCACGGCGGGTAGCCAGATCTCGGTACCTGTTGCGGCGCTCCCGGGGTGGTGGCACAAGCTGATCGCTGGGCCCGTCGGCAAACACTAGCCATTGCGAACAGACGCGCAGCCGGGTTATCGGCGTGCCAAGGTAGAATTCGCCTATGAAATCGCAAGTGTTCCGCCAACTCCCCCCCACGCTGTACTCCGCCGTCGTGATGGAGCTGTTCGAACGGCTCGCCTACTACGGGATGGTGCTGGTGCTGGGCATCTACCTGGTCGAGCACATCGGCATACGCCCGGACGTCTACGGCGTCGTCTACGGGGTCTCGACCGCCGCCCTCTATTTCCTGCCGCTCATCGCCGGCGCGCTCGCCGACCGCTTCGGCTACAAGCCCGCCTTCGTCGTGGCCTTCGCCACGCTCACCGGGGGCTACGCCCTGCTCGGCTCGACGCGCAGCTTCCCCCTGATCTGCGTCGCACTGGGTCTGATCGCCGTGGGCGGCTCGATCGTCAAGCCGACGGTTTCCGGCACCGTCACACGCACCACCAAGGAGGGCAGCACGCGCCCGGTGGGGTTCGGCCTCTACTACATGATGGTCAACGCGGGAGCGCTGATCGGCCCGGTGCTCGCGGCGCAGGTTCGCAACCGGACCGAGTTCCGCTACGTGTTCTGGGTCTCGGCAGCCGCATGCGCCCTCATGCTCGTGCAGGCGCTCGTCGCCTTCCGTGAGCCGGTGAGCGCCGAGGAGCGGCGGGCGGGGAAGAGCATCGGCCGCGTTTTACGGGACATGCTGCTCGTGCTCGGCAACTGGCGCTTCGTCCTGTTGCTGGTCATCTTCTCGGGCTTCTGGGGGATGATCCAAGTTCTCTTTGCCTTCATGCCGCTGTACTTGCAGAGCTTCACCGACCTCCTCGCGGTCGAGGCGGCGATCGACCGGGTCGTCCCGCTCACGCGCTGGGCGGGCCACTGGCTCAACCCCGAAGTCTTCATCTCCCTCGACGCGCTGCTCATCGTGTTGTTGCAGGCACCGATCTCCGCGGCGACCCGCAGGTGGCGCACCCTCACCGCAATGCTGGTCGGGACATCAGTGGGCACCGTCGCGTGGATCGCGCCAGCGCTCTCGCCTGCTGCCGGCGTCGTCGCGCTCGGGATCTGCGTATGGTCGGTCGGTGAGATGATCTGCTCCGCGCGTTTCTTCGAGTACTGCGGTACCATCGCCCCGCCGGATCAGGTCGCGGTTTACCTCGGCTACTCGTTCCTCTCGCTCTTTCTGGCCAACCTCTACGCGCCGCCTTGGTTCGGTCTCCTCTACCAGCGCTTCGTGACCGACCGGGTGGCGGCGCACGCGGCCCCGCAGTTCATTCCATTCTTCGGCGGCGTGATGCTGATGGGCGGGCTGGCGGTCGTTGGGCTGGCGCTCTACGGGAGGTTCGCGGCGCCCGCACGGGACAGGTAGCGTCTCGAGGCGCGGCCCTGGCTCAGATCCCCATCCCCACCGGCGACTCCGGTGGAGGCGGGGGGGCGGGCAGACCCTGGCGGTACGCCGTGGCGAAGACGTGAATGCCCACGCAGTGCGCGGCAAAGCGCGTGGCGAAGATCCCGACGCAACAGATGAGCAGGCCCAGCTGGGCCACGATCTCGGCCCCGAGCGCGACCAGGAACGCGATCGCGTAGGGACCGAACGCCTGCCCGATGACGTGCGTGACGCGCTCGAAATTGAAGGCGGCGAGGACGTCATCCTCCGCCACCGTGGCGAGCAGGCCGGCGGGCAGGTAGAAGAGGGTGATCACCAGCGCGGGTGGGCCGACCACCACGAGCGGGAGCCAGGCCATCTTCGCGGAGGTGAGGACCATGAAGAGGAGCGTGAACAGGGCGGTGAC
>Ga0154638_1093_pt2 | contig 13627 bp, 10 predicted proteins | sample Rifle2008BG13ft_FD_116067 | JGI IMG/M metagenome (GOLD analysis project Ga0154638, IMG submission 116067) | Acidobacteria bacterium RBG_13_68_16 | reverse complement strand
CCACTGATCGTTGCGCCGCTCCCGCTGATCGTTGCTCCGCTCCAACCGACTCACCCGTGGGAGCACCTTCCAGGTGCGACCCGGCGTGGCGGGACTGGAAGTCGCGCACATGCGCGAGGCGGGCGTCCTTCTCCTCCTTGGTGGAGCGGGTGAGGGCGGCGGCCTCGAGGACGTTTTCACCGCGGTGGGTGTCGACGAAGGTGTTGACGCCCACGATCGGGTGCTCGCCAGAGTGCTTGAGGCGCTCGTAGTGAAGCGACTCCTCCTGGATCTTCGAGCGCTGGTAGCCGGTCTCCATGGCGCCCAGTACCCCACCGCGCTCCGAGAGGTGCTCGAACTCCTCCAGCACGCGCTGCTCAACCCGGTCGGTGAGCCACTCGAGGAACGCCGAGCCCTGGAGGGGGTTCTCGTTGGCGAGCAGCCCGAACTCCTTGCTGTTGATGAGCTGCACGGCGAGGGCGCGCCGCACCGACTCCTCGGTGGGGGTGGTGATCGCCTCGTCGTACGCGTTGGTGTGAAGCGAGTTGCAATTGTCGGCGAGGGCCAGCAGCGCCTGCAGGGTGGTGCGGATGTCGTTGAAGGCGATCTCCTGCGCGTGCAGCGAGCGGCCCGAGGTCTGGATGTGGTACTTGAGCTTCTGGGAACGGCCGTTGGCGCCGTAGCGCTCGCGCATGGCGGTCGCCCAGATCCGGCGCGCCACCCGGCCGATCACGGCGTACTCGGGGTCCATTCCATTGGAGAAGAAGAACGAGAGGTTGGGCGCGAACTCGTCCACCGCCATGCCGCGCGCCAGGTAGTACTCCACGTAGGTGAAGCCGTTGGCCAGCGTGAAGGCGAGCTGGGAGATCGGGTTCGCCCCGGCCTCCGCGATGTGGTAGCCGGAGATCGAAACCGAGTAGAAGTTGCGCACTTCGTGGTCGGAGAACCACTGCTGGATGTCGCCCATCATGCGCAGCGCGAACTCGGTCGAGAAGATGCAGGTGTTCTGGGCCTGGTCCTCCTTGAGGATGTCCGCCTGGACGGTGCCGCGGACCTGGCGCAGGGCACAAGCCAGTGCGTCCTCCCACTCGCCCGGCTTCAGCATCTCGGAGATCTCGTGCCACGGGTTCCCGTACACGACCGGCCGCAGCGCATCCTCAGGCTTTCCGGTCAGGCGCCCGTCGGCGATCAGCCGCCGCTTGGCCTCCTGGCGCCCGGCCACGTTGAAGAACATCGCGAGAATCATCGGGGCCGGGCCATTGATGGTCATCGAGACCGAGGTGTTGGGTGCACACAGGTCGAACCCGGCGTAGAGGCTCTCCATGTCCTCCACGGTGCAGATCGAGACCCCCGACTCTCCGACCTTGCCGTAGATGTCGGGACGCTCGGCGGGATCCTCGCCGTAGAGCGTCACCGAGTCGAACGCGGTCGAGAGGCGCGCAAACGGCTGCCCCTGGGCGATAAGGTGGAAGCGCTGGTTGGTGCGCTCCGGTCCGCCTTCGCCGGCGAACATGCGGGTTGGCAACTCCTCCGTGCGCTTGAACGGGAAAACCCCCGCGGTGTACGGGTAGACGCCGGGCACGTTCTCAAGTGCAAGGAAGAACAGGATGTCGCCCCAGTCCTCGAGGTCGGGCAGCGCAACCTTGGGCACGTGGGTGCCCGCCAGCGACAACGACGTGAGCGGGACGGTGATCTCCTTGCCGCGCACCGTGTAACTGAAGGTGTCGCCGGCGTACTCGCGCCTCAGCTCGGGCCAGGTGGCCAGCAGCTCGCGGGAGTCGCCGGAGAGCGCCTGGGCGAGACGACCGATCTCGGAATCGAGCGCAGCGAGGCCCGGTGCGTCGATTCGCTCACCTTCGAGCCCAGACCCCTCACCCTGTCCCTCTCCCCCTGGGAGAGGGGGCTGAGGCGCTTGCGCCTGCGGTGCAGCCGCCGTGATCTCCTCGAACAACGTCCACAGATCGGTGTAGTCGGCGCCTCCGTTCGGGGCGGAAAGGATCGCGCGCGCGCCGGTGAGCTGGTACAGCTTGCGCGCCACCAGAGCCTGCTCCTCGGCCCGCGCCCGCGCGTCGCCGCAGATGCGTGCGATCTCTCGTAGGTAGCCAACCCTCTCGGCCGGGATCAGCGGGTGGCGCTCCGGGGCGCCCGCGGGGTGGGCGTGGCTCGAAGCGGGCTCCCAACCGTTGCAGCAGTGCTCCTGCAGCCTTCCCACCAGCGCGAGGAAGAGCGCGTTGACACCGGTGTCGTGGAACTGGTGGGCGCAGGTGGGGAACACCGGGAGCGCGTCGTCGGCGGTCGAGAAGTCGTTCCGGCAGCGGCGCATTTGCTTGCGCACGTCGCGCAGCGCGTCCAGCGCCCCGGGGCGATCGAACTTGTTGATCGCCACCATGTCCGCAAAGTCGAGCATGTCGATCTTCTCGAGCTGCATCGCCGCGCCGTACTCGGGCGTCATGACGTACAGCGAGACGTCGGCGAGGTCGGCGATCTCGCTGTCCGCCTGGCCCGCGCCGGCCGACTCCACGATCACCAGGTCAAAGCCGGCGGCGCCGCAGATGTCGATCGCCGCCTTCATGTGTGCCGACAACGTGCGGTGGGCCTGCCGAGTGGCGAGCGAGCGCATGTAGACGCGATCCGGACCGAGCGAGTTCATGCGGATTCGGTCGCCCAGCAGAGCGCCGCCGGTGCGCCGCTTGGTCGGGTCCACGGCCAGCACCGCGATGGCCAGGTCCGGGAAGTCGGCCAGGAACCGCCGAACGAGCTCGTCGGTGAGCGAGGACTTGCCGGACCCGCCGGTACCGGTGACGCCGACGACCGGGGTGCGGGGTTCGGGGCCCGGGGTCCGGAGGGACGACGAGGCGAGCGTGCCGGCCTCGGCCTTGCTGATCAGGCGGGCGACGGCGTTCCAATGTCCTGGCGCCAGATCCGGCGGCTGACCGTCGGGAAGTGCGGCGGGGTCGAAGTCGCAGGCCTGCATCATCACGTCGATCATGCCGTCGAGCCCGAGCGCGCGCCCGTCGTCCGGGGAGAAGATCCTGGCCACCCCGACCTCGTGGAGTGCCTTGCTCTCGTGGGGGACGATCACGCCGCCGCCGCCGCCGAACACCCTGATGTGACCCGCACCGTGCTCTCGGAGCAGGTCCACCATGTAGGTGAAGAACTCCATGTGCCCGCCCTGGTACGACGACACCGCGATCCCCTGGGCGTCCTCCTGGATCGCGGCGTCCACGATCTCCTTGACCGAGCGGTTGTGCCCGAGGTGGATCACCTCGGCGCCGTGGGCCTGGAGCAGGCGCCGAATGATGTTGATCGCCGCATCGTGCCCGTCGAAGAGGGCGGCCGCCGTGACGAAGCGGATCTTGTGCCGCGGCGTGTACTTGGCCCCCATGCCCTCACCTTTGCCCGCTGACATTCTACCGCCTTCGCAGGCGGGCAGAGCACCATCCGCTCCCGACCCGCTGGGAGAAAGAGGGGTCCGGACGAGTCCGGGCGGCCGTGCGTGGGCGACTACGTCGTTGCGGCCGGCTTGATGATCAGGCCGGCGAGCAGCCCGGCAACCGTGAACTCGACCCAGGTGCCGAGGAACCAGACCAGGGCCATGATGTACGGGATCGGCATCGCTGAGTAGCTGCCGTAGCCCATCATGACCCCGCCCGCGAAGCCCCATAGGACGCCAAACTTCACGCCCGTGGCGAGGCTCTTCGGGTTCACGAACCAGGCGTACAACGCGGCGAAGGCGAGAGCACCAATGAGCGTCACGACCGCCATCAGCCCCATCTTCATGTCCGCCTGCGCCCTGAACAGGTTCGGAACGGTGGCGTAGGTCGATCCGAGGATCACCCCGTGAATGAGGAAGTCGAGGACCTCCCACGCCACGAAGATCGCGAGGCCGCCAAGCAGAATCTTCTTGACCATTCCCTCCTCCTTCCAACTCGTGCGAGCTGGTTTCGTGTTAGATGTGCGCCGATCCTACCATGGGGGCGGGCGGTCGGGAACGCTTTGCGGCCGGGGGAGGGGACCCCACGACTTGGGGGCAACGCCGCCGGACCTTTCGTTGTGGCCGCCTCCACCAGGTGACCGGGAGAAATGAGCGCCCCGCCAAGGCAGGGCGCTCAAACCCGCTCGAGTCTGCGGTGAGGCTACATCTTCTGGTGGAACGATTTGATCTGCTCGGGCGTGAATTTGTTGAGCTTTATGGCCTTCGCCTGCGCCCGCTCACCGGCCGGAATCATGGCCAGGGCGGCCTGCTCACTGACCGCATGGACCATAAGGTACCCGGTGTGGTCTCCGGCCATGCAGCCCCAGTCGGTCTTGGCCAGGAGCTGGGGTGAGGTTGCCTCCATGTCGTCGAGGGCTTTCAAGCACTGCTCGGGGGTGTGCGGCATGGTGAGCAGGTAGCGGTCGCCCTTCGCCTGCTGCTCGCCGGCGAGGGCGGTGCCCGACGGCAACGCAACGGCCAGAGTCACCAGGGCCGCTGCCACGATGAACAGAACCAGGAATCCACGCTTCGACATGAGTCCCTCCTTTTGGGTCATGCTCGGTTTGTTGGAAGGGGTTTTGTTGCCCGATTCGGTGGGCGGGCGTCGGAGGGGACCTTGCCCCACACCTGCGAAACCTACCGCCTCCTCGTACACAGCCGCGTCCCTCGCCGGCCTTGCAGGCCCGGCGTGTAGCCCGCTTCGCGGTCGCCGTTCCAGCGTGCATATCGTCCGACCCCCCGCACAGCCAAGCTGCGGGGGGTCAGCCGGATGGTTGAAGGGGGACGGAATCTAATCTGGGTCTCGATTGCAGAAAAGTCAAGGTCTGGGAGGGCGCGAAGCAGGGCACGGGGGCGAATCGGCGGTCTTGAGGTGACGGAGGTCACCTCGCCTGGAACGGCCGTTGGCAGGACCCCTGTTCCCCTGTCGTTGGATGGGCGTTGTATCAGCCGCGGGGAAGGTGGGCGTCAGGTCCAGCTGCCGGCCACCGGGGGCGGAAGCTCGGCAGCGGCTTGCTGGACGGAATCCGGTGAACCCTGCAGCCAGTAGAGACGGCCCTGGCTCACCCACAGCTCGTGGTGGCCGCCGGGACCGAACGTCAGCCAGCGGCCCGAGTCGCCGGTGTCTTGACGGGGCGGCGTGAACGGCGTGGTGCCCGAGCGCATGGCGCCGATCATCGTCCCGAGGACGCGAACCGCCTCCGCGTCGTCCGGGTAATGCGACAGGTAGACTCGCAACTCGCCCTTGCCGCCGTAATCGGCCACGATCGAGTCACCGCGGGCTACCTGCCTGCCGTGAAGCTGGGCGATGATCCGTGTTGCGCGCTCGCCCGTCCACACCCGGGTACGGTGTAGGCCCGCGAGGCGAACGGGAAGCAGGGGTCGCGCGCAGGCGGCCACCACCATGGCCGCGGCCAGGCCTGCGGCCACGGCCAGCGCGAGCGTGACGCTACGACGCACCGGCCAGCCCCAGTTCTCCGGCGATGGAGGCCATGGCGTCGCGCACGAGTGCGATGTGCTCCTCGAGGGGCATGCCGATCTCCTCCGCGCCTCTCGCGATGTCCTCGCGGTTGACGCTCCGTGCGAACGCCTTTTCCTTCATCCGCTTGAGCACGGACTTGACCTCGACGCTGGCGATCGCCTTGTCGGGCCGCACCAGCGCGGCTGCCGTGAGGAGGCCGGTGAGCTCGTCAACCGCGAAGAGACAACGGGCCACATCGGTCTGGCGCGGCACGCCGGTGTAGCTCGCGTGCCCCTCGATGGCCGTCACCCACTCCTCCGGCCACCCCTGCTCGCGGAGTACCTTGGCGCCAACCCAGACGTGGGTCTCCGTCGTCGGGTTCTTCTCGTAGTCGAAGTCGTGAATGAGCCCCACGATCCCGAACGGCTCCTCATCCTGGCCGAGCCTGCGGGCGTGGGCCCGCATGGCGGCCTCGACGGCGAGGGCATGCTTGCGCAGGTTTGTTGACTCGGTCCACTCGCACAGCAGCTTCCATGCGGCATCTCGATCGTGTGCCATGACGCAAGCCTAGCGCACCACCACCTCGGGAGTGAAGAGTCAAGAGTTGAGAGTCAGAGACGCACCGAGAGACCAGGAGAGCCGTCAACGCTTCGCTCTCGACACCTGACTCTCAACTCTCAGCTGATGTCAGCTGGCGCGCGATCCACCCCGAACGACGTAGTGGCACCCGACGGAATTGGGGTTGCGCTGCGCGGCAGCGGCGATCAGTCCCGCGGCGGTGCACCCGTGGAAGAGATCCGCGAGGGAGGCGGAGAGCGGCGTCGAGCGGTAGAACTCGGTGAGCCTGCCGAGCTGGTGGCGGAGGTCCGCGACCGCCCGCGCCAGCCGCTCCGGGGTACGAACGATGCCCACGTAGTTCCACATCGTGTGGCGGAGGGCGGACCAGTCCTGGGCGATAAGCGCAGGATCCTCGTTAGAAGGCCCGGGGACCGGCTCCCAGTCCGGGATCACCCCGGCCAAGCTCTCCGAGATCGGGACTTTGTGCGCGCGCTGCACGGCGTGCTCGCCCGCGGCAAGGCCGAACGTGAGGCCCTCCAGCAGCGAGGTGGAGGCCAGGCGGTTGGCACCGTGCACGCCGGTGCACGCCGCCTCGCCGGCCACGTAGAGGCCCGGAATCGTCGTGCGCCCCGAGAGGTCCGAAACGACCCCACCGCAGGTGTAGTGGGCTGCCGGAACCACCGGGATGCTCTGGCGCCGGATGTCGATCCCGTACTTGAGGCAGTTCTCGGCGACGTTGGGGAAGCGCCCGGCGAGCTCCTTCCCCTGGCCCCCGAGGTCCAGAAAGACGCACTCGGAGTCGGTGCGGTGCATCTCGTCCACGATCCCGCGGGCCACGACGTCGCGCGGCGCAAGCTCCCCCGAGGGGTGATACCGCTCCATGAAGCGCTTGCCGTCATGGTTGACGAGGTGTGCCCCGGCGCCGCGAAGCGCCTCGGTGATGAGGAAGCGCGGCGCGCCGGGCATGTACAGGCACGTGGGATGGAACTGGATGAACTCGAGGTTGAGCAGGCGCGCGCCGGCACGGGAGGCCATGGCAACCCCCGACCCGATGGAGCCCGGGTCGTTGGAGCTGTGCACGTAGAGTGCGCCCGCCCCGCCGGTGGCCAGCACCGTGGCCCCGGCGAGGGCGGTGCACACGCGCCCGGTCGCCACTTCCAGGAGGTACGCGCCCACGCAGCGGTTCTCGAGAGCGTAGCGGTCCTCGGCGCGCCGCGACTGGTGGTGCGTCGTGAGAACGTCCACACCCTGGGCGCCGACCACCATGCGTATCCCACGCTTGCCGCGCACCTCCGTGAGCAGTGCCTGTTCGATAGCCGCTCCGGTTCGGTCGGCCGCGTGAAGAATGCGAGGCAGCGAGTGGGCGGCCTCGAGTGCGAGGTCGAGCTGACCATCAGCACGGCGGTCGAACGGAACGTGGAGGCGCTCGACCAGCCACTTCTGCACGGCCCTGGGGCCCTCCTCGGAGAGGAAGGTGGCAGCCTCGGCGAGTCCATATTCGGCACCGGCGGAAAGGATGTCGCGGGACAAAAGCTCAGGGGAGTCGTTCTCCCCCCGAAACACGATGCCGCCCTGAGCGCGAGCGGTGTTGGTCGCGGACGGGTCACTCGTCCTGCAGACCAGCAGCACGTCCGCACCGCGGGCCGATGCGGCGAGAGCCGCCGCAAGGCCCGCGACCCCGGTGCCCAGCACCAGCACGTCGCAGCGCTCACGATCGGCGAGGGTCACGGTCGGACCTCCAACGAAAGGTCGAGCGCCGGTGCCGAGTGGGTGAGGGCGCCAACGGAGATGAAGTCCACTCCCGTCTCGGCGAGCGTGCGGGCGGTCTCGAGGGTGACGCCGCCGGAAGCTTCCAGGCGCGCGCGTCCGCCCACCAGGGCGACCGCCTTGCCGATGAGTTCGAGGTCCATGTTGTCCAGCATGATATGTGTCACGTGGCAGGCAAGCGCCTCTTCGACCATCGGGAGGGCGGTGCACTCGACCACGAGCGGCACCGATTCGCCCCACCGGTCGCGAACCTTCGCGACCGCGACCGACAACGAACCGGCCGCAGCGAGGTGAGTGTCCTTCAGCATCGCGGCGTCGAACAGACCCATGCGGTGGTTCGTCCCGCCACCGCAGCGCACCGCGTGCTTCTCCAGCGCACGCCAGCCCGGCGTGGTCTTGCGGGTGTCCAGGACGCGGCAGCGCGTGCCTTCCACCGCGTCCACGAACCGGCGTGTGAGCGTCGCGATCCCGGACAGGCGTGTGACAAAGTTGAGGGCGGTCCGCTCCGCGGCGAGGATCGCGCGGGAGGGCCCACTCACCTTCGCCGCAGTCTCGCCCGCGGCGGCCTTCTCCCCGTCGACGTGAACGAGCTCGACCGTGCACCCCGGGTCGAGGAAGGCGAACGCCGCTGCAAAGGCCGGCATCCCGCACACCACCCCGGCCTTCTTGGCCACGAGTACGGCCGAGGTGCGGTCGCCGGCGGCGAAGACCGCGTTGCCCGTCAGGTCCGGAAGGTCTTCGGCAAAAGCGGCCGCGAGGAGCGGCGGCAGGTGACTTGCGTACGGTTCCGGATACGGCCCCACCCGAGCATTCTAGCTCCGCCGGCGCAGCACCTGGGACGCGAGGGCGGCAATGTGCTCCGGACCGGTCCCGCAGCAGCCGCCCACCAGTCGCGCCCCCACGGTGATCCAGCCCAGGGCACAGAAGCCATACCGGTCCGGCGTGACGGGCTCCGCGATGAGGAATGCGGAGTCCTGCTCGTACCACGCGTTGTTGGCATAGGCAACGAGCGGAAGCGGCGTCGCCGCAGCCATCGAGGTGAGGGCCGGCAGCATCTCCCCGACGGCCGTGCAGTTCGTGCCCGCGGCCACGACGCCCGGAAGCGTGACCGCGCGGGCCGCCTCAGCGGCGCCCTCACCCGAGAGGATCCGGCCACCGGAGGTACACGTGAAGCTCGCAATCACCGGCAGCCCGGTCGCGGCAGCCGCCTCGACCGCGATACGTGCCTCGCGGACGGTGTTGAAGGTCTCCAGCAGCAACACATCGGCGCCCGCGGTAGCCAGCGCCGCGGCTGTCGCCGCGTGCTCCTGTCGCAAGGTGTCGTCGTCGGGTACCAGGTCCGGGCGGTAGCAGTCCTCCAGGGTGGTCTGCGACGCGAACACCGGGAGGTCGCGGCCGGCCTCCCGGCCGGCCTCACGAGCCAGACGCACCGCGAGTGAGGCGAGCTCATCGGTGCGATCCTCGAGGCCGACCCTGCGCAGCGAGTAGGGAGCAATGCGAAACGTGGCGGCGGTGAGGGCATCGGCGCCGGCTGCCGCGTAGTCGCGGTGCAGCCGACGGACGGCGTCCGGATCCTCGAGCAGGGCACCGACACCCCAGAGCCTGCCCGCCGCGGAAACCCCCCGCCGCAAGAGCTCGCTGCCGGTGGCGCCGTCCAGGACCTTCGGCCCCCCGATCAGCCAGCGCGTGAGCTCGTCGATCGTCATCCGAACCGCGCTCTCCCCCGGCCAAGTTGACCACGTCCCCGTACAAACCTAGCATACGACGGATGGCGGAGCGCGAACGTGCGGTGCTGGTCGGAGTGGCCACGGGCAAGGTGGCCAGGCCCACGGTGGAGGCGCACCTCGACGAGCTGGCACAACTGGTTGACACGGCCGGCGGCGAGGCGGTTGCCCGGATGGTGCAGGAGCGTAAGTCCCCCGACCCGACGTTCTTTATCGGAAAGGGCAAGGTGGGCGAGCTCGCGAGCCTGGCCAAGGTAAACGGCGCGAATCTCGTACTGTTCGACGACGACCTCACCCCCTCCCAGGTGCGCCACCTCGAGGAGGAGCTTCCTGATGGCGTGAAGGTGCTCGACCGCTCGGGCGTAATCCTCGACATCTTCGCCCTGCGGGCGCGTACCCGCGAGGCCCAGACGCAAGTGGAACTGGCTCAGCTTTCATACTTGCTCTCGCGGCTGACACGGCGTTGGTCGCACCTGTCGCGGCAGGCAGGCGGTATAGGCACCCGCGGGGTGGGGGAGACACAGCTGGAGAGCGACCGCCGCATCATCCGCCGCCGGATCGCGGCTCTGCGGGGTCGCCTCGACGACATCGAGAGGGAGCGCATTGTCCAGCGCAAGCGCCGGTCGCACCTACCGGGGGTGGCTTTGGTGGGCTACACCAACGCGGGCAAGAGCACCCTCTTCGAGAACCTCACCGGGACGCAGACGTTGGTTGAGAACCGGCTGTTCGCGACCCTCGACCCGCGGACTCGCCGCAGCGAAATCGGCGACGGCCTCGTGGTCACGGTGGCCGACACCGTGGGCTTCATCCGCAAACTGCCCCACCACCTGGTGGCCTCGTTCCGTGCGACGCTGGCCGAGGCGGCCCTGGCGCAGGTGGTGGTGCACCTGGTGGACGCCTCCCACCCGGACTGGACCGACCACCTCAAGGTGGGCGAGGAGGTACTGGCCTCACTCGGCGTGGAGCCCAAGAGCTGCGTCATCGCCCTCAACAAGATCGACCGCATCGAGGGTGGGCTTCCGCCGGCCCCCCCGGACCGCACGGTGGTGGCGATCTCTGCTCTGACCGGCAAGGGTCTGGACCGCCTCCGTTCTGAACTGCGTCTTGCGGTGCTGGGCCAGCCCGGGATCGAGGTGTTGCGATTCCCGGCAGCGGGCGGTGCGGAGTTGCAGCGCGCGCTCCGGGAGGAAACCGTGGTCGCCCGCCGGTTCTCGGAAACCGGCATTGAGCTCATGGTGAAACGGAGAAAGGGAAGAAGTTAAGGGGGAAAGGGAAAACAAGTAGCTCTCTGCCATTCCTCCTTCCTAGCGTCCTGTTGTCCCTTCTCGGTTTTTTCTTTTTCCTTTGCCTCTCTGGCTCTGCCGGTATGTGATAATCCGCGCGATGAGACGACGCTGCCGGGCAGCGCTCCTTTTTTGTGCTGCTTTTTGGGCGGCAGCCGCACTTGGTGCCCAGCCAAACGGACCGCCGCAACGGATCGTGGCAGGCGTTGCGACCTCGCCTGTGAAGCTCGACGGCGTGCTGGACGAGACGGCGTGGCAGCAGGCCGGCGTCATCGGAAACCTGACGCAGCAGTCGCCCCGCCCCGGTGCTCCGACCTCTTTCGCCACCGAGGTGCGCGTCCTCGTTGACGGCGACACGCTCTACCTCGGCGTCACGTGCTTCGACCCAGATCCCTCGAAGATCGCCGTCCACACGATGCAGCGCGACGGCGGCATGGACGGCGACGACGCGATCGCCGTCATCCTCGACCCGTTCGGCGACCGGACAACCGGCTACTTCTTCCAGGTCAACGCCGCGGGCGCCCGCCAGGACGGCGTCTACACCGACCCCGAGGAGATCCCGCTGGATTGGGACGGCATCTGGGACGCCCGGACGCGGCTGACATCGCAGGGATGGACGGCGGAGATCGCCATCCCGGCCAAGACCCTGCGTTTCCCCCGCGGGCGGGGTGTCTGGGGGTTCAACGTGGAGCGCTGGGTGGCGCGCGAACGACTCGTGCTTCGGTGGAACGGCACCACCTTGGATGCCCGCCTGGGCGACCTGCGCCGGGCCGGCGAACTGGCCGGCGTGGAGGGTCTGCGGCAGGGCCTCGGGCTGTCGGTCTCGCCGTACGGGCTCGTGAAGAGCACGCACGACTTCTCGCCGAAAGACACCCAGACCAAAGCCGACGCCGGCCTCGACGTCAGCTACAACCTGGGTCCGGAGCTCGCCGGGGTTCTGACGATCAACACCGACTTCGCCGAGACCGAGGTGGACACCCGGCAGATCAACCTCACGCGCTTCCCGCTCTTCTACCCGGAGAAGCGGCAGTTCTTCACTGATGGTGCCAACGAGTTCGAGTTCGGCATCGGGCTCGCGGAGGAGTTCATTCCCTTCTTCTCGCGCAGGGTTGGGCTCTATGGTGGCGAACAGGTGCCGCTCCTGGGTGGCGTGAAGCTGGTCGGCCGGCAGGGCCGCTGGGGCATCGGCGTGCTCGACGTGCAAACCGACGACATTCGACAGGCACCGGGCAGCAACCTCTTTGCCGGCCGCGTCACTTTCGACGTGGACCAGCACCTGCGCGTGGGCGCCATCGCCACATACGGGAACCCGGACGGTGTTCACGACAACTCTCTCGCCGGTGTCGATGCCACCTGGCGCAGCTCCACGTTTCGCGGCGACAAGAACCTCGCCGTGGGAGCCTGGGCCGTCGGCTCCGGCGGCGATCTGCCGGACGGTGAGCGCACGGGGTACGGCTTCAAGATCGACTACCCCAACGACCTCTGGGACATCATGTTCACGTACAAGGAGTTCGGCGACGCCCTCGACCCCGCCCTGGGCTTCCTGCCGAGGCCGGGAACGCATTCGTACGCCTCCGGCGTTGCCTACCAGCCGAGGCCGAAGCAGGGGTGGTGGGCGGGCTGGGTCCGTCAGTTCAAGTTCGAGCTCGAGCCGGTCGTGGTCACGGGCCTGAACGGCACAACCCAGTCGTGGAGCGTCTTCACGGCGCCGGTCAACGTCGAGCTGCAGTCGGGGGAGGACATCGAGTTGAACTGGCAGCCTCAGTTCGAGCGCCTCGACGCGCCGTTCGAGATTGCAGAGGGCGTGGTGATCCCTCCCGGGTCGTACCGCTTCGACCGGTACCGAGTCGAGCTGAAGACGTCCGAGCACCGCGCGTGGCAGATCACCACCGAGGTGTGGCTCGGGACGTTCTTCACGGGCCGCATGACCGAGTGGGAGCAGACCGTCTCGTACACGACCCCGGGAGGCCACCTCCAGCTTGGGCTCCTGTTGGGGGACATCTTCGGGTACCTGCCGCAGGGCGACTTCATCGAGCGGCTCCTCCAGCTCAAGGCGGTCTACGCCTTCGCCCCCGACCTGATCCTCTCGTGCTACGCCCAGTACGACAACGACTCGAACAACCTAGGAATGAACTCACGACTGCGCTGGACGATCCGGCCCGGTACGGACTTCTACGTGGTGTGGAACCACGGCTGGGTGCACCCCTCCGACGAGGACCGCTGGTCGGCGCTCAAGCCCGTCAACGACCAGGCGGTGGTCAAGCTTCGCTACACGTGGCGGTCATGAGGACCGGGCGTGGAGCGGTGCGCAGCAGATGCGAGCACATGAGGCACCGAACGGTTTGGCGGGAAGCGAGAACAGCCGGCTCGTCCGGCCCGGTTGGAGGGTGAAATGATATCGGCGCCAAACAGGCGGATGGTCATGGTTGCTGGGCTGGTGATGACGGCCGCGTGCCTTCCGGTTTTCGCGGTTCCCCCGCCGGTCGAGGGCGATCTCATCCTGAAGGATTTTCGCTTCGCCTCGGGCGAGACCCTGCCTGAGCTGCGGCTCCATTACCGCACGTTTGGCACGCTTGAGCGTGACGCTCGAGGCACGGCGCGCAACGCCGTGCTCGTCTTGCACGGGACCACGGGGAGCGGGGGACAGTTCGTGCGGCCGGAGTTTGCAGGCGAGCTTTTCGAGCCCGGACAGACGCTGGACGCGGCCAGGTACTTCATCATTCTGCCTGACGGAATCGGTCACGGGCGGTCGAGCAAGCCGAGCGACGGGCTGCACGCGCGCTTTCCGCGATACGGCTATCGGGACATGGTGGACGCGCAGCACCGGCTCCTCACCGTGGGTTTGGGTGTGGACCATCTGCGCCTGGTGATAGGGACCTCG
>Ga0154638_1062_pt3 | contig 13645 bp, 9 predicted proteins | sample Rifle2008BG13ft_FD_116067 | JGI IMG/M metagenome (GOLD analysis project Ga0154638, IMG submission 116067) | Acidobacteria bacterium RBG_13_68_16 | reverse complement strand
GGAAGCCGACCTCGAAGAGCCTCAACGGACGTCGGTTGGGACCCGCCTACTCGGGCTTCCTTGCGGGCGTGGTCTGGCGCAGTTTGGCGAATTCATCTCCCGGTAGCCAGGTCGGCATCGCGTCGGCCTGGGCCACCGCGAGGCCGGCGAGGAAACCCATCTGGGCGTCCTCGATCATGCCGTCGAAGTTCCAGCTCGGGCCGTACTCGTCGCTGGGCTGGTGGTAGTGCGCGTTGCCCCACTCCTCGGTGACCTGCTTCCCCCACCCAGGCTCGCGCCCGACGAAGTCCAGGCCACCCTTAAAGTAGAGACCTGGCACACCGGCCCTGGCGAAGCTGAAATGGTCGGAGCGGTAGTAGCCGCCGCGGTCGGGGAAAGGCTCGTCGGTGACCACCCGCCCCTGCAGCGCCGCCGCCGCCTCCGCGACCTGATCGAGGGTGGACTTGCCCTTGCCGACGAGCGCCACATCGCGCGTCTTCCCGAAAATGTTCCCGGCGTCGAAGTTGACGTCGGCGGCGATCTTCTCGATCGGGAACGTGGGGTGGGCGGCGTAGTAGGCGGAGCCCAGCAGCCCCGACTCCTCGCAGCTCACGATCGCAAACAGGATCGTGCGGCGCGGACGCTCCGGCAGCGCCATGAACGCCTTGGCGATCGCCAGAACCTGGGCGACCCCGGTGGCGTTGTCGAGGGCCCCGTTGTAGATCACGTCGCCCTTCGCGTCGGGCTTTCCGATCCCGAGGTGATCGTGGTGCGCCATGAACACCACGGCCTGATCCTTGAGCACCGGATCGCTCCCGGGGAGCATGCCCAGCACGTTGGCCGTCTCGCCGTGCGAGATCTCGTTGGTAAGCGTCAGCGAGGTGCGGATCCCGAGCGGGATGGGCTTGAACTCGCGGCTGTGCGCCTTGGCCATCAGCGCGTCGAGGTCGAAGCCCCCGAGCGCGACAAGCTTCCGTGCTGCCGCCTCCGTCGTCCACGCGCGCACCTTGACCCGCACCTCGCCGGCTTCGGGGAGCTCGAACTGCTCACCTGTCCAGGAGTTCTGAACCACCTTCCAGCCGTACGCGGCCGAGGGCGTGGTGTGGATGATGATCGCCCCTGCGGCGCCCGCCCGGGCCGCGTTCTCGTACTTATAGCTCCACCGCCCGTAGTACAGGCGGCGCTTCCCGGCGAACAGCGCGGGGTCCCAGTCGGGATCGTTGTTCATGACGAAGAGAATCTTGCCCCTCAGGTCGACCCCCTTGAAGTCGTCCCACCCATACTCCGGCGCCTGAATGCCGTAGCCCACGAACACGAGCTCGGCGTCGCCGACGGAGACTTCCGGAACCTGGAGCCCGGAAGCGGCGATGTACTCCTCCCAGAAACGCAGGGCGAGCTCGTCACCCCGGGCGCGGAACGCCCAGGTCTCGGGGGCATGCGTGTTGATGCCGACGAGCTCGAAGCGCTGCTCCCAGCCCCCGCCGGGCGCCGCTGGCTGCAGGCCGAGCAGCTCCATAACGCTGGCGACGTAGTTGCGCGCCAGCACGTCCCCTCTGTGCGAGGGCGCACGCCCCTCCAACTGGTCGTCGGCGAGGAAGCGCACAGGTCCCTCGATTGCGCCCTTCGCGATGACCTTGGCCGCTGCCTGGGCTCCCGGGGGAAGGTCGAGGGGAGCCGGAGCCGCCAGCGCCACAGCCGTCGCCAGAACCAGGAAGGTTGCCGCCACACCGAGGTTTCGAGACATGCCGATACCTCCTCAGGACCCGCATACTCTAGCAAGCCCGAACCGACCGTGATCCACCGAGGCCGCGTTCTCCTGAGGCCGAGCGGCGCACAGCGGTTCCTCGCAACCGTCCGCTGCGAGGTATTCTGGAAGGAGTGGTGAGTAAACATTTTCCCGTGCGCGGTGGAGACGGTTCTCCCCGCATGACGACGCTCCCCTCGCTTCTCCTGCCCGCTGGGCTGCTGACGCTTGCCGTCCTCGCCCTGAACCTCCCGTGGGTGCCCGAGGCATCCCTCGAGGCGTTCCTGCGCGTTTTTCCATGGGTCGTGCTGGGACTCGGCGTGCTGCTCGGGGTGCGCTTCCGCCGCGGGCGGGTGGTGTTTGCCCTCCTGGCGCTGGCGCTCGCCGACTCGGCACTCCGAAGCTATCCCCGCGCCCCGGCGTCCGAGGACGTCGGGCGCTTCGCCTTCGCGGCCGCAGCGGTCCTGCTGCCGCTCAACCTCGGGTGGCTGGCGCTGGCCCGCGAGCGCGGCACGCTGACGGGGTCCGGCTTCCTGCGCTTTGCAGTGATCCTCACCCAGTTTGGCCTCGCGTGTCTCCTATGGATGATGTTCGATCGTGGCCTTACGGCGCTCCTGGAGCGGCAATTCCTTCCGACGCTCCTCGTTCCTACGGCCGTTTTGCCACACCTGGCGCTGGCCGCATCCGCGTTTGCGTTCGCAGCGACTGCAGTTTCATGGGCGCGGCGGCGCACCTACATCGAGAGCGGGCTCTTCTGGGCGGTTGCGGCGTCCTACCTCGCGCTCGCCGCTGAAGGGCGGGCCACGACCGCCTACCTTGCCACCGCGGGCCTGATCATGGTGATCGCCCTCGTGGAGGCCACGTTCGCGATGGCCTACCGGGACGCGCTTACCGGACTCCCCGCGAGACGTGCATTCGACGAGGCCCTGGGCCAGATCTCCGGCCGTTACGCGATCGCGATGGTGGACATCGACCACTTCAAGGGTGTCAACGACGACTACGGTCACAACGTGGGCGACCAGGTGCTGCGCTTCATCGCGACGAGGATCGCCGAGACCGACGGGGCACGCGCGTTCCGTTTCGGGGGAGAGGAGTTTGCGCTCATCTTCCCCGGTACGTCACGCAGCGAGGCCGTGAGTGCCCTCGAAAAGAAGCGCAAGGAGCTCGCAGATGACCTCTTTGCCATTCGCGGAGATGACCGCCCTAAGAAGAGGCCAAAACGGGTCGAGCCGCGCCCAGTGGGACCGCCGCGGCTGCACATCAAGGTCAGCGCCGGTGTCGCAGAACAGGGCGGCCGCCTGCTCAAGCCCGAGGAGGTTCTCCGCGCCGCCGACGAGGCGCTCTACCGCGCCAAGCGCGCAGGCCGCAACCGCGTCTGCACGTAGGGAGGCGCCGGTGCTACCCTTCCGCCTCGGTTTCCCGCAATGCCCGGACTCGGTGGGGACCGAAGACCTGCGCACCGGGGCGCAGCGGAACCCGGGACTGGAGCCTGCTTGATCAGAAGGATGCTCATCAACGCGCAGCGCCCGGAGGAGGTGCGCGTCGCGATCATGAGCGGCGACACGCTCGACGGCTACCAGGTCGCGGTGGCCGAGGCCGGACTGGCTCGCGGCAACATCTACCGCGGTCAGGTGGCCAACATCAACCCCGCGCTCAACGCCGCCTTCGTGGACTTCGGCGCCGACCGGGATGGCATGCTGCCGGCGCACGACGTGGTCCCCCAGGCATGCCATCGTCACCCGCCCGCAGGTGAGGGCTTCCCGCGCGTCGAAAAGGTGCTCGAGCGCGGTCGCCCGATCCTGGTGCAAGTCACCAAGGACCCCGCCGGCTCAAAGGGGGCGGCGCTCACCACCAACCTGAGCCTCGCTGGGCGCTACCTGGTCCTCATGCCGTTCGACGACACGCGCGGCATCTCGCGCAAGGTGGAGGATGAGGAGACGCGGGCCGCCATGCGCGAGCAGGCCGACCGACTCGCCGTCCCCGAAGGGTTCGGCTTCATCCTGCGGACCAACGCGCTGGGCCAGACCAAGGCCACACTCAGCCGTGACCTCGCCGCGCTGCTGCGCCTGTGGAAGCGGGTCAGGGCCGAGGACTCCCGGGGCAAAGGGCCCCGCTTGCTGTACTCCGACCAAGATCTCGTCGTTCAGGCGCTTCGTGATTACCTCGACAGCTCGATTGAGGAGGTGCTGGTCGACGATGACGACGTCTTCGAGAGGGCCGAGGCCTACATGCACGCCTCGATGCCCCGCGGCAAGACCCGCCTCGTGCGCTACACCGAGCGCATGCCGTTATTCTCGCGCTTCGACGTTGAGCCCCAGATTGACCGTATCTACGCACGCACCGTGTCGCTGCCGGGCGGCGGTTCGATCGTTATCGATGCCACCGAGGCGCTTACCGCCATCGATGTGAACTCGGGTAAGGCCTCCCGCGGTTCCTCCCAGGAGGAGAGCATCTACGCCGTCAACCTCGAGGCCGCCAGAGAGGTCGCGCGTCAACTGCGCCTGCGTGACATCGGCGGGCTCGTCGTGGTGGACTTCATCGACATGCGCTCGAACAAGCACGAGCGCGAGGTCGAGAGGGTACTCCGGGAGGCGATGAAGGCCGACAAGGCACGCGCCACGGTGGGTCGGATCAGCTCGAACGGCCTGCTGGAGATCAACCGCCAGCGCATCAAGCAGGCCCTGCAGCTTCGCACGCATCGCCCCTGCCCGACGTGCGGCGGAACGGGAAACATCCCCTCCCCGGAGTTCGTGGGCGTGAACCTGCTGCGCCGCATCGAGGCACGTGCTGCCGGCGGCCGCCTGGGCGGAGTCCGCGTTGGGCTGCACCCCGAGCTTGCCGACGCAATTCAGAACTTCCGCCGGCACGACATCGCCGCACTCGAGGACGAGTTCGACATGCGCATCGAGATCATCGCGATGACCAGCCTGCACCGCTCCGACGAGAAGATGGAGTGGATCGAACGCGAGGCAGGCGACGCCGTGGTGCGATCCGTCCCTGTGGTGACCGCTGCCGACGTTGCGACCGCGGTGCCAGCGCCGCCCGATGAGGCTCCGCCGACGACGAACGGCGAGAAGCGGCGCAAGCGGCGTCGCGGCGGTCGCCATCACAGGCGATCGGGCGCCCCGCCGGCCCACGGGGCCGAGGTCCCCGAGATCGCCGCGGCCGTGGGCGGCGAGTCATCGACACCCGAGGGCGCGGCCACGAGGACCAAGAGGCGACGCCGCCACCGCCGGCGCGGCAAGGCAAAGGGCGCGGCCGCCGAGGACCAGAGCTAGGGGGTTTGGCCATGGCAGTCAACCAGTCGTTCGACATCACCACCGGGTGCGACCTCCAGGAAGTTGACAACGCGGTCAACCAGACGCTTAAAGAGCTCGCGCAGCGCTTCGACTTCAAGGGCCTCAGGATCGGCGTGGACCTGCGCCGCAGCGAGAACCTGCTCGTGGTCACCGCCCCCGATGAGTTCAAGCTCAAGGCGATGTGGGAGGTCCTCCTTGGGAGGATGACCCGCCGCGCGGTGCCGGTTAAGAACCTCAAACCCGGGCCGGTCCAGCCGGCAACCGGAGGCACCGTCCGCCTCGAGGTCACGCTGCAGCAGGGGATCCCGGACGAGACCGCTCGTGCCATCGTCAAGTTTGTCAAGGAGCGGAGGTTCAAGAAGATCCAACTCGCCATCCAGGGCGACCAGGTGCGCGTCTCGTCGCCGTCGCGCGATGAGCTGCAGGCCATTATGGCTGCCCTCAAGGCCGAGGATTTTGGGATCGAGCTCAGTTTCGGCAACTACCGCTCTCAGTAGGATGGAGCTCGGGAATCGGTAAAGCCCGTAAACTGAGGTATCTTTGAACAGTGGCTAGACTTCGGTCGTTGGGCGCGGGATTCGGAGCTAGTTTAAGCGCGTTCAGGTCAAGGCCCGCCACATAGGACGATGGCGGTCTCTGGAAACCTCCGCACGATGCCTTTCCCCGACCTCATGGAGTGGATCTCCATGGGCCGGAAGACCGGCACCCTCGTCATCAAGGGGCAGCGGTACACGAAGAAGATCCTCTTTCAGAAGGGGACCGTATCGGCGGTGACCTCGAATAACCCGAGAGAGCACCTCGGCTACTACCTCGTGGGGTGGGGCATCCTCTCCGAAGAGGAGCTCGAGCAGCTCCTGGATCAGCAGAAGGAGCACCACGTCATGCTCGGCGAGCTCCTGGTGACGACCGGCAGGCTGACGCGCACACAGGTCGACCACATGGTCCGCGTAAAGACGGAGGAGACCATCTACGACCTGATGCTGTGGCAGGAGGGCGAGTTCTTCTTTCTGGACGACGTGCAGCCGCGGAGGGACTTCAAGGAGCTCGACCTGCCCGTCAACCACTTCATCTTCGAGGGCGCCCGCCAGTCAGACGAGCGACGCCGCATCGCCGAGCTGATACCGGATTCCGACCACATCCCGAAGGTCTGCCGTTCTCTCGACGAGACGCAGCTGACCCCGACGGGTCTGGCCGTGCTGCAGCAGGTGAACGGCGCCAGGAGCATCGAGGAGATTGCCCTACGCTGCCACGTGCCCGAGTTCCCGGTTCTCGCGTTCGTCTACCAGGGAATGCAGAACGGGGTCTTCGAGCTGCTGCCGCCGGTCAGGCCAGCGCGCAGGGTCCCCGGCTTTCAGCGCTCCAGCTGGCGGGACCGCATCCTGCAGGCGGAGAACAGCATGGCCCTCGGAGACACGCTCGACGCGTACCGCAAGGTCGTCGAGCTCCGGGAAAGGTACCCGAACGTCACGGCGGCCCTCGAGGCGGCCGATGCCCTCGAGCAAGAGATCGCCAGGGAGGCCGACAAGCTGCAGATTCCACCCTCGACGGTCCTCGAGCTGGCCCTGGCACCGAAGGACATCGTGCAGCTCAAGTGCGCCCCCGAAGAGGGCTTTGTGCTCTCGCGCATCAACGGGATGTACACGGTCGCCCAGATCCTCGCGCTGGTGCCCGGCGCCAGGCTCTACAACCAGCTGATCATCCACAACCTGCTCCAGCGCGGCGTGATCAAGTTGCGCGAGTCGCAGCAGGTCGTGAAGCACCCCGGAATCCGCCGCCCGCGGCAGAGCTAGGCCGTCAGCGCGATGCGCCCCGAAGCGGCGCTCACCGCCGGCGTTGCAGTTGTGGGTTGGCGATCACCGTTGCACCACACTCTCCGAGGGCTGTGAGGAAGCTATCCGGGTCGGAAGGGTTCACGAAGGTCCGGCCCTCGCTCTCCAGCAGCACCCCGTCGCCGCGGTCCGAGGCGAGCACGGTTGTGGCCATCGTGTCCAGGATCCAGGAGCCTACCTGGTACCCCGGTAGCGGCAGACCCGACAGCCTCGCACCCAGGATCGGCCTGTGCCTTTGGGCTCGGGCCCGATTGAGGGGAATCCGCCTGCGGGAGAACAGCGTGCTCACCTCCAGGGCACCGTCACGCACCTCATAGCGAAGCCGCGCCGGCGCCACGAAGAACACCGTCACGAGAGTCGCCGCCACCAGCGCGAGGATCGCGAGGACCGATGTCAGAGTGAGCCACCAGGACTGGGTGCGCTTGCCAGAAGGCGTGAAGGTGGCTGCGTTCCCCGTGTCGAGGGCCTTCAGGAACCCTTCGCGGTCCGACGGCGTCAGCACGAGCGGGTGCGTTTCTCCTGTCGCGCTGATCAGCACCGCCGTATCCGAGCAGTCCGAGACCTGCCAAACCTCACCCACCGTGGGGTAGCTGAAGAAGCCGACGCAGTAGCCCGGCTTCTCGGTGCCGAAGCGGAGGGAGCCCTCGCGCAGCCACTCCGGGCGGGCCTGCCTCACGCGCGCCAGCAGAACCGTCTTCTCCTGATGCGAAGAGCCCAGGGAACTGGAGATGGTGAGCGCGCCGTCGCCGATCCGGTAGCTGATCGAGGGCACCCTCAGTAGGGCGAAAAGCAGCCACAGCAGCGGCAGCCCGAGCGCAGCCAGCAGGATGAAGAACCACAGACGCGCCGGGCCCGTGGCCGGCAGCGGTCGGAAGACACGCGTGGGACTCTGGCTCATGACGACTCCTTCCGGACAGTCTAACGCTCCGACAAAAGCTCTCCCCTGCACAGACAGCCAGGCAAGCGCCAGCCTGGCTCAGAGGAGGATCAGCTCCATGAACGCCGCGCCCTCGACCGGGTTGGGACGGTAGGGCTCGATCGGTCTGAATCCGAGCGCGCGGTAAAGTGCGATCGCCTCGTGCATCCAGGGCAGGGTGTCGAGGCGCATGTGGCGGTAGCCGCACTGTCTGGCACGCTCGATCACGGCGACCGCCAGCCCCTTGCCGACCCCCTTGCCGCGGAACTGGTGTCGGACGTAGAGCCTCTTCATCTCGCACGTCCCCTCCGCGAACGGCCGTAACGCCACGCACCCCGCCAGGCGTCTGTCGCAGAAGGCAAACAGAAGAGCACCGCTCGGAGGGGCGTACTCCCCCGGAAGCTCCGCCAGTTCCCGAGCGAAGTCCTGAAACGAAAGATCCACCTCAAGCGAGGACGCGTACTCCTTAAACAGCTCCCGCGCCTGGCCGACGGCCTCGTCACCGTCGGCAGATCCGATCTCGATCACGTTCTTGCGCCGGAACACTAAGCCCACCGGCGCGCATCATGCCACAGAAGCGATCCGAAGTTGGGCCTGAGACGCCGATCAGCTTGCCGCTTGCCCGCGCACGAGGGCCTTCTCGCTATCCGACGATCTCGATGCGGCCGGGGTACAGGAACCACAGCTCGAAACGCGGCTCCGCATCGAGGTTCAGGGCCTCGGTGAGGGCGCGCCGGTACGTTGCGCCCTGCCGGGCGTAGGCGGCGACCCTCCCCGCAACGTCCAAATCGGTTGCCACCTCGTCCGTCTTGTAGTCGGCGATCACAAGCGCACCGGTGGCCGGGTCGCGGTAGACCAAGTCGATGGTCCCGGACACGAAACCCACCGGAGCGTCGGGTCCGTCGCCGGGCGGCAGCAACACCGGAAGCTCGCGTGCCACCACGCTCGGGCCGATCGCCTCGAGCCGTGCGAGGAGCGGACCCTTGGTGAGACGCTCGAGGACATCACGCCCCCGCGCCAGCGCCTCGGGCTTCCGGTCGGTGTGGATGAGACCGTCCAGCAGCTCGGGGAGCGATTGCCGGGCGGCAGCAATCTGCGCCGAAAGGTCGCCTACGGGATCGAGACTCTCCAGGATTCGGTGGACCGCGACGCCGACCGCTGCGGCCGGATTCCGACCGGACCGCTCGCCGCTCGCCCGTGCGGGTGTCGCCTCATCCTCGTCGGCGCGCTCGATGAGGGACTGCCGCAGGAGATGGTGCGCCTCGAGCGAGGCAGGGAGGGAGAACGCCCTCGCCTCGCGCGCCGCCGCGTCCCGCCTCAGCCTCGCAAGCAGTTCAGCCTGCCGCCTCACCTCCGCCGGCGAGGGGAGCTCGAAGGTCCCCCCAGGAGCTTCGGGTGCCGCGAGGGCCGGCTTGAGGGCCGGAAACACCCAGCGTGCGCCGGCACCATCCCCGTGGCTGCCGCCTCCGCTGCGAACCGTGGCGGCCAGTGCAGCAAGGCCGCCCTCAGGAGTCTCCCGGCGCGACAGGAGGTCCATGTGTGCGCGCTCTCGGGTACGTCGAAGAGAAGGGTCGACGGGGAAGACTCCGGCGACGACCAGGCGGTCCCTGGCCCTCGTCATGGCCACGTAAAGCGTGCGGATCATCTCGGCGCCCGCGACCCGCCGACGGCGCTCCTCGACGGTGCGCCACCCCGGCGTGGCGGCGCCGAACAGCACGTACTCGAACCGATCGCCTACCTCCGCCGCGTCGATTCGCGCCCGAGAGTCCCCGCGCGACCGCTTCTGCACCTGCATCAGGTACACGTGGGTGAAGTCCAGGCCCTTGGCCTTGTGGATGGTCATCACGCGCACCGCGTCTTCCGCCGCGGCGAGGGGGCGGCCCTCCTCGGCCTCCCGAACCTCGCTGACCGCGGTTCGCAGCGCACGCAGCACCGCGTGCGGGTCGCTGTCAGCCTCCATCGCCTCCAGCAGGGTCCGGAAGAAACGGTCGAGGTTGGCGATGCGGTACCTCCCAAGGACGCGAGCGGCCTCGCTCGCCTCGAAGAGCGTGAGGGTGCGCAGCCTCTCCACGAACACGGAAACAGGCTCGGTCTCGAACGACACACGTAGCCGAGCGAGGTGTCCGAGGAACGCGACGAGGTTGTGCTCCCACCCCCGAATGCGCTCGATCCCCGGGACGTCCTCGGGCAGGCCGGCCGCCACCTCGAGCACGAGCGCCCGCAGTGCGGAAAGCCGGCCACCCTCCGCGTTGGCGATCTCGCTCACGTGGTCCGGGAACGAACGGGTCCAGAGCGGAACGAACGCCGCATCCGGCACACCCACCACGCTCGACCGCAGCACAGTCACGAGCGCGAGGTGGTCGCCGGGGTCGAGGACAGCGCGCACGAGCGCGGCGGCCTCGATGACCTCGCGGCGGCGGTAGTACGAGCGGTCACGCTCCACCAGGTACGGAACACCGGCGTCGCGGAACGCCTGCAGGTAGACGTCGAGATCCGAGGTGCTCCGCAGCAACACGCCGAAGTCCCGCCACGGCACCCCGCCCTCGTGCAGCTCCAGGATGTCCGCAGCCAGCGCGCCCGCCTCAAGCTCCGCGGCCGCCTGCGTGGAGGGTTCCGCGAAGGCCTCCGGGTCCTCACCGGCCGGTGCCCAGGAAACCCAGTACTCCACCGGGGCCCGGCGGCCCGAGGTCGGGTCGGGCACCGCCGAGCGCTCCTCGCACGGGATGAGCGGCTGGAACGCCGGCTGCACACCGACCTCGCGCCGCATCACGGGTCGCACCACGCGCTCGACCTCGGTCAGGATGGCGGGGAGCGAGCGGAAGTTCACCGAGAGGCTCATCACCTCGCCGCCCTCCCCCTGCACCAGGTCGAGGAAGTCGTCGTAAGCCGCGAGGTCGGCGTCGCGCCATCCGTAGATGGACTGCTTGGGATCGCCGATCAGGAAGAGACCGGGACGCTCTGCCCTCGGACCATCGAGGGCCAGCAGGCGAAGGATCTCGCACTGCACACGGTCGGTGTCCTGGAACTCATCCACCATCAGCTGTCGGATCTCGTCGCACAAGCGCGCGCGCACGGCCGGGTGACGGGCGAGCGTGTCACGGGCATCCCGGAGGAGGGCAGAGAACGTCTCCGCCCCCCTTGCGCGCATCGCCCGGTGCACCTCGGCCAGCAGCGGCGCGAGGGCACGCCGGGCCAGATCGAGAAGCTCCGGCGCGAGGTTGCCGAGGTGCCGCACCAGCCCGGTGAGCGCGCGCGCAGGCTCGACCAGATCGCCCGTCGCCTCCCCGAGCGACGCGGCCTCGCTTGGAGTGAAGTCTTCGTTCCCCCACTTCGCAAGGTGCTTGACGAGGTTGGTGGCCAGCGCTTCCTCCACCGCACCGACCAGCCCGGCGACCGTGTCGGGGCAGGACTGGCCCTCGAGCGTGCGGGCGAGCGTCCCCAGGCGCTCCACGATCTGTGCCGCATTCTTCGTCCTGGCCGCGCCGGCGAGGCGCGCTCCGACGAGGCGACAGATGCCTTCCGCGAGCGCCCGCACCTGCGACGAGAGGGCGGCTACGGCCTCCCCTCCGAGGGGGTCCCTCTCCAGGGCCTCGACCGGCACCCCGTCGCCGGCCAGCTTCACGAGCGCCTCCGCCATGTCACCGGGGTTGACGCCGCTGGCGGCGAGGGAGAAGAGCGCGCTCCGGTCGGGCGACGCGAGTGCCTGGCGGAACGCCGTCTCCACGGCCTCCTGCACCACCTCCGCCAGCACGAACCCCTCCGGGTCCACCGCGAAGCTCGGGTGCAGCCCCGCCTCCATCGGGGCGCCGGCGAGCAGGCGGCGGCAGAACGCGTGAATCGTGGCCACCACGAGGTGGTCGAGCGCGACCAGCAACGACGCCGCTCGCATCCTCCCCTCGTCGCCCGCCGCGGCCACCGCCTCGGGCAGGAGGCCTTTGGGCAGGGTTCCCTTCCCAACGTCGGCCAGCGCCCCGGCGATTCGGGTGGCCATCTCGGCGGCCGCCGCCTCCGTGAAGGTAATCGCCACGACACCGTCGAGAACCCGCGCGGCGATCCGGTCCGGAGCGGCCGGTTCGCGCGTCCCGCGCCGCTCCTGGTGGGCGCGCAGCTCCTCCGCGGCACGCCGCCACCCCGGGCCGAGGGACCACGCGACGATCCGGGCCACCAGCGTGGCAGTCTTGCCCGTCCCCGCGCCGGCCTCCAGTACCAGCGGTCGGTCGAAGATGGTCTGGGAGAGCAGGCGCGCCCGCTGATCGGTCGTTCCGGCCGTGCCGGTCGCGTGGCGGGGGTTCACTCGTCTTCCTCCTCGCCGCCCTCCGCGCCCCCGATCCCGAGGCTCCACAGCACGCGAAGCGCGACCTCCGCCGCCGAAAGCGCGCCGCGCCCCTCCTTCCGACCGGCTGCCCACCGCGCCAGACGCCGGCGCGCCCCGCTGTCGCCCCGCACGCAGGCATCCCGCACCTCACAGTGGGAGCAGCGCCGCGGCTCCCTATTCGTGTCCGCCTGCTCCAGGCGCGGGAAGAGGCTGCCGCTGTCCCAGGCGTCCAGGACCGAGCGCACGGTGGACCGGAACAACGAGGGCAGCTCGGGGTCTTCGCCGGCGACCTCGAGCACCCGGGTTTCGTCCTCGAGGTCGGGGCGCAGGTAGACGTAACGGCCGTCGGCGGCGCGCCCGCCTGCCCCGAGCGGGTAGGCCGCTGCCTGCAAGGCCTCGCCCCTCCGGAACGCCGCGAGGAGGTGCTTCCGCCGGGTTTCGTGCGTCTTCGCCTTCGAGAGCGGAGCGCCGGTCTTGAAGTCGGTGAACACGACCCGCCCCGCGACGTCCTCGACGAGGTCCGCCCTGAACGAGAGCGCCCGCTCCGCTCCGTCCGCGCCCTCGATCGTGACCTGCCCAGTCGCCTCCACCCCCAGGACCGCCGCGCGGGCACCTTCCTCGGGCCAGCCGAGCCGTCGGGCAACCTCGAGGAACGGCCGCATCCGCTCCTCCAGCACCCGCTCCAGACCGGGGAGCGTGAAACCCTCCTCGCGCGTCAACCTCGTGGAGGCCTCCCGCAGGGCGCGGTCGAGCTCCTCGGGAGCCGGCCAGGGCACCGCGACCGGTCGTGCCCCGAGCGCCCCGCCGACGTCGCGCGGAAGCCCGGGCTCTGCCGCCGCGACGATCGCCTCGAGCATGCGGTGCACCCCTTCGCCCAGCAGTAGGGCGTCCACCCCGGGGGCCGCCGCCAGAGGGTCCGGGGAGGGCTCGAGGCGCAGGACCCGGCGCAGGAACGCCTGCCACGGGCACGCCGCCACGTTCTCCACCGTCGTTACGGCCATCCCGCCCCGCCTCGGGTCGGCGCCCTCGCGCGGAACCCCCACGAACCCGAAGTACGGGCCCAGGACGGCGGCCCGTCTCCGACCGTCGGCTGTGCGGCGATCGGGGTCGAGCTCATCGAGTACCGCAAGCCGCGCCGCCGCCAGCGGGCGACCGTCCTCCCCGGTTGCCTCGGCAAGCGCCGCCTCCAGGACGCGACCAAAACCCACGCGGGGCCCGTGCAGCCCAGCGATCACGGCGTGCTCGTGGGCCGGCCTCGGTTCGTCCGGCACCGGGGTGAGCACCGCACCCACAAGGGGGGGCTCCTCCGAGCCGTCAGCCAGCCGCAGTCGCTCGACCAGCGGCGAGGGCGGGCGCGCCTTGCCGTCGTCGTCGCACGCCTGCCATGAGAGCGTTACCTGCTTTGCGGAGGACAGCAACTGAGCGAACAGGTAGCGCTCCTCATCGAAGCCGAGGCGCTTGATCGGGATCTGCGGGAGGATGTCGCGCTCCATCGCCTGGCGAAGACGGTCTGGGAGGAGCGGGTCCTCCCGCACCTGACGGGGAAAGGAGTCTCGGTTGAGG
>Ga0154638_1034_pt4 | contig 14274 bp, 9 predicted proteins | sample Rifle2008BG13ft_FD_116067 | JGI IMG/M metagenome (GOLD analysis project Ga0154638, IMG submission 116067) | Acidobacteria bacterium RBG_13_68_16 | reverse complement strand
CAGGCCGGTGTGGTCCCACCATGTCTCGCGGCGCCAGCCCGAGCACGAAAGCACCGAGAGCGCGAGCCCGGCATGCCGTTGCTCGCGCAGCAGCAACGCCAGCTCGCCCAGCGTCATCCCGTGGCGCACCGGCACGGGCAGCTCCGACACGTACGACCGGCATCCCCGTTCTACCGGCCCGCCTTCGAGCGCTAGGCCGCCGAGCGGGTTCGGCCGGTCGCAGACGACCACCTCCACCCCGGCGCCCTCGCACGCTGCCATCGTGTGGGCGAGCGTCGCCGCAAACGTGTAATACCGGCACCCGATGTCGGGAAGGTCCACCACCAGCGCGTCGAGTCCCGAGAGGTGTTCGGGGCGCGGGGCAAGCGTCTCGGCCGATGTGCCGTAGAGCGAGGTCACGGGCAGACCCAGCACCGGCTCGCGCTCCTCCGGGACCGCCTCCATGTCCTGCGCCACGCCCCACAGGCCGTGCTCGGGCGTGAAGATCCGCAGCAGCTCGCCGCCGACGCTCGTGAGCGCCCGCCACGCGGGCACCAGGTCGGAAGTCACCGCGGCCTGGTTGGCGAGCACCGCGAAGCGGCGCCCGGTGAGCAGTGCCGGGTCTTCCACCAGCCTCTCGATGCCCAGCCGCACTCGTGCTGCGCTCATTGCCAGCCAGTATAGCGGGCGCCCCGTAACGCGACCGGGCGTATCCTTGGCCGCGACCGAGGAGGCAGCGGTGGAGCGCGACGAGTTCATCAGCCTCGTGGAGAGCAGAAACCCCCGCACGGTTTTCGAGCCATTGGGGATACGGGTGGCACGCTACGATCCCGACGCCATGCAGGTGGTGATGGACGTGGATCACCGACACCACCAGCACCTGGGAATGCTTCACGGAGGCGTCTCCGCGCTTCTCGCGGAGTCCGCGGCCTCGTTGGCCGCGGCGATGAGCGTGGACCTCCGAACCCACATCATCGCGGGCGTGGACCTCAACGCCACCCACCTGCGGCCGAAGCGAGGCGGGACACTGCGCGCGACCGCTCGCCCGCTCTACCGCGGGCGCACGACGCACGTCTACGGGATCGACATTACGGACGAGAGGGACGAGGTGGTGTGCGTCGCCCGGTGCACCATCGCGATCCGGCCGCTCGCGCGGGAAGGCCCCCCGGGCTCCTCTGACTCTTGACCCCTACCCGTTGTTTCGCCCTCAGACCATCCGCAACAGGTGGCCCATCTTGCGCTTCTTGGCCTCCAGGTACTTGCGGGTGAGCTCGGTGGGCGGGACCTCGAGCGGGATGCGCTCCACGATCTCCAGGCCGTACCCCGAGAGGGCGACGTACTTGGACGGGTTGTTCGTCATCAGCCGCATCTGGCGCACGCCAAGGTCGCGCAGGATCTGGGCGCCCACGCCGTAGTCGCGCTGGTCGGCCGGGAAGCCCAGCTTCTGGTTGGCTTCCACCGTGTCGGCGCCGGCGTCCTGAAGCTCGTAGGCGCGCAGCTTGTTCACGAGGCCGATGCCGCGGCCCTCCTGGAGGAGGTAGAGCAGCACGCCACGCCGCTCGGCGGCGATCCGCTCCAGCGCAGTCTCGAGCTGCGCGCCGCAGTCGCAGCGCGCAGACGCGAACACGTCGCCGGTCAGGCACTGCGAGTGGACCCGCACGAGCACCGGCTGTTCGGGATCGATCACGCCCATGACGAGAGCTACGTGCTCCTCGCCGGTGACGGGGGAGCGGTAGGCGTGGACGCGGAACTCGCCGTAGCGTGTCGGCAGCGAGGGTGCCGCCATGCGCTCGACGATGCGCTCGTGGTGCATGCGGTGCGCGATCAGGTCGCGGACGGTTATGACGGCCAGACCGTGCTCACGTGCGACCTCGAGCAGCCGCGGCAGGCGCGCCATGGACCCGTCGGTGTCCATGACCTCGCAGATCACGGCGGCCGGGTAGAGCCCCGCGAGCTGTGCGAGGTCCACGGAGGCCTCGGTGTGTCCCGCGCGCTTGAGCACGCCCCCGTTGCGTGCGCGCAGGGGGAACGTGTGTCCAGGTCGGAGCAGGTCGTCCGGCCGGGAACGGGGATCGATGAGTGTTTGAACCGTGGCCGCCCGGTCGGCAGCCGAGATCCCCGTCGTGACGCGATGGCGCGCCTCCACGGAGACGCAGAACGCGGTCTGGTGAGGTGCGGTGTTGTGCTCGACCATCGGCGGCAGCAGCAGTTCATCGCAGCGCTGCTCCGTGAGTGCCACGCAGATCAAGCCACGGGCGTGGGTGGCCAGGAAGTTGATTGCGTCGGGGCTCACCTTCTCGGCGGCAAGCGTCAGATCGCCCTCGTTCTCGCGATCCTCGTCGTCCACGATGAGGACGAAGCGGCCGCGGCGAAATTCTGCCGCGGCCTCCTCGATGCTGGCGAAAACCCTGCCATCCCTCGCCACGTCCCCCATTCAGCCTACCCCTTGGGGACGGCGCTTGGAGCGACAGCGGGCGCCGCCGGTTCTTCCTTGACCACGGTGAAGGGGATCTTCTGCGTGCGCGTGAAACCGTGCTTGGCGTCTCGGAGGCTCACCTCCAGCTCGAACTCGACGCCGCGACGGAAGCCGGACAGCGGCAGCACCTGACCGAACGCCCAGATGTCCCCGGTGATGCGAACCCCGGTGACGGGCTGGTACGACTGCTCGTCGTGTTTCTTGCCTCCGGAGTAGAGAGTGACCGCGAGCTCGATCTTTGGCTGCCCCTGCTCGTCGAGGCTCGGACGCACGATGTAGGCCGCGTAGGTGATGTTCTCCTCGGCCTTGTAGCGGTTGTCCACCCTCGGGATCAGCTGCATCCCACCGAGGTGGAACGCGTCCCCGAGGCGCGCCTGCGCGGCCTGGCGGGTGTCCGGTCCCCAGTAGATCGGCGAGATGTACGGTCCTTCGGCCGGCGCCGGCTCGTTCTTCGCATCAAGGGTCGTGACCGCCACGGGCTCGGTGCCATTGAGCAGGGCTATGTCTACCTTCCAGGTGCCGGCGTCCACCGGCAGGGAGAACTCGTACGCACGGCCGCCGGGAATGCTTATTGGAAGCACAGGCGAAACGAAGCTGCCGACGACGTTCCCGTCCGTATCCTTGCGGACGCGCCCGATTGCCTCCGCGGCTGGCGGAATCGGGTCGGGCAACTGCACCCACACCCACACCGGATGGATCGTTTCGCTCTGCACGCCCCACGTCGTGAGGACGGTGGCGCCCGCCGGCCAGGGTCGGGGCTGCAGGTCGAAGACGGCCTGTTGGGACGAGCCTGCCGCCTTGGTACCGGGCAGCAGGCCAACGCGGGGCACCTCGGTGAGCTTGGGGTTGAGGATCAGTTGCTCCGGCCTTCCGGCAAGGAGCTTCAGGGCCTGGGGGTTACGCCGATCGGCACGGTCGAGCAGGAAGTCGCCAGCTCCCACCCTGGTCTCGGAGAAGGCGAAGACGACCTCGTCGCTCTTCTTCACCGGCGGCTTGCCGTCCCTCGTGTACATCCAGGTCTGGGTCCCGCCGCGCTCGAGGAACCCTGGGCGGTTGTTCTCCTCTTCATCGGCGCCCGGCGACAGGTTCTGCACGGCCAGTGGGCGTCCCATCAGGATCAGCACCTTGGCGCGGTCAGACATGCTCCCCTTGATCCTGTCCGCGGAAAATTGCTTGTCGGCGGCGGCTACCCGCATGTCGAAATCGAGCTTGAACTCGTTCTGAACCGTGTTGAGGTCGGGATCACGCTTCGCCCAGAACAAGTCGATGAAGGCCTGTGCCTCGGCGTCCGACTTGACCTGGGCGTACGCCTTGCGCTCGGCGTCCGTGAGCAGGAAACCGGCTGGCCCGATGGGCCACTCGGTAAAGGTCTGGGAAAGCTGTGCGCCCGCGACCGTCGCCGCGAGCCACGCGGCAAGCGCGAGGGGGACGAAGTTTCGCCGCATTCTAATGCCCTCTTTCCGCCCTGCCGTCGACCGGCGGGGCGCTTCATCATACACCCCTTGTGCAACAAAGGAACGAGCAGCTGCATGCCGCGCCAGGACGCTGGCCGGTTCCTGGCGGCCCTTGGCTGAATCTAGAAGGCGTTGCCAAACGAAAAGAAGAGCTCTCCCGGCGATTCCCTCACGAGCGACGGAGGACCCTCGGGGTTCTTGAACAGGTACGTCTCGGGTTTGAACTTCCAGCCGTACTCGAGACGGATCGGCCCCACCGGCGTGTCGACCCGAAGGCCGATACCGCCCCCCCAGCGCATCTGGCCAACGCGGATGGCGCGCCAGGCCGGCCAGACGTTGCCTCCGTCGACGAACATGGTGCCCCCGAGCACGCTGAATATCGGGAAGCGCCACTCGAGGTTCGTGATCAGCTGCCCGGATCCTCCGACCGCCACCACGCTCACCGGTTCCTTGCAGGTCATGTCGGGCAGCGTCGTGCAGCCCAGGGTCTCGTTGGGAATGCCCAAAAGGTCGATCGGGAACGCCCGGTGTGTCGCCCGGCCTCCGGCGTAGAACCGCACGTTGACGGGCACCTGGAGGTTGTCGGGCTGATCGGGCTTGGGATTACGCGGCCCGATCGCCCCTCCCCGCAGCGAGAACGCCAGGACGCCGCCCGCCACGGGCTGGTACGTCGAGAAGGACAGGTTCAGCAGGTCGAACTCGGCGTCGCCCTTGATGAGCTTGAACGCGTGCTGCCACTCGACCGAGGCGTACGAACCGCTGGTGGGCACGAGGATGTCGTTGCGCGTGTCCCAGGTGAGGCTGGGTGTGAGCGACGCGATGTGAAGGTTCTTCTGGCTCCTCTCCAGGTCGGAGAGAACCTCGTCGGGCGCATTGTTCTCGACGATCTGGTAGTTGAAGCGCAGCAGCGGCCGCCAGGGCCGCTTCAACTGATCGCCGAAGGTCGCAAGAAAACCGCGCTGGGTCACCTGGAACGACGTGAAGACCTGCTGCGTCCGGTACACCGAGATCGAGGTGGGGAAACCCAGCAGGCCAAGGTTCTGGGGTTCGAGGTAGGTCAACTGAAGCCGGCTTTCCAGGCGCGAAATGCGGCTGTCGAACGTCAGGCTGCGGCCGGTGCCGAACAGGTTGAGCTCGGACCAGGAGAGCGAGACCTGAATCTTCCGCTCGGTGTCGTAGCCGAGGCCGAAGGCATAGGCCCCGGTAGGGCCCTCGGTGAGGTCGATCACCAGGCCGCGGCGGCCGCCGCTGTCCTGGTCCGGGATCGGTTCAATGCTCACGCCCTGGAAGATGCCGAGCGCCAGGAGACGGCGCTGCGCCGCAAGCTGTGCCTCCGGCCCTGCGACCTCGCCCGGCTCGAGCCCGGCCACCGTCTCGACCACGCGAGGGCTCGTTTGCGCCAGACCCGCCACGACGATTCTGCCCACCACCGCCCGTTCGCCAGGCTGGGCAACGAAGGTGACCGAGCAGGAATGCTCCTCGCATGTGTGCGACCCGTTCACGCGCGCATCGGGGTAGCCCGCGTTCGTGATCGCCGCCTCGATCAGCGTCGCGGCCTGCTCCTCCGCGCCCTGGCTCCAGGGTCCACCCTTGACCACCTGCAGCTCCGGCGGCTTGACGTCGGCCGGCACTCCTTCGACGGTGACGGCCCGCACCAGAGTCCGGACGCCCTCTTCCACGGGAAACTCGATGGCCACGCCGTCCCCGCTCGGCACGATCCGAGGCGCATCGACGCGGGCATCGGCAAATCCGGCCGAACGGAGCATCGCCAGCACCGATGAGGCGTCGGCCTCCAGCGTCTCGCCGTCCACAGGCTCGCCGCCCCACCGCCAGAAGCGCCCGGTCCGCGCGCCGACCCTCTGGCGCAACTCCTTCTCCGGCAAGGAGTGCAGCCCGGGGAAACGCACCGCGATGATCGGGGTCCTGTCGCCGGGGTCCACCTGGAGCCGCAGGACCCTGTCGTTTCCCTTCTGGACAACCTCGCCCTGGACCTTGGCCAGGAGCCTGCCGTCCTGCTGGAGGAACATCCGCACCCGCTCGGCGACCACATCCACGGCAGCTTCGTTGAACGTCTCCTCGCCCCGGAGAAACGGCAGCGCTTGCTGTTCCAGACTCTTGGTCCTCTTGAGGCCCCGCAGCTCCAGCTCGTAGTGCGGCCCGGCGTGCGCTTCGAGCTCCACGGTTGCGCCGTCGGCACCTCCGCTCACCGTCGGCGACGCCACCTCCGCCTCCCAATAACCCTCGCGACGCAGGTACGCCGCGAGGCGGCGGCGAGCGCCCTCCAGGTTGGCAGTCGTGAGGCGCTGTCCGGCTCCCAGCCTGCAAAGGGCCAGGAGCTCCGCGGGCTTGAGCTGCAACGGCAGGCCCGGCGCTTCCAACAGCTTGAACGTTTGTGGCGTGCCGAGCTCACCGCCCACCGTCACAGCGACCACACCGTTTTGAACATCGAAGCGCAGGTCGGGGCTCAGGCGCGCGTCGGGGTAGCCGTTCTCGACCATCCCCTGCCTCGCCCTCTCGAGCGCCGCCTCGAAGGCCGGCACCCAGAGCGGTGCTTCCGTGACCAGGCCGAGCGCAGCGCGCACGCGTTTCGTCTCCGACGAAGGCAACCCGACGATGTCCACGCTCTGGACCCGCGACGCAGGCTGCACCCTGACGCGGATCACCGCGCCGTCGCGGCCCTCCTCGACCGTCACCACGACGTCCTCGACGACGCCTGTCGCGAGGAGCGCCTGCACTCCGCTCCGGATCTCCGAGCGTGACAGCGCGCTCCCCTCCGGCACCCCGAACACGTGGCGGAGGCGGTGTGGCGCGTGGTACCCGGGGGCTTCGAGCTCCACCTTGCTGACCGGGGTGGCTCCCCACTGCAGCGAGGCGGCGGCGAGCACCACGGTCAGTATCGGCGCTGCCACTGGATCCCCAAAGAGTACGAGCCGTCCGCCTCCCGCGCCGCCTCGAGGTAGATTCCCAGGCCCAGGCGCCACCGGCTTGTGACGATTTCCTCGCGGTTGGAGGTGAGGTTCGTGGACACGACGAAGAGCCAGTCGCGCGTCAGTTGCTTGGCGACGGTGAGGCGCGCCGTGGGGCTGCCGCTCTGGGTGCTGGCGAACGGGTCGACCTGGAGCTGGTCCACGTCGAGGAGCGTTCGAGCGCGATTTGTGACCGCCCCCGTCAACGTCCCTGTGATGAACGACGAGGCCGCGGCCCCGGTCTGCGATGCGGTTGCTTCGCTCCCGCGCCTTCCCACGACCAGCAGCGAGATGATGTCCATCTCGGGGAGGGCCGGGACGCTGGTGAACGTCGGCGTCATGCGATCGAGCGTGCCGACGAGGCTGACCGTGATGTCGTACGACTGGACCGTGGTGCGCGCGAGCACGTCCAATCGAGGCTCGATGCTGTCGGGACTGTTGAACATCACCACACCGCGATCGAGTTGGTAGCGCGTGCCCGAGAATTCAAGCTCGGCGCCCGGAAGGGCCTCGAGCCGCCCCAGAACCCCGTACCTGGCAGTCGTGCCGACGATCCGGAGCAAGCCACTGGCGGTGAGGCGTGCGAGCGGGCTCTCGACCTCGAACGTGCCGGGCACGTCCACCGCGATGTTGAGGGTTATGGGCGATTCCTCGTCCGCCCGGGCGCGGTCACGGGCAAGAATCGCCTCGACGACGAGCTTCTGCAGGTCGACCTGGCGGCGGTAGTAGGTGCGCTGAAGCGACAGTCTGCCGCTGAGCAGGAGGTTCTCCGGCGGCCCGACGAGCCGCAACTCGCCCGAGAGGATCGGCCTCAGGCCTGTGGTGAGTGGCCAGCTCACGGATTTTGCATGCAGGGCGAGGTCGAGCTCGAACTGCGGCACGAGGACCACACGACCGTCGCACACCCCACCACCGCCCAGAAGGGAGAAGCTGAGCCCGTCCAAATGGATCACCTCGGGAACGAACTCCACCACGCCCGAGATCCGCGTGACCGGCTCGGGCAAACCCGGCAGCCGCAATGAAGCCTCGGAGACTCGTGCGATCCCCTCGAACCTGGGAGCCGAGTCGGTGCCGGCGATTTCGCCCAGAAGCTCGACGCGCCCCTTCGGACGGGCTTCCCGCCAAACCAGGCCCAGAAGCTCCCCGGGAAGCTCGCCTGCGATGTTTCCGGAGAGGGCTCCGTCGGTCGCACGTGCGGCCCGAACGAAGAGGTTCGCTCGCTCGCCGACCAGCGTGGCACCCTCCAGGCGGATCGATCCACCTTCGATGACGAAGTTGACGGGCTTCTGGAGTGCGGCACGCTCGCCCTCAACCTCGACCTCGAGCTCCTTCAAGACGCAGTTGAGCAGTGCGGGTCGAGGTGGTGCCAGGCGCACCTCCGCCTCGCCCGCCATCCGGCCCTCGACCGGCAGCTCGGTGCCGGCGAGGTCCTTGCCGAGTGCGTGCCAGGATTCGACCCCGAAGTTCAGCTTGCCGTTGAACTCGCCCCTGGTGCGGCGAAGGTCGCCGACCACGTGCCAGACATCCGGGCGGGAGAGCTCGAGTCGCACGCCCTCGGCGTCCAGCTCGACGAACCCGTGCGCTCCTCGTGCGCTGGTCACCTCCAGCCGGCCCGCGGGGCTGTCGAAGGGAAACGCCCCGTGCAGCGTGAGGTCGAGGGCCCCACCCGCCATGCGGGCAAGCGGCGGGGCGATCGAATCGAGCCCGAAGCCGGAAAGGCTGGCGTCCACCACCGCCTCGCGCCGGGACAGGTCCACCGTTGCGGCCGCGCTGAAGGGCCCTACCGACAGCCCTGAGACGTTGACGACCCCGTCTTCCAGACGCACCTGCCCCGAGCCGCCCCCGAGGACGACCCCGGCGACCGCAACATCCGAAAGCCGCAGCCCGGCCTCGGCCCGGGGCGAGTCGATCGTGCCGGACAACGCTCCCGTAAGGTCGACGTTTCCGGCGAGTGGGGCGTGGACGCCGCCCCACGCGACCATCCGGTCGAGTGGGACCCCGTCGCCTTCCAGGGCGAGTTGCAGCTCGCCACCCCTGCCGTATCGCAACTCACCCTGGCACCTCACGCGGCCGGAACCGACGTGAATCACGCCGCTTGACACCGAGAGGACCCCGTGCCCGACCTGGAAAGCACCCTCCAGCCCGTCTGCGTCCACCGGGCCGAACGACACCGGAGCGACGGCCACCGTCCCCTCGACCTCGAGGTCCTGAAAGGGCCCCTTCAGGTTGACATCCGCGGCCACCTCTCCCCGCAGCTCCGAAGGCAGGACCTCGGTTCCGACCCAGCCCCGCAGGAGGCGCGCGATCGCTCGCACCGGCGTCCTTTCGCCCCGGAACCTCCAGTTGGGAATCCACGTGCCCAGGGTCAGCCGGCCATCCCACTTCAAGGGCGCCCCGGCGAGCGTGGCGCTCCTGGCATTGAAGCCCAACGCCCCGTCGCCTTCGAGGGTGAGCACGACCCTCCCCGCCACCGGGACATCGCCGCTGCCGGCCTGGATGTCGGCCACGCCGGTGCCGAAGCCCTGTTTGAACGCGCGGCCGGACCAGGCCACATCGGCGTTGACGGTACAGGTCCCCGACAGCCCGGCGTCGTCGGCGCCGAGCACTCGGAGAAAACCCGCCAGGCTCACTCCCCCGCCCCGGGCCGCGACACGGTGGGGCCAGGGTGGGCCGAAGCTGCCGAGCGTGTACGAGCCCTCGAAATCGCCGCCAGCGAAGGTCGCCCGATAGACCGTGGCCTCCAGGCCCTCCGGCGCGATGTGGGCTTCCCCGTTCAGGTCCCCGAAGTCCAAGTTGGCCACCCTGACCTTGGGGCCCGAGACCGCAGCATCCACGCGGAAGTCCCTCCCCTGGATGGTCGCCTGCCAACGCGCCGTCACCCTGCCCTCGAGCCCGGCGCCGATCCTCAGGGTTCGGTCGAGCGCCGCGAGCTCAACCTCCACCATCCCCTCGGTGCGCGCGGCGGGCCCTGCCTGACTCCCGCTCGCCTCCACCGACCACTCGGCGCCGTGAGCCCTCAGGCGGCCGAGCTCCCAGCCCTTTTCGGTTTTTCGACCCCACGCCATCAGGGTCCCCGAGATCGGATCCATGTCGGGGAACGCGAGCGTGAACGAGCCGACGTGGGCGACCGCCGAGCTGATCGGGTAGCGCCGCGTTCCGTTCCACCGAGCCTCCACATCCCGGGCGGAGAGCACCAGACCACCGGGAATCGCGAGCTTGTCTATCTGGACGTCCTCGAGCTCGAGCTGCCGCACCGACACCCTGACCCAGCCGGCGCCCGATGTTTGGCGAGGCGCCGGTGGCGTCTCGAGGGCGACACGGACGCCAACGAGCCGCACGTGGTCCACGACGACCTCGCGGTCGGCGAGCCTGAGTTCGCCGATGGTCACGCCCGCGAGGGCGACCTTGAGCACCGGAGAGGCGGGCGGACCGACCTCGACCCCCGTCAGCACCACGCGCGGGGGCAGGAGCGACAGGTGCAGGTCCGCGACCCGCACGGGCTGGCCGATGGCAGACCCGACCCTCTCCGTGAGCTGCCTCCCCAGCCACGCCCGCGTCGCGGGGAGCTCGAGAACCCACGTGACGAAGGCCACGACGGCAACCCAGCCGACGACAGCGAGCAACAACCCGAGTGTTGTCCGGGTCAGGTGTGGACGGTACCGGAGCACCTCACCCCTCCCGCTCGCCCCACTTGAGCTTCTTGTGGAGGATCGAGAAGAAGCTCGTCGTGCGGTCGCGGATGAGCGAGAGCGGTTCCTTCGCGGCGCTGATCTCTACAATTGCGTTGGCGGGCAGGGGCATGCCGTGCTGGCCGTCGAGGGTCAGGTAGACCTCCTGGTCACCGCTGTCCACCCACACCCGCACCCGGCGGTCCAGCGGCACGACCAGCGGGCGATCCCGAAGCGTGTGCGAACAGATCGGCGTGATGAGCATCGCGCCCAGGCCGGGGTGCACGATCGGGCCGCCGGCGGAGAGATTGTAGGCGGTCGAGCCGGTAGGCGTGGCAAAGATCAAACCATCGGCGTAGTAGCGGGAGAGAAACTCGCCGTTGACCTCCACGTTGATCGTCAGAATGCGCGCCAGAGCGGCCTTGTTGATCACAACGTCGTTGAGGACAAGGAACTCCTGCCTCTCCGCGCCGTCGCCGACCACGACCTGCAACCTGTCCCTCTGTTCGATGCTCACATTTCCCGATAGCAGATCGTCGATCAGGGAGAACGCCCTCTCCCGGCTGTGTTCGGTCAGGAAGCCGAGCGTCCCAAGGTTGACGCCGGCCACCGGTGTGGCGGTCGGGCAGCCCCGGGTCACAGAAAGAAACGTCCCGTCGCCGCCCAGCACCACCACGGCGTCCACGTGACGGCCGAGTTCGGCGCGGACCGGCCCGGGACGGACGCCAAGGGCCGACGCGGACTCAGCCTCCGCAACGCCCTCGACGCCGTGGCCGGCAAGCTTGCGAAGGATGTCCTTGCCTAGAGCTATAGCCTCCGGGCTGGAAAGCTTGACCGCAAGGCCGACCCTCGCGGGCGGCAGGTGAGACTTGGCACGCCCCACGCAGCCATTCTAGCCGAGGGACGGGGCACCGTGGCAGTACCGGCCCCGAGCGTCAGCTCGCGTTCGCGCGCAGGGTCTTGACGATCTCGCCCGGCTCGGGGAAGCGGCCGGTCCCGTGTTTGGAGAAGACGAGCTTTCCGTCCACCACCACGTCGAAGATGCCGCCGGACCCCTTGACGAGCCTGGCGCTCGCTCCGAATTCCTGCTTGAGCTCGGCCGCCAGACCGGCGGCCCTGGGCTCGTAGTTTCAGGACACACAGTAGGTGATCTCGACCTTCATCGTTCTTCCCTCCCGCTCGCTCGCCCCGACGGCCTCGCCAACGCCCGCCTCAACCGAGGTATTTCGAAACCCATGAGGAGGGCGGAAAGCACGCATGCCGCCCCGGCCCCGGCCGCCGTCCAGGGGGCGCCCACGTTCTCGGCTGCCCAGCCCGCGGCCAACCCCCCGATCGGGGCGAGCCCCGAGAACAGCCAGATGTACAGCGAGACCGCCCGCCCGCGCAGGTGGTCAGGTGCCGTGGTCTGGAGGAAGCCGTTGGTAGTGGTCAGCTGGATCGCAACTCCCAGCCCGACCAGCACGAGCCATGACGTTGCCACGGCCAGATGGGTGGTGAGCGCCAGAGCCACCAGGCCCACGCCGAGCGCCGACTGGCCCAGGGCCATGACCAGGTGCGTCCCCCGCGCGCCGCTGCGCGAGGCTGCGCCCAGGGCGCCGAACACGGCGCCGAGGCCCGCGCTCGCCACCAGCACGCCGAAGCCGGTGGCACCGGCGTGCAGGACGTCGCGCGCGAACACGGGCAGCAGCGTCATGTACGAGAGGCCGAACATCGAGGTGACGGCGACGGCCGCGAGGGTCAACCTCACCTCAGGGTCACCCCACGCGAAGCGAAGCCCTTCCACGAGATCGGAGCGTAGCGAACCCGAAGGCGCGCGAACCACCGGTGGCGTGCGGATCATCAGCAGCGCCACGAGGACCGCGAGGTAGCTGGCCGCGTTCACGGCGAAGCACACCCCCTCGCCCCAGGCAGCCACGAGCGCACCGCCAACGGCGGGCCCCAGCATGCGTGCGGCGTTGAAGGCCGAGGAGTTGAGCGAGACCGCGCTCTGCAGGTCTTCGATGCCAACAATGTCCACCTGCAGCGTCTGGCGTGCCGGCATGTCCAGTGTGTCCACGATCCCCTGGAGGAACGCTATTGCCAGCACGTGCCAGACCCTGACCGCGCCGGATAGCGTGAGCGCCGCAAGAAGGCTCGCCTGCACCAGGCTAGCCGACTGGGTCAGCAGCACCAGCGGTCGGCGCGGGAAGCGGTCGGTCATGACACCCGCGAACGGTGCGCCCAACAGCGACGGACCGAAGCGCGCCGCCGAAAGCAGTCCCAGCACCAGCGGCGAGTCGGTGAGGCGATAGACGAGCCAGGCCTGGGCGGTCGTCTGCATCCAGGTGCCGTTCACCGAGACCCACTGCCCCACCCAGTAGACGCGGAAGCTGCGGTGCCGCAGCGCGCGAAACGTGTGCCGCAGACGGGAGGTCAGCTGCCCCATCACGGAAGAAGGTAGCAGAAGCGACGAAAGGGACGAGGCACGAGGAACGAGGGAAGGCAAACGGCGGCGCACGGTGGAGGCCTCAAAAGCGGCTCGCCACGGGACATTGCAGCTCCCATTCTGCCCCTCTTGCCTCTTGCCTTCTGTCTGCTAGGTTTTGTCCGGAAGCGGCGGGGCGTCGCTGCCCGGCAGAGGAGGCTCCGGTTCGCGCTCGGTCACCGCCTGCAGGCGGTCCTCGAACTTACCGGCGAGCCTTTCCGCCTCCTCGTACTTCTTCTGAGCGTTACCGATATGAGTCCCGACCAGCCGGAAGACCTCCGCGAGACGGCCGAAATCGGTCTGCAGCTGGCCCAAACTAGCCTGGATCTCGCGCGCTCGCTCTTCCACCTGCATCCCCTTGAGGCCGGTCACGATGGTGGAGAGGTAGGCGTAGAACGAGTTGGGAGAGACCGGTACGACCCTGCGCGAGGTCGCGTATGCGAGCAGCGAGCCCCCTTCACCCAGGCTCTCATCTTTGATGATGACCTCGTAGTAGACGTTCTCAGCGGGGATGAACATGAGCGCGAATTCGAAGGTGCCCTCACCGGGGCGGATGTACTTGTCGGCGATCTCGTCGATGCGCCCCTTAACCGATCTGTCGAATTCCTTGCGCGCGGCCCTGCGCGCGGTGTCGTCCTCGGCGGCCAGCAGCCGCTGAAAAGATTCGAGTGGGAACTTCGCGTCCACCGGCACGAGGTGGCCGCGCAGCTTGATCACGGCGTCCACCGTCTGCCCGTCCCGGAATCGGTACTGCATCTCCCAGAAACCGCGCGGGAGCACCAATCGGAAAAACTCCTCGAGCGACGACTCGCCCAGGTTGCCGCGCAGCTTCGGGGCCTTGAGGATCCCCTGCAGCTCGTCGATCTCACGCCCAAGCGCTTCCATGCGGGTGGCCATCTCGACCACCTGGCCCAGCTGGCCACGGAGCTCGCCGAACACCGTGGTGGCGCTTTGCAGACCTTGGCGCAGGGCCTCCCCACTGGTGGTCTGGCCGCTCTGTACCTTCTCGCCGAACTCGGCCAGGCGCCGGTGAAAGTCGCCCACGACCGACGTGAGCTGGCCGCCCACCTGTGCCAATGCGTCGCGCTGTGAGGTGGCCAGCGCGAGCTGGACGCGCGCCAGCTCATCCCGCATCGCTCGGCCCTGGGCGACCGAACGGCCGAGTTGAACCAGCAGGAGGACCACGATGACCGCAGCGAGGACAGCGATCCCGACCGTCAGCTCCGTCACGCCGTGGCTCCTCTCTCCACCGGCTCTGGCGGGGGCG
>Ga0154638_1056_pt2 | contig 14457 bp, 12 predicted proteins | sample Rifle2008BG13ft_FD_116067 | JGI IMG/M metagenome (GOLD analysis project Ga0154638, IMG submission 116067) | Acidobacteria bacterium RBG_13_68_16 | reverse complement strand
TTCTCCTCGTACGTGTCCTTTTTCGCGGGCACGGTGCTCATCCTGGTGATCGCCACCCCGCGAACCGCGGTTGCCGGGTGGGGGATCTCCACCTTAATGAGCTGGCCCGGAGCAGGCAACCCCGCCTCGCGTAGCCGCATCAGCACCCACCTCGCCCAGCGCGCGGCGACGCCGTAGTCCGGATCACCCACCCGGGCACGGCTTGAAGAGAACGCCACCGCCGGCAACCCTGTCGATGCTCCTTCGCGCGCGCCACCCACGGTGCCCGAGAGCCAGGCGGCGCGGCCGGCGTTATCCCCCCAGTTGATCCCGGAGAGAACCATCGTAGGCGGGTCGGCCACCAGCAGGGCCGAGAGCGCAATGCGTGTGCAGGTTGCCGGCTGTGCGTCGACGGCGTAGCGCCGGACGCCGTCGCTCCCCGGTCGCTCCTCCACCAGAACCGGAGTGTGGTGGGTGACGCCGTGGCTGACACCGCTCTGATTCCGGGCGGGTGCGGCCACGGTGATCCGGTAGTCGGCCTTGAGCGCGTCGACCAGGGCGGTGAGCCCGGGTGCGTCGATTCCATCGTCATTGGTGATCAGCACGTGGGGCCTGACGACCTCGGCCGCCGTCAGGAACGTCGCGCTGAGCAGGGCGAGGAAAGCCGCGGCGAGCATGCGTTTCATGGTTCCTCCAGGCGCGGAGCATGCCCGAACCCGCGTGCCCGCGCAACCCTGCGAACCCTTGGCTGCCCACAAATCGGATGTGGGGCCAGGCCATGCTGCTCGGTCAGATGGGGGTGACCCGGATGGCCTGCAACCCCGTTCGCGGGCGCGGCGTGCGCCCACCGGCCGAGCTCCGTGTCACAATCGTGCTCCCGGCAAGCTCCGGATTCCGGCGGGTTGGTTTGTGGCGGGAGGAACCGTGGGTAACGTCGTTTGTCGGGAGAGGGTTTCACCCGGTCGCGTGCCCGGCAGCGTCGGAACCGTTCTTCAAGCGGGCGGTGGCGGAGGTTCGATGGCAAGACGGGTTGGGCCGGAGGAAGGCGGTCTCGTTCGGTGCGAGGTCTGGCTAGTGGTTGGCCTTGCGCTGGCGGTGGCTCTGCCCGTTCGGCTTCTGCCGCTGCTCGGTGCGGACTTTCCCCTCAACGACGGGGGTCTGTTCGTTGCCATGGGCCAGGACCTGATCGCCTCGGGATTCCAACTTCCCCTGACGACTTCGTACAACGGCGGCGCGATTCCGTTCGCGTACCCGCCGTACGCCATCTACTTTGCCGCGGCGCTCTCATCGGCAACTGGGATTGGGCTTCCTGCGCTGCTTCGTTTTCTGCCGCTCCTCGTCAACCTCGCTGCCGTCGTCGCAGTCGCTATCCTTGCCCGCCGCCTGCTGCCGGTGCCAGCGTCATCGGTAGCGGCGCTGGCGTTTCCACTCTTCCCGTCGAGCTTCGAGTGGTTGGTGATGGGGGCCGGCCTCACGCGGTCGTTCGGGTTCTTCTTCGCCATCCTCGCGCTGTTCTTCGGCCACAGGCTGTTCGTGATGGGAGGGAGAGGAAACCTCGCGTTGGCCGCCATCTTTGCCTCGCTCTCCGTGGTCAGCCACCCGGCCGCCGGTGTCTTCGGGCTGGCCAGCCTGTTCATCTTCTTCCTCGTGCTCTCGCGCGACCACAGAGGCTTCGTTTCCCTCCTCGCGGTGTGCGTCGGGTGCACGGTCCTGACAGCGCCCTGGTGGGGTACCGTCCTCGTGAGGCACGGCCTCGGCCCCCTGACGGCGGCGGCGAGCGCAACGGAGCCGTCCCAAACCGTGGCCACCTTCGCAAGCCTCGTTCTGCTCGGCGGGAGCGCCTCGCCGCTGCTGTCCGTCGTCGCTCTGGTGGGAATCTTCGTGTGCGTCGCGAGGGCACGGTGGCTGCTCCCGCTGTGGCTTCTCGCCACAGCGGTCGTGGTTCGGAACCTCACCGGACCACCCCTCGCGCTGATTCTCGCGCTCCTGGTCGGCGAAGCCCTGGGCGAACTTATCCTACCCGGTCTGGGGGCTCCTGGAACCGTGGGTTCGAGGGTCCCGGGCAGCGAGCCCCAGGTGGCGGCACCCGCAACCGGTGGTGACCAGGGACGCTCGACCGGGAGGTGGGCGCGCGTCGCCCTGGTCACCTTCCTGCTTGGGCAACCGATTCTCGCGGGTTTATCCCGACAGGTCTGGGGCATTGATGCGTTGCAGTTCATCGGCGCCCAGGAGCGCACTGCCATGGACTGGGTCAGCACGCACACGCCGGAGTCCAGCAGCTTCTTGGTGCTGACGGCGGCCCGGTCGTGGGCTGAGGATCCAGCCTCCGAGTGGTTCCCCACGCTGGCGAAGCGGGCGAGCCTGGCGACGCCCCAGGGTTTCGAGTGGGTCCGGGGGCCGCAGTACCGGCGGCGAGGCCAACTCTATGACAGGTTGAAACAGTGCTTCCCGCGAGATGCGACCTGCATCGAGTCACTGGCGGCGAAGCTGGGGGCTCCCTTCACGCACGTCTACTTCTCGAAGGCGCTGAGGGGACCTTACGACCCGGCCCCCCTCGCGGTATCGCTTGCCCGGTCGTCCCGGTACCGCCTGATCTGGGACGGGTCGGAAGCCGCGGTCTTCATGAGGCTCTCGCCCTAGGCCAGCCGGGCAGGCCCGGTGCCGGGCGTGGCTCGAGTCCGTGGCCGACGGCGCGATCCATGCGTACAATCGGGCATGCGCAGAATCCCCCGTTGGCTGATCGTTGTAATCGCAATCGTCCTCGCGGCGGTGGCTCTGCGCGTGCTGGTTTTCCGCCCGAGCCCAGTGCTGGTGGACGTGGCGCGGGTCGCACCCGGGACGGTCGAGGAAATCATCACGAACACCCGTGCCGGCACCGTGAAGGCGCGTCTGCGGGCCAAGCTCTCGCCGCAGATCGGCGGACGCGTCACCGAGCTTCCCTTCCGCAAGGGTGCCGCGGTTCAAGCGGGGGCCTTGCTGCTCAGGCTCGACGACTCGGTACAGCGGGCCCAGGTGGTCCTGACGCACGAGCAGGTGAAAGCGGCGGAGTCCCGGGCGAGAGAGGCGTGTCTCGCCGCCGAGCTCGCCCAAAAGGAGCTCCAGCGGGGGAAGGCCCTTTCGGCGGACGGAATCACCAGCCAGCAGGACCTGGACACCCTCGAGAGCAACCGCGACCGCACCGCTGCGGCCTGCCAGGCGGCCCTCGCCTCGCGCGACCAGGCGCGCGCCCAGGTCGGCCTCGCGGACGCGGAGCTCGCACTCGCCGTCGTGCGCGCGCCGTTCTCCGGCGTGATCGCGGACTGCAGCACCGAGGTCGGAGAGTGGATCACCCCCGCCCCGCCGGGCGTGCCGATTCCGGCCGTGCTCGACCTCATCGACCCCGGCTCCGTGTACGTTTCGGCTCCCATCGACGAAGTGGACTCCCGGCGCGTACGCAGGGGGCAGAAGGTGCGGGTGGCGGTCGACTCGCTCCCTGGGCAGAAGCTCGCCGGCACACTGACCCGCGTGGCACCGTACGTGCTCGACGTCCTGGAGCAGAACCGCACTGTCGAGATCGAGGTGGATTTCCAGGACGCAAAAACGGCCGGGACCCTGCTGCCCGGTACGTCGGCCGACGTGGAGGTGATCCTCGAGCGCCGCGACGAGGTTCCACGTCTCCCCACCGCGGCCATCGCCGAGGGCGGGAAGGTGCTGGTGCTCACGAACGATCGCCTCGAGGAGCGCACGATTAGCACCGGGATGCGAAACTGGCAGTTCACCGAGGTAAAGGGCGGGGTCTCGATCGGCGAGCTCGTCGTCGTTGCGCGCGATTCCCCCGACATCAAATCAAAAGCACGTGCGCGAGCGCGGGAAACACGGTGATCGAGCTCGAGGAGGTCTGGCGCATCTTCAGGGTCGGCGAGGGGGAGGTGCACGCCCTCAAACATGTGAGCCTTACGATCGAGCGCGGCGAGCACGTGGCGCTGGTGGGGCCCTCGGGGTCCGGCAAGTCCACCCTGCTTCACATCGTGGGCTGCCTCGACCGGCCGACGCGCGGGCGCTACCTGTTGGAGGGGCGGGAGGTCGGCACGCTTTCGGAGGAGGAGCGGTCGCTGATCCGCCGTCACCGGATCGGCTTCGTCTTCCAGTTTTTCCACCTGCTCCCGCGTCTCTCGGCGCTAGCAAACGTGGAGCTGCCGATGCTGTTCGCGGGGACGCCCCCAGAGGAGCGCCGGGAGCGTGCGGCTCAGGCGCTGAAGGCGGTGGGGCTCTCGCATCGCGCCGAGCATCGACCCGACCAGCTCTCCGGCGGCGAGCGCCAGCGGGTGGCGATCGCGCGGGCGGTCGTGATGGACCCGGCGGTACTGCTGGCCGACGAGCCGACCGGGAACCTTGACCGGGCTTCGGCGGGCGAGGTGATGGAGCTGATCGAGCGCATGAACGCGCGCGGGCTCACGCTCGTGGTGGTGACGCATGACCCGGCGATCGCGGGAAGGGCGAAGCGGGTGATCCGCATGGACGACGGCGCGATACAGAGGTCCGGGGTCCGGGGTCCGGGCTTCGAACCGCGAGCCGCGAGCCCCGAGTCGCAGGGTGGGGGGTAGGGTGCGTTTCCTCGACCTGCTGAGCTTTGCCGCGGGGGCGCTTCGAGGGCACCGATTGCGCACCGCGCTCTCGGTGGCAGGTGTAGCCGTCGGGATCTCGGCGGTGGTGGCCCTCACCGCCCTCGGCGAGGGGGCGCGCCGCTACGTGGTGGACCAGTTTGCCGCCCTCGGCAGCAACCTCCTTGTCGTGCTCCCGGGTAAGGTCGAGACGACAGGCGGCGCCCCGTTCGGCGGCGTGACCCACGACCTCACCATCGACGACTACCGCGCGATCGCGAGACTGCAGCGGGTACGCAGGTCCGCGCCCTTGGCGGTGGCCACCGACACCGTGCACTTCAGGGACCGCGGGCGCGCGGTGCCGGTGCTTGGCACGACAGCGGACTTCGCCGCGGTACGCAGGCTCGAGATCGGCTCGGGCGAGTTCCTGCCCGTGGGCGACCCCAACCAGGGAGGCAACGAAATCGTTCTCGGCGTCACGGTTGCCCAGGAGCTCTTCCGGAGCGAGAACCCGCTTGGGCAGGTGGTGCGGGTTGGGCCCTGGCGCTTCCGGGTGGTGGGAGTGCTAGCCCCGCGCGGGCAGTCGCTGACCTTCAACATGGACGATGTGGTTTTGATCCCGGTGGGCACCGCCATGCGTGTGTTCAACCGCTCGTCGCTGTTCCGCATCCTGGTGGACGTACGGATGCGGGGTGAGATGGAGGTGACGAAGAAAGACGTGGAAAGGCTGATGGCGGAGCGCCACCGCGCCGAGGATGTCACGGTGATAACCCAGGATGCGTTGCTTACGGCTTTCTCCGCCATCCTGAACGCGCTGACCCTCGCGCTGGTGGGGATCGCTTCGGTGTCGCTTGCGGTGGCGGGGGTGGGGATCATGAACGTGATGCTGGTCTCGGTGACCGAGCGGCGTGCCGAGATCGGCCTCCTGAAAGCGCTCGGCGCTCAGGACCGGCAGGTGCTGGCGGCGTTCCTCACCGAGGCGGTGCTGCTCGCGACCGGCGGGGGCGTTGCGGGACTCGCGCTGGGCGCCGGGGCGATTCGCGCGTTCGTCGGGATATACCCGAGCTTTCCGGCCTCCCCGCCGGCGTGGGCGGTCGCGTCGGCGCTCGGGCTGTCGCTCGCGGTCGGCGTGGGCTTCGGAGTGTGGCCTGCGCGGCGGGCCACCCGTCTCGACCCGGTGGCCGCGCTGGCGAAACGGTAGCCATGGAGAACCTGGAGCTTTTCCGCTTCGCGCTGGGCGCGCTCACCGGGCACCGACTGCGCTCAACGCTCTCGGCACTGGGCGTGGCGATCGGGGTGACCGAGGCGGTGCTGCTCGCGACCGGCGGGGGCGTTGCGGGACTCGCGCTGGGCGCCGGGGCGATTCGCGCGTTCGTCGGGATATACCCGAGCTTTCCGGCCTCCCCGCCGGCGTGGGCGGTCGCGTCGGCGCTCGGGCTGTCGCTCGCGGTCGGCGTGGGCTTCGGAGTGTGGCCTGCGCGGCGGGCCACCCGTCTCGACCCGGTGGCCGCGCTGGCGAAACGGTAGCCATGGAGAACCTGGAGCTTTTCCGCTTCGCGCTGGGCGCGCTCACCGGGCACCGACTGCGCTCAACGCTCTCGGCGCTGGGCGTGGCGATCGGGGTGACCGCGGTGGTGCTGCTCACCTCGCTTGGAGAGGGCACGCGTCGCTACATCGTGTCGCAATTCTCCCAGTTCGGCACCAACCTGATGGAGATCAACCCCGGGAAGGTGAAGACGTTCGGCTTTGCGGGCGCATTCGGGGGCACCACGCACCAGCTCACAATCGACGACGCCGAGGCGCTGCGGCGCATTCCAGGCGTCGAGGAGGTCGTGCCGGTCGCCATCGGGCAGGCGCGCGTGGAAGCGGCGGCCCGGGGACGCAGCGTCTACGTCTACGGCGTCACCCACGAGGTCCCGGCGGCGTGGCGGATCACGGTGTCGCAGGGGAGCTTCCTGCCTGAGATGGACCCCCACCGCCAGGGGGCGTTCGTAGTCCTGGGGCCCAAGCTCGCGCGCGAGCTGTTCGGCTCGGTCTCCCCGCTCGGGCAACGTGTGCGCATCGGGAGCTGGGGGTTCCTCGTGATCGGCGTGATGGAGTCCAAGGGTCAGTTGCTCGGCTTCGACATCGACGACTCGGCGTACATCCCGGTGGCCACCGCCATGAACATCTTCAACCAGGCGGAGGTGATGGCGATCGACGTGGTGGCACGCAGTACGGAGGCGGTCCCCGGGGTGGTCGCAGGGGTCAAGGCGGTTCTCACCGAGCGCCACCGCGGCGAGGAGGACTTTACGGTCACGACACAGACCGAGATGCTGGACACCTTCGGCCGGATCATCGGCATCATCACGGCGGCGGTCACGGCCATCGCCGGGATCTCGCTGTTCGTGGGGGCGATGGGGATCCTCACCATCATGTGGATCTCGGTGCACGAGCGCACGGGGGAGATCGGCCTGCTGCGCGCCCTCGGCGTCACCGAGCGCGGTGTACAGCGGCTCTTTCTCTTCGAAGCGACGTTGCTCGCGGTGGCCGGTGGCGTCGCCGGCGTGGGATTCGGCTTCGGCGTGCAGATCCTGGCCAAGGCGGTCGTGCCGGGATTGCCGCTCGCGACCCCGGTGGGCGCCGTCGTGGCCGCCCTTCTGATGAGCCTGGGGGTGGGGATCACCGCGGGCGTGATCCCGGCCCGCCGCGCAGCTTCCCTGGATCCGGTGGACGCGTTGCGCGCAGAGTGATGTGCCTTTCTGTTGCCTTGCGGCAGAGCTCTTTTCTTGCCCCTCGGGTTCGCGGCCTCTCGGTCCTCGCGCGCGTCGGACCGAGATTCCTCCGACCGTGACCCAGCAGCGCGTCCCGACACCGTGAGCCTCGCGGTTTGGCCTTCGGCCGCCCGCGTCTCCCGGCGCCGGGACGTGCGCTGGGGACCCCACGGCCTTCGGAACGATGGCCGCTTCACCCGTGGGGCGGATGGAATACGCCCACTTTGGCGTCATGGGGAGGCCCACTTTTTGAGGCTAATCACCTGCGGGGCGGATTGGAAACCCCGCGCACGGGCGCCCGTGGTAAGCCACGGAACAAAGCGGAGCGGCCTTCCTCGCGATAGTGGGACCACGGCGTTCGGCCCGGCCTGCACCTGGAGGTGCTAACCCTGTGCGATGCGCAGCACCCAGTCGATCAGGCGCTGCAATGCCTCGGGTGCCGAGTCCTCGGCGACCGTGATCGAGCGCTCGGCTCTCTCGTGCTCGATGGTGACCCGGTAGTAGAAGCGATCGGGCCTGCCCGGGCGGGGCGTCGGCTCCTCGGGGAAGTGGGCGAGGTCAGCGGCCTCGACGAGGTGGCGCAACTCCTCGCCCTGCACCGTGGCCAGGGTCTTCGTGTCCGCGGTGAACGTTCTGCGGATGTTGGCGAAACCCCCGGAGCGCTCGAGCCTCACGCGCATGACAGACTTAGAGTACCCCCACTTTCTTCCAGGCGGCGCGGACCGCACCGACCGGGGCGCTCCTGGTGCCGAAAAGCTCGGCGGCGACCGCCACCGTGAGGGTGGCGGCCGCCCTGAAATCGGAGTCCGGGCGCAGCCGGTCACGCAGGGTGACGTACCAGATCTTGCCCGCGGTCTCCCAGGCGTGGCCCTTGATCGCCGTGGCCGCCAGGTAGAACGCCCGGTTCGGGATCCCGGAGTTGATGTGCACGCCGCCGTTGTCGTCGGCCGTCTCGACGTAGTTCGCCATGTCGGCAGGCTGCGGGTCTTTTCCGAGCACCGGATCGTCGTAGGCGGTTCCGGGGGCCGCCATCGAGCGCAGCGCCACACCGGTGACCCCCGGCCTGAAGATGCCGGCACCTATCAGCCAGTCAGCCTTTTCGGCGGTCTGCCCGAGCGACCACTGCTTGACCAGCGACCCGAACACGTCGCAGAACGACTCGTTAAGGGCGCCCGGCTGGTCCGCGTAGTCGAGGGAGGCCTCGTACTGGATCACACCGTGGGTGAGTTCGTGGGCGATCACGTCCAGGCACTTGGTGAAGCGCTCGAAGAGCTTTCCGTCGCCGTCCCCGTAGACCATCTGGCTGCCGTCCCAGAAAGCGTTGTCGTACCCGACCCGGTAGTGCACCGTGGACACGAGGGGCATGCCGCGATCGTCGACGGAGCTGCGGCCGTAGGCGTCGTGATAGAGGTCCCAGGTGGAGCCCGAGCCGTCGTAGGCCTCGTTGGCTGCGACGTCCTTGACTGGCCGCTGCCCCTCGCTGCGCACGAGCGTGCCGGGGAGCTGCGAACCGTGCCGGGCGTCGTACACCGCGCGCTGCTTGCCTCCCGTGGGCAGGGCCGTCATAGCGGCGAGGTCGCCGAGGAGCTCGCGCCGCCCGCGGATTCGCTCGGAGACCGTGAGGGCCTGCAACGCCCACGCCCGCTGCTCGGGGGATCCGCGTTCCACGATCGCGCGCAGCATGTGGGGCGGCAGAATGCACGCGATGGAGTGAGGGCCGTGACATCTCGACGGCGCCGCGCCTCCGGGTTGAGGTTCTGTCACCATGGCCGCGCTCCTTCTCCGGTGGCGGGCCTCCGTGGTGTCAGGGAGCCGCCGCGCCGGCACCAGGGGGCTGTCCTTTGCGCGAGACTACGTTCTGGCGGCGGCCGGGTCAAGGCGTTGTCCGGGCGGTGAGCGTGGCCGCGTCGGCGGTGGCCTACACTGGCGGTGTGAGCTCCCCCGCCGGCGCACGTACCCTGCACGGCAGCTGGCTGCTTTTGACGCTGGGCATCGTTGCGGCGCTCCAGTTGGTCGTGGTGAACTTCTGGCCGCGGTTCGAAAGCCCCAACGAGCGGGCGCGGGCCTACCAGGCGCTCGCCGTCGTCACGCGGGGTAGCCTCGAGATCGGCGTCGAGGTGGAGCGCTTCGGCGGCATGGAGGACGTCGCGACAGCGGGCGGCCGCCTGTTCCCGAACAAGGCGCCCGGTACCCTTCCCCTGGTGCTGCCGGGAGCGCTGCTCGCGCACCGGCTCGCCGCCGGCGACCCGCAGGGTGAGCTGCGGCTGGCCCTCGTCCTCGGCAGGTTGCTCGCCGCCTCGCTGCCCTTCAGCGTGTGCGTGCTGCTGCTGGCCCGGCTCACGGTCGGCTTTCCGCGCGGAGGCCCACTCGCCGTCGCCGCCTACGCCTTGGGCACACCAGCGCTCGCCGCCTCGCTGCTGCTGTTCTCCCACGCGCTCACGGCGTGCATGCTGCTGGCGGGCTTCCTGCTGTTGTTCGGCTCGCCGCGGCCACGCTGGCAGGCCAGGATGTTGGCCGGCCTGCTCCTTGCGTGGGCCGCGGTGTGCGAGTACCCGGTCGCGGTACCGGCAGCGGTGGTGGCTCTCGCCGCCCTTCCGCGTCTCGGCCGGAACGGCACGGTCGCCTCCGTGGCGGGGGCAGCGGTACCGGTGGCGCTGCTCGGCGCCTACAACGCCGCCTGCTTCGGCTCGCCATTCGCGCTCTCGACCGCCCACGAGGCCTTCGGCTCGTTCGCAGCCCTGGTGCGGCACGGTGTCTTCGGGATCTCCTGGCCGACGCTCGGCGGGCTCACGGGGCTGCTGTTCTCCCCGAGCCGCGGCCTGGTGGTCTGGGCGCCGCTGGTCGCGCTCGCGGTGTGGGGCGCGTTGGTTCGGCCGCGCTGGCCCGAGACTGTCAGCGCCAAGGTCGCCCTTGCGGCGGCGCCGCTGGCTCTGGTGGTGGTCATGTCCGGCTACCCGAACTGGCACGGCGGCTGGTTCCCCGGCCCGCGCTACCTGCTCCCGGTGCTGCCGCTGCTGTTCGCGCTGGCGGCTCGGGGAGCGGAGAGCGCGCTGGAGCAGCCGTGGGGACGGGTGCTTGTCGCGCTCGGCGCGCTTTGGGGGTGGGCCATGCTCTGGCCCGTGGTGGTGAGCTTCCCGTTCCCACCCGAAGACTTTCCGCTGCCCGCGTTCACGCTCGCGCCCGGACTGCTGGCCGACGGGGTGCTGATCCCGTCGTGGCTGCCGCCTGGCGTGCTCGCTTTCGTGCTGGCCGTCCTTGCCCTGCTCACCGGTCTGCAACTCCTCATCCTGGCGACACCCGGGAGCCGGCGCGGCGAACGGCTGGTCGCCGTGGCGCTCCTTCTGGGTGTGCTGCTGCTCGCAAGCAGGCTCGCGCCGCCCCGGAGCTGGCAGGCCTCCCTGGAGCGCGCCGTGATCCACGACGTCTACGCCGGTGGCCCGGAGGGGGCGCTGGAGGCGCTGCGTCCGCGCGCCGACACGCCGGCCCGCCGTGGGACCCTGGACGCTCTGATCGCGCGCCGCGACGCCCCTCGGTGAGGTTGGTGTCCCTGCGGGACGGCTCTATTTTGCCCCGCGTGTGCGCGGCTTCTCGGCCCTGGCTCGCCCCGCTTGCTACGGGCCGAGATTCCTCCGGCAGCGGCCGAGCAGGGACGCCCCACGGCGGGGCCCCTCGCTGTCCGCGTGAAGCCGCGTCAGCGTTTCCCCACCGCGGGTCGCCCGCTCGGCGCCCGCTGCCTTCGGAGCGATGGCCGCTGGCACACGCGTGGCGGATCTGTTCCCCCACCCGCTGCGCGAAAGGTTTCGACTTTCAGATCGCCGCAACGTCGCACTTGGGCTCTGGAGCGCCGGCGCAGCGCTTTCGTTGCGCCGGCGGGGGCAGGCCGCTATAGTGACGGGACGCTGCGCCGCAGTACTTCATCTTCAGGGAGGTTTCGCCCGATGAGCTCGTCGCTCCTGCGCACCAAGGCCCTGACCCTGGTCCTGAAGGAAACCGAGGACGAGAAGCACGGCCTCAGGCGGGCGCTGAAGGCCTGGGACTTAGTGGCGATCGGCATCGGGTGCATCATCGGGGTTGGGATCTTCGTGCTTCCGGGGGTGGAGGCCGCCAACCACGCGGGCCCCGGCATCATTCTCTCGTTCGCCATCGCTGCGTCCGCGTGCGCGTGTGCGGCGCTGTGCTACGCGGAGCTGGCCGCGATGATCCCGGTGGCGGGCAGCGCCTACACCTACGGCTACGCCACCCTGGGCGAGATCGTGGCCTGGATCATCGGTTGGGACCTAATCCTGGAGTACATGGTCGGCGCGAGCCTGGTGGCGATCGGGTGGTCGGCGTACCTCGTGAACCTGCTCAACCACCTGCTCCAGCCGCTGGGGGTGAGTCTGCCGCACGCCTGGTGCGCGCCACCGTGGGTACCCAAGGGTCAGGAGCCGGGCATCCTGAACCTGCCGGCGGTGCTGATCATTGCGGTGCTCACCTGGCTTCTGGTACGCGGGATCAAGGAGAGCGCCCGCGTCAACCTGACCATGGTGATCATCAAGGTCACGGTGATCCTCATCTTCATCGGGTTGACCGCCTGGTACGTCAACCCCACCAACTGGACCCCGTTCATGCCGTTCGGATTCAAGGGTGTCGTAACCGCGGCGGCGATCGTGTTCCTGGCCTACGTGGGGTTCGACGCGGTGTCCACCACGGCCGAAGAGGCCGTCAACCCGCAACGCGACATGCCGATCGGCATCATGGGCTCGCTCGCGGTGGCGACCGTCCTGTACGTCGTAGTCGCCGCGATCATGACCGGGGTGGTGCCGTACAAGCAGCTCAACGTGGCCGACCCGGTTGCGCTCGTCCTCAACGTGCTCAACATGCCCTGGGCCTCGGTGGTCGTGAGCGTCGGGGCACTGGCCGGGATCACCAGCGTCCTGCTCGTGCTCCTGCTCGGCCAGCCGCGCATCCTGTTCGCGATGTCGCGCGACGGCCTGCTGCCACCGCTAATGTCGAAGGTGCACGAGCGCTTCCGCACCCCGTACCTCACCACCATCATCACGGGGAGCATCGTGGCGGTCTCCTCGGCTCTCACCCCGATCGACGTCGTTGCCCAACTGTGCTCTATCGGGACGCTGTTCGCCTTCATGATCGTGTCCGCCGGCGTGCTTGTGCTTCGCCGAACCCGTTCCGAGGTGCACCGACCGTTCAAGGCGCCGCTGTACCCGGCGATCCCGATCCTCGGAATCGTGCTCTGCGGCTACCTCATGTTCAGCCTGCCGTTCGTGACCTGGCTACGCTTCCTGGTCTGGCTGCTCATCGGCCTGACCATCTACGCCGGCTACAGCTTCCGCCACAGCAAGCTCGCTTGAAGGCTGAAAGCAAGCGAGCAGCAGAGCGAAAGCCCGCTGTCCGAACCGTAGCCATTGCCCCGTCTGCCCGCCGATGCTCCCGCGACGGACGTCCGCGAAGCTAGGGGGCCAGGCGCAGTCCGGTCACGCTCTCGTCGAGGGTGATGCGCTGCGGGAGGTAGCGCCCCGCGAACCAGACGATGCGCTGGGCCGCGAGCTGCACCTCGAGTTTCTTGGCGGCTGCGCGAAGACCTCTTGGGGTGGAGACGCTCTCGGCTGGTCCCCATTCGGCAGTGATGGGTCCGGGGGTCGCACCGGTCAGCGACCACACGAAAAGGGGGACATCGAGTGCGGCAAGGTAAGCCTTCACTGCAGCAATATCGAACCTGTAGCTGTCTTGGATCTTGGTGGTGGGGACGACCGAAGGGCGGTTCGCGGACCGCGCCACTCGTTCGGCCGCCGGCAGCTCCGCCAGCACCACCACGACCGCTCGGCGGTGGTTGCCGGCCGCCACCTCTCGCCCGGCGACAGCCACGGCATCCGGGATTGTCTGGTCCCCGACGGGACCGGATTGGAAGGTGCTGCTGATGCCGAACAGCAGAGAGAACTCGTCGATCCTCGAAAGTAGCCGGCGCGCCGTATGACGGAAGAGGATTCGGCTCCCGCCCGTCGCAACGTGCCTGGTCTCGGGCACCGTGTCCACGGCCAAGAACCGGTCCTCGTCGCCCCAGAACCGGTCACTCCTCGAAAACCCGGCGTCGCTCCAGCCCCGGGGCAACTTGCGAAAAAGGATCTCGTCTTGCACCCGTCGGTCCATGACCAGCACCACCTCGGCCCGGCCCTTCTCCACCGCGACCGGTTGCCTGTAGACCCCATCTATCGAAAAGGCGCGCTGAAGGTCGCGGGCCTCCAAGGATTCCTTGTCGGGCGGCAGAGCCACGGCCACGGCGGTGAGCTCGCTTTCGGCCGTGTCGATGATGTCGCCGCCGAAGGCAAGGTCCGTCCGGGCCTGAAGATTGTGGGGGAAAGCGACCTCGACGCTGAGCAGGTGCGGCTGGGCGAGATCGACGTTCGGCACCGCGATCCGGCTGGGGTCGGTGACCGGGAGCGGCGCCCCGTCGAGCGTCGCCCTGGCCGACAGGGGTTTGTCGCCGGTGGCCTCGTTCCACGCCACGGTGGCCGCCACCGGCTGCCTGGTCATCGGGTCTCGCTCGAGGAGCGCCGAGACCGCCGCCCTCTCCCGACCGAAGTTCACCCACTGGGTAACGCGTCCCACTTCGTGCCCCGCGGCGTCAGAACCAATGGCGGTGAGCTCGTGCGGCAGCGGGCTGCGGCCGAAGTCGTGCTCGATGACCCACGGCGGCCCGACCAGCGTGCCGATCGAAGCGCCGTCGAGGCGGAACTCGACGGTCGTCACCGGCGGTGCCACCATCACCCGGATCGGTACGCGGCCGAAGATGATCCCCAGCAGGAGCGTCTCGAACGCGATCATCGTCTGTGCCCGTTCTCAACGATAGCAAGACTCACGCCAGTGCAGCGGCTGGGGCTTGCGCGTGAGAGTCCCCCAAGCAGCCGCGGCACTCGCCCGCAGCCAGGAACTGGGACTCCTCGAGTGCGTATCCCTGCCCGCACCGTGTGCGCAAGAAATGTCTCATTTTACGGTCGAGGCGTCCGCAAAAATGGGCACCGCTGACGGCCTGTTCTCATCAACGGGCAAGGAAGCCTGGTACGGTTGATGCAGATTGTGGCGGCAGGAGATTCTTTCATGAGACCAATGTGGGTTCGCATTGGACCGATGGTCATCTCCACTGCCCT
>Ga0154638_1075_pt1 | contig 15083 bp, 8 predicted proteins | sample Rifle2008BG13ft_FD_116067 | JGI IMG/M metagenome (GOLD analysis project Ga0154638, IMG submission 116067) | Acidobacteria bacterium RBG_13_68_16 | reverse complement strand
GCCGAGGCGGACCGCCTGCTCAAGCGAGTGGAGTTGGAGGGTGTGAGGGTCTCCAAGAGCGGCGAGGAGAAGAAGGGCGGCGAGATGTCCTTCCTCATCGGTTTCCTGTTCGTCGCGCTTCTGATTTTTCCAAATCTCATCTACGGCCAGGAGGTGATGCGCGGCATCGTCCAGGAGAAGTCCGAGCGGATCGTGGAGATCCTGATCTCCTCGATGCCGTCGCTACAGCTCCTCGGAGGCAAGGTGCTCGGCCTCGCGGCCGTGGGGCTCACCCAGATCGCGGCGTGGATGGTCATGGGCGGGCTGATGGCGGCCTACACCGGAGGCGCGGCCATGATGGCCGGGATCAATGTCTTCCAGTACTTCAACCTGGGCGTGATCCCGTGGTTCTTCGTCTTCTTCGTGCTCGCCTACCTGACCAACGTCTGCATCTACGCCGTGGCCGGCTCCGTCTCCAACTCCGAGAAAGAGGCCCAGCAGTTCATGGGCCCGATCATGATGATCGTGTTCATCCCCTGGATCCTCGCGTTCCCGATCCTCCAGAACCCCGAGTCCTCCCTCGCGACGGTGCTCTCCCTGATCCCGGTGTTCACGCCGGTCACGATGTTCATGCGCGTGCTCGTCGCGGAGCCGCCGATCTGGCAGCTTACGCTCTCGATTGTGCTCTCGGTCGCAACGGTCTACGTGTTCTCCTGGATCACGGCCAAGATCTTCCGGGTGGGGATTCTGTCGTACGGCAAGCGCCCGAGCCCGGCCGAACTGTGGCGCTGGCTCAAGGTTGCGTAGGGCCGTTTCGCACCGGCAGGCCCACCGTCAGCACCTGTTCTTCTTCACTGCGTGGCGGCTGTTGTTTTGCCGGTGCCGCGGGTGGCCTGCGTTTCCTCCTTCCACTCCGTGGAGGTTTCCTTTGCCAGGCGGGTGCGCGGCCTCTCGTCGTTTGCTCGCCCCCGCTCGCTGCGCGGCGAGACTCCCTCGACCGCGACCCAGCAGCACGGCCCGTGCCGGGGCCCCTCGGTGTCCGCGAGAAACCGCGTCACCGACACCCCGTCCCGATCCGCGCGCTGGGTCCCCGCGGCCTCGGGAGGCATGGCCGCTGGCACCCGCCTGGCGGATTGAAATCCCCCCGCCTGCAAAGCGGTGGGACAAACCCCTACGGCCACGCACCCGGTATGGCGAGGCCGCACGAGTAGATTCGCGGCCCACGGGAGGGTGGTGGTGAATACCGCCCCGCGGGTGATAGGAGCCATTGCGCCGGAGCGTGCGGGCACCGAGCGGGCGTCTCGCGGTGGGGTATTGCTGGCGTGGCTTCAAACGAACAGCGAGGGGCCCCATTGCGGGACGTCCCTGCTCGGTCGCACGCGCAGGCGGGTCGGAGGGCTGGGCTCAAGGCCCAGCCCGAGCGACCGCTCAAGGCCCGCGGGGCAAAGAAAGAAGGCCTCACGCAGTGAACGAAGAAATCAGGGTCACGGTGGGAACGTGTAGGCGAGGTAGATCTCGGAAGGCACCGGAACGCCGTTGCAGCTGGCCGGCGTGTAACGCCAGACGCTCACCGCCTCCTTGACCGCCAGGGAGAACATCCCGCGCCACTGGACTACCGCGAGGTCGTGGACGAAACCGTCGGTGCCGATCTCGGCCAGGCAGATGACGGTCCCATACTGGCGGCGGGCCTTGGCGGATGCCAACAGCCTCTCGTTCATCTTCCTCTTCTCCACGAGTTTCGGCGTCTCGGGGGTCTCGCAGTAGGGCCACTTGTCCGCGCCCGCCGGCGGTGCAAAGCCGGCCGGGTCCGGGGCCTCTTCCTTGGCCAGCTCCTGGACGGTGGCCTCGACGACCAGCTCGTTTCCCTCGTAGCAGCGCAGCGTTTTCGGGAAAGCCTTGTTGCCGAGCGTGACCTGCCCCTCGTACTCGAACCGCGGCAGCGAATTCGAGTAGAGGGCACTCAGCAGTGCGCCTGTGTCGGGGTCGAAACACAGCGTGACCTGGCTGTCCTTATTGATTCCCACGGGGCTGATCGCCGCTCTCCCGGCGGTGTCCTTCTGCCAGAGGTCCCTGGTTGGGGAGGCCTCGATGCAGAATGCTTTGACGCCACGGATGTCCTTCTGCGTGAGCTTCTTGATTTCCGCGCTTGCGGATAGCCTCAGGTGACGTGCCAGGTTGAGCAGCTGGGCGACCTCGTGGAACCGGAACGGCTTGTCGATCACGTTGCGCTTGCGCCAGGCCTGCCCTTCATGGAACCCGGTGAGCTCACTGTAGCCCGGAAAGCGCGTCTGCTCGAACCACTGCGCCTGGGAGGCGGCCATCAACAGGTAGTCGCCCTCGCGTGTCCCGTCGACGAGGCCGAGGAGTTTGACGTGGGCGCGCAGGTGGAACGGCCCAGTGTCGGGCGCCAGTAGGTTCTGCAGCTGTGCCGCCCGGGTGATCAGCGCCACCCCTTTCTGTTGCTGGTCCTCCGCCGCGAAGACCCGCGGCGCCCCAAACAATACGGCCGCGAGGCACAGAACGATTCCCCGGCCGCCAAAGGCCGTGAGAGACCGACACATGGTGAAGCGTGAAAGACGTTTCATGGCCGGCCTCCTCGTGGTTGTTCTCTAGGAATCAGAGTAGGGCAGGGGCGGGCGAAATACAAGATGAGACTACCTCTCAGAATTCTGTCCGATCTGTCGGTCCTCAGCGATCGGCGGCGCTCCCGCCGGTCAGCGCCCCTTGGCGGCCAGCTCTCCGAGCGGGTGCACGACCCCGCCGCGCACGACGGAACGGAGCTTCCGAAGGGCCGCTATGTCCGCCGTTGGGTCGGCAGCCACGAGTACGAGATCGGCGACCTTTCCCGCCTCGATCGTTCCCAGGTCCTTGCCGAGCGGGCCGAGTGCGAGCGCCGACGTCCGCGTCGCGGCCACCAGCACCTCTATCGGCGTCATGCCCGCGCCCTGCATCGCCTCCATCTCGGCGTACACGGACGGACCTGCGAGCGTGAGCGGGTTCCCCGCGTCGGTCCCCATGGCGATCGGGATGCCAGCCGCGAGGACACGCTTGAGGTTGTCGCCCATCACGGCACGGGCGGCATTCACGCCGGCGAGCCTCGGCTCGATCCGCTGCTTGACCGGTGCCGGGTCGTCCGGGAGCGAGGCCGTCTCGGCGACGTGCGCCAGCGTGACGGCGTTCACGCACCCGTTGGGATCGTCCACGGCGGGTGCCTTGTGTGTGAAGAACGCGTTGTACATCTTCATATAGCCTTCATACACGGTCAGGGTTGGGCAGTAGATCGTGCCGTTGGCCCGCGCCATCGCAATGAACTCGTCGTCCACCGGCTGGTCATCCACGCTGTGGACGAGCAGCCTGGCGCCCGCCTTGAGCGCCACCTTGGCCTCATGAAGGTCTGTGGCGTGCACGATCAGCGGCAAACCAACCTTGCGCGCCTCGTCCCCCGCAGCCATGACCACCGTGGCCATCTCCTCGGCCGACCGGGTCTTGGCCGGGATGTACCAGACCTTCACCGCGTCGGCGCCGTTGGCGGCCAGGTAGCGGACCCCCTCGCGGGCGGCCTTCTCATCCGCGAGGTAGATGAACTGCTTCTCGCCGGGGACGTTGAGCCAGAAGTCGTAGGTGGACAGCAACGGCCCGGACGCCGCGACGTGGGGCGCGACGGGATCGTTTGCGGCCCGCATACGCAGGTCCCAGGACCACGGGTAGCCGCCGACGTCGAACACCGCCGTCACCCCCGAGCACAGGTAGGAATGGAAGAACCGCTCCGGGTGGTTTCGCAGACCCGCCTGGACCTGCTCGTACGGGTAACGATCCCGCACGTCGAGCGCGTCGGGGCGCCCGTCCGCCCATCCGGTCTGGGCAAAGTGCACGTGCGCGTCCACCAGGCCCGGCGTCACCCACATGCCCGACACGTCCGTGACGTCCGCCCCAGGGGGGACGGGGCACGCCACACGTGTGCCCGCGCAGGCGATCCGCCCGTCGCGGATCACGACGACCGCATCCTTGACCGGCGGTGCCCCGGTGCCGTCCACCAGCGTCCCGCCCACCAGCGCCCGCGGGGGTGGTGGCGACGCCGCCTGCCCGGTAAAAGGCACGCACAGCATCGCCAGCAGTGCGCCGTAGACCAGCCCAGACCGGAAAGCGTTCATGGCGTCCTCCCTCGTTTCGAAGAGCATATCGCGATCGACCTTCAGGGGGGCCACTTCACCTCACCAAAGGGCTCTCGGGGTTTGGACGTGCCACGCCCTGGGTTCTTTGGCCTCAGTGCACAATCGGCGTCTCAGAGCTGTGCAGTTGGGCCCGAGCGCGAGGCTCCTTCTCGAGCGGGAAGCGGAAAGAGCCGAGTCGGCCGTAGACCCCGGTAGAATCCGAGCGTGCATGGTGTCGTTTTCCCGCAGGCTGTCGGCGAGCCATTCTCGCCGGAGCTGGAGCTGCGCGTCGGCGGGGTGACGTTGCGTGGGACCTCGGTGGCGGCGCGCGCCACTGCGTTCGCCGTGCCGGAGTTCGGTGTCGCGCTCGACGTTGGGCGCATGAGCCCGACGATCGCGGCGCAGCCGGTCGTGCTGCTGTCCCACGGCCACCTCGACCATCTCTCCGGAGTCCTGGCGTACCTCAACGTCCGGGCGCGTTTCCACACTGGCGACCCGACGCGCCTTGTCGTGCCCGAGAGCGTGGCCGGCCCGCTCACGCAGGCGCTCGCGTTGATGCCCGGGATGGAGTCGGTACGCAAGCGGTTGCGCCTCGAGGACGTGATCGTCGGCGTCACGCCGGGGGTGCGGGTCAAGATAGCGGGGGGCACGGCCGTCCCCTTCGTGGTGGACCACAGCATCGCGACGCTGGGGTGGGCGCTTCGTCGGCCCCGCCGGAGGCGGGCCGTGCTCGTCTACGCGGCGGACGGGAGCACCGAGCCGTTCACGGCGGACCTGGGGCTGCTGGACGCCGAGCTCGCGATCGTCGAGTGCACGTTCCTCGAGCGCAACCGCAAGGTGGCCGCGCGCCTGGCCAAACACGCCCACCTCTCCGACTGGGTCGCGCTCGCCTCGAAGCTGCGCTGCGACCACCTGGTGCTTGCGCACCTGCCCCCGATGCCCTCAGCCAGGATCACGACGCTGCTGGCGCCCCTGGCCGAGCGCTTCCAGGGCCGCCTCGTGGCTTGGTCCGTGGCCAAGTGAGACCTCGGATTGTCAACACGGACCCGGTCGGGGACGCCGGTTGAGGTGAAGGCCTTGGCCGGGCGCGACAGGCGTGTCTGGAGCCAAGGTGGTGTAGACAACACCTACACGCTGGCGCCGTCGGCGGGTTCTTAAGACCGGGGCGGGGCCAACGGTCAAGATCACCGCTCGGGTGCGAAGGAACCTATCACGCAGCAAGCAGTTGAGCGAGGTGCGGTCGGGCTTCGCGAAATCCACCGACCCAGAGAGTGGCTTTGCGGCAGGTTTGCCCTAGAATAGGAGTTAGGAGAGGAGCGGAGGGCGATGAGCACTGCCCCTGGCTTTGAGGGAAACCCTATCCGGCGGAGCTACGCCAAGCCGGAGATAAGGAGGGTTCACCTCAAGCCCGAAGAGGCAGTCCTGGGGGCGTGCAAGATCGCCGGAAAGTTCGGGCCCACCGCCGGCGACTGCAAGCCGGTGGGTAACTGCTCCGGCATCGGATCGTGACGGCGGCGCATGTCCGCCACCCTGTGAACCGAGCCGCAAAGAGACAGAAGCCACCGGCCAAGGGCGCGCGTGAGGCTCGCAGCCGGACCCATGGCTCCACCCTCCACCTTCGCATCGCCGGCATCACGGTGGCGGTCACCGCCCGTGACCCAGACGTCGTCGTGCGGGTCGACGACGCATCGGAGAAGTTCCTGGTGGCCCCCTCGGGCCCCGATGCGGCCATCACGGCAGGCTGGGGCGATCCAGGCGCGGGCGACCCCGGCAACCCGGTCTTCGACTCCGGGGGTGTCTGGAAGCTCTACCGGGACGGCGCGCGCCATCGGTTTGTCTTTTCCTCCCAGGCCCTCGGACCGCTCCCGTACGAGGAGGCGACGCTCGCGGATGACTTCGCCTCCGGCGAGGCCACGCTCAGACGCAGCTGTTTTCAAGCCGCGCAGAGCCTGATGCCGCTGCAGTACCCTCTCGACGAGCTGCTCCTCCAGGGCCTCTTGGCGCGGGGCCGGGGCGCCGAGATCCACGCTTGCGGCATCACCGACGCCTCGGGCCGCGGGCTGCTCTTCGTCGGCCAGTCCGGCGCGGGCAAGACCACCATCGCGAGGCTGTGGGAGGGAATGCGCGGAATCACGGTCCTGAGCGACGACCGGATCATCCTGCGCCGCGTCGGCGGCAGGTTCACGATGTACGGAACCCCCTGGCATGGCGAGGCTGCTCTCGCCGTGCCGGCAGCCGCGCCGCTCGCGGGTGTCTTCTTCCTGGAGCACGGCGCCGCCAATGCGCTCCTGCCCATGCGTGGCGCTGCTGCGGCGACCCGGCTGTTCGCCTCGGGCTTTCCGCCGTTTCACGACCGTGACGGGCTGGACTTCACGCTTGCGTTTCTAGGCGATCTCGCGGCCGAGGTCCCCTGCCACGAGCTGCATTTCGCTCCGAACGCTAAGGTCGTCGACTTCGTGCAGTCGTGGGAAGCGGGCGTATGAGCGGCGGCAGTGTGGGTGCCAGGGGCTCGCTCGACCCTACCGACGCCAGGTTCGTGGACGTGGTTTCCGACCTCCTGCGCCGCGGTCACAGCGTGCGCTTCCGCGCGAAGGGCGGCAGCATGCACCCGACCATACGCGAGGGCGAGGCGATCACGGTGGCGCCGGCACGTCCGGACGCCATCAAACGCGGGGACGTGGTCCTTTACCGCTCCGGGCGGGGCGTCATCGCGCATCGGGTGACGCGCGTCGTTAGGGACCCGGACGGCACGCTCGCCTTCATCCCGCGCGGTGATTCCTCGACCACGCGCGACGAGCCGGTAGACCAGTCCGCCGTACTGGGGCGGGTCGTGGCGGTGGAACGGGATGGCCGGGAGCTGGACCCGACCGGAGCGGGAGCATGGGCGCTGGCCGTCCTGCGGGCCACTGCCGCTCGCCCCGTGCGCTGGCTGCGTGCCCGGCTTCGGGGTGCCTGAGTTCGACCGATCCCTTGGCAACACAGGCAGTTCCGCCGCACGGCACCAGGCTCCCTGGTCGGTGACGTAAAAGGGCACTCCGGGTTCGCGGGCGCTTCCCCGGAAGGCCCGCACCCGTTTGCGAACGCTCGTCTCAATATCTGCGGCCGTTTCGCGACCCAATGGTAAGGTTGTTATTGAGGAGAAAGGGCTTGCGAAACCAGGACCCGACCGCGCCGGCACTCGATCGGGACTCCCCTCGCGGGGAGCGAGTGGACGTGGCGGGTTTCGTCAACCGCAGTTTGCCTCGCTTTTCGCAGGTTTTGGGCGTGGCACGACCTGTGCTTCCCCGTATCAGCGTGGCGACATGGGCGAGGTGTACCCGAGCAGAGGGGCCCGAGCAGGGTCTGTTCCTGCAGTCGTTCCGAGGCGTCAGTCGAATGCTTGCCCGTGTGAAACGACCGTCTCGAGGGGAGGCGGCGTGAGACCAACGAGAGCCCACGCGCTTCTTAGGACCCTCGCCGCGATCCCGGTGCTGTTCCTGGCGGGCAGGGGCGCTCAGGCAGCCGACACTGGCTTCTTAACCACAGGGAACATCGTTGCCACGGGTTCGTGGCTTAACTTCACCACAACTCGACTCAACTCATCCGATAACAGTCGGGCCACCTCGAATGTAATCAACTCGGCTGGTATTTGCTCAACCTACAGCTTTGGCCTTCCTGCCGGTGCAACCATCAACGGGATCGAGGTCACCGTTGAGGGAGGCGTGGCTACGGCCTCAACGGTCAACTACTCAGTTGGCCTCTCTTGGGACGGTGGCACCACCTGGACGGCCGCTAAGTCGAACACTTTTACCAGTACCACTGACGTTGTGCACACTCATGGTGGTGCCGCCGATACCTGGGGGCACACCTGGAACACCACGGAGCTTTCGGATGCGAACTTCCAGTTCGCAATCGCTCGAACGTCGGATCCCTTATACAATCTGAGGATAGATCGTATCCAAATCAAGGTCTACTTCACAGACATCTACCCTCCGACCCCCAACCCCATGACGTTTGCTACTGCGCCGTACAACGCCAGCGCGACGCAGATCAGCATGACCTCGACGACCGGCTCCGACGCGACGCCGCCGGTCAATTATCTCTTCACTAATAACGACTCCAGCTGCGGCGCCAACGCGGGCACCGGGGGCACCTCGAGTTCCTGGCAGAGCAGCACGTCGTACTCGGACAGCGGTTTGCAGCCCAACAAGTGCTACGGCTACACCGTGACCGCGAGGGACTCGCTGCTGAACACTGGCACGGCCTCGAGCATCTCCTCGACCTACACGTCCGCCAACACCCCCGGCACTCCTACCCTGAGCGGAGCGACGACATCCACGTTGAACCTGACCAACGCCGAGAACGGTAACCCTTCGTCCAACCCGACGACGTACTTTGCCGTCCAGGTGGTGACCACCAGCCCCAACGACGCCACCTGGCTCAACCGGTGGGTCAACGCTTCGGGCAACCCTTCGGCCACTGCGGTGTGGATGACCGATACCCAGCTCGACGCGTTGGTTCTTCAGGGCCTGACCTCTTCGACCACGTACGGAGTCGTGGTGAAGGCGAGGAACCAGGACGGTGACGAGACGGCGTTGGGCGCCGAAGGCCAGGGGACAACACTGAGCTTGGATGTGACCGTGAGCGCGTCGGGTAGCCAGACGGCGAGCATGCTCATTCCCAGCACCAACCAGTACGTGGGCGGGAAGTTCGTCATTAAGGACAACACCGGTTCTCGGAACGTCACCGGGATCACCGTCACCGAGAGCGGAACGGTAGATGCTCTCAACAACCTGGACAACATCAAACTCTTCTACGAACTGGACACCACGGCGCCCTACGACGGCGCGAGCGAGAGTTTCGCCGGCACCGAGACGCAGTTCGGTTCGACGGACACCGACGGCTTCAGCGCGGCGAACGGTACGTCCAGCTTCACGGGCTCGGTAGGCATCAGCACGACGGCCACGATGGTGGTGTACGTCGTGTTCGACGTGGGTGCAGGGGCGACGAACGGGGAGACGGTCGAGATCAGCATCAACAACCCGTCGACGGATGTGACGGTAAGCGCCGGGACCGTGGAGCCGGCCACGGCGGTGGCAATACCGGGAACCACGATCCTTAGCACTCCGGCCAATCTGACGCAGGCCCACTACCGCTGGCGCAACGATGACGGAGGAGAGAGCGCCGCTGGCATAGCGGTTGACACCGCGTCCAACAACTACACCACCGGGGGCAGCAGCATAACGATATCCCACACCGTCTCGGGCGCGGACCGCCTGATGCTGGTCGGCGTCTCGATCGTCAACGGCGCCCTCGAGACCGTGGGATCAGTCACCTGGAAGACAACGGAAAACCTCAGTCCGGTAGGCACGGTGACCAACGTTGACGACTCCCGAGTCGAGATCTGGAGTCTGGTGGCGCCGTCCACCGGCGCGGGCAGTGTTGTCGTCGACTTCGGCGGCGCCATTTCCCAATCAGCTGTTGCGGGAGTTGTGACATTTACCGGGGTGCACCAGAGCACTCCGCTTGGAACGTTCGCTTCTGCAATCGGTGACGCCTCGACTCCGGGTACCGTCGATGTTTCCTCGGCAGCGGGCGAGCTCGTCTTTGGGGTCGTCTGCGCTGAGTATGGGGCTGTAACAACAGACCCGAGTCAGACAGAGTACTGGAATAGAAGTATTACGGGCTCAGGCAGCACGAACGCGGCTGGAAGCACCGAGGCGGGCGCGGCACCAACGGTAACGACATCGTGGGCTGTGGGCTCAACATCGAGCAACCACTGGGCTGTCGGCGGCGTCTCGATCAAGCCGGCCTCAGGATCTGGCGCCACCTGGGCGGCTGACGAGGACACCAAGCTTACAGACTTGGCAAAAGGCGCAACCAGGCGGTTGCGTTTTCTGGTGAGTAATTCAGGCGGCACCAGTTCCGGTGCTGTCTCCTACCAGTTGCAGGTGGCGCAAACGGCCACGTGCGGGTCCGGCTCCTACGTGGCGGTAGATTCCTCAACGCATTGGGACGTTGTGGACTCCACCTGGGTGACCGACGGCAATCCTTCTTCCAATGTGAGTGGGGGACTGACGGACCCCGGTGGCTCTTCCTGGGTGGCTGGCGAACTGGAGGACAGCGCGGATTCCACCGACACGATCATCCTCGATGGTAATCAATTCACGGAGATCGAGTTTGCGGTCCAGGCAACTACGAGCGCCACCGACGGGGCGAACTACTGCTTCCGCCTCTACAACGCCACCAGCGGTACTGTTCTCAACACGTACAGTGCGTATGCAGAGGTGACCCTGGCGGGTGGAGGGGGCGACACCAGTCCCCCGACTCCAAACCCCATGACTTTTGCCACCGCTCCGTACGAAGACAGCGCCACGCAGATCAGCATGGTCGCCACGGCCGGCACCGACGCAACGCCGCCGGTCAACTACCTCTTTACCAACGACAACTCCGCCTGCGGCGCGAACGCGGGCACCGGGGGCACCTCCAGCTCCTGGCAGAGCGGAACGTCGTACTCGGACAGCGGCCTGCAGGCCAACAAGTGCTACGGCTACACCGTGACCGCCCGGGACTCGGTCACGCCGACGCCCAACACGGGTACCGCCTCGAGCATCTCCTCGACCTATACGTCGGCGAACACGCCGGGCACGCCCACGCTGAACGGAGCCACCCAGACCACGTTGAACCTGACCAACGCCGAGAACGGCAACCCGTCCTCTAGCCCGACGACGTATTTTGCGGTTCAGGTGGTGACGACCAACCCCAACGACGCCACCTGGCTCAACCAGTGGGTCAACGCGTCGGGCAACCCTTCGGCCACCGCGATGTGGATGACCGATGCCCAGCTCGATGCGTTGGTCCTTCAGGGTCTGACCGCTTCGACCACGTACGGTGTCAGGGTGAAGGCGAGGAACCAGGACGGGGACGAAACGGCGTTGAGCGCCGAAGGCCAGGGAACCACCACTGCTGCCGGCGGCACTCTCCTGACCTTCAACAGCAAGTACGTCGTGGCCTCATCGTCATCAATAGCCACTACCAGCGCCAGTCTAACCGACGATACTGAGGCATCCCAAACCTTCAGTCTGTCATCCTCGAAGACCGTGCTGGCGATCTACAACGCCTTCAACAACGATGGCCAACCTGAAGGAGCGAGAGGCAAGCAATTCGCCATCAGCGTTGATAGTACCGATCGTGCCATGACCTACAACTCTCCCTATGCCTCGAGCGGCGCCGACGGAGCCACAACGTTCTGGATTGGCACGCTGGCCGCTGGCAGCCACACCATCAAGGGAAGGTACGCGTCGAACCAAAACGGCACAATGGTCTCGATAAGCGAGAGAGTTCTGCTGATCGTTATTTTCGACGGCGATCAGTTTTGGTACATAGATGACGCGACGACACAGACCACAGCTAGCGCCACGCTGGTCAATGACCCGAATGCGACCCAAGCCTTTACGCCCCCCGCTGCTTGCAAGGCTCTCATCCTCTACAACGTGGGCAACACCTATGGGTCGACCGAAGATCAAAACGGCAAGTATGGCGCCATAAACCTCGGAGGCACCGACTATTCCCAATTGATAAAAAGCTCTGGCAACACAAAATCGGACAACGTCTTCACGCTGCACTATTCGGCCCTCACCGCGACACCACAAACGGCGCAGGGTAGGTTTGCATCGCGTTTTGGGGGCTTGACTGTCACGATCTCGCGGCGGCAACTGGGCGTGCTCCTGTTTGCAGACAGCACCCTGGCTGACTATGTGACCAGCAGTACGTCAGTCAACACAACGTCGCTCTATCCGGTGAACGACGGTCAGGCTCTCATCAGCAGAACGACCACCGAAGCGCGGGAGCTCCTGGTAGTTGCCACTGGAGGGTTGGACTATCAGGCTTCGGCGGTTACCGGTCTGGCGTACGGCATTCAAGTCGACGGCACCGACAGAACGAAATCGAGAACCTCGCCCCTAAACCTCGCCGGCAGCAACTCAAGCAACTCCTCGGCGGCCTGGGCGGAAACGCTCGCGGCGGGAAGCCACACGGTGCAGGGCAGATACGGCAACAACGCGGGCACGAGTGCGGTGTACGTGACTTCGAGGCGGGTCGTTGCGCTGTGGTTCCCCGGTCAGACACCCGGCCTGTTCCAGTACCGCCGGCCGATCACGATCAAGAACGCGATGACGCCGGCGAGCTGCGGGTCGAACCTCGCCGATTTCCCAGTGTTTGTCTCGTTCACCGACGCTACGCTGAGGACCGTCGCCAACGGGGGGCACGTTCAGAGCGCCAACGGCTACGACATCATCTTCCGAGCCGAGGATCCCGCCCTGTGCACGGACGCTGGGAACCCGTCGCCGTGCACGCTCGATCACGAGCTCGAGAGTTACAACGGGTCCACCGGACAGGTCGTCGCCTGGGTCCGCACTCCCACCCTTGCCTACAACGCCGACGCCACTATCTACATGTACTACGGCAACGATGGGATCACGTCGTCCACCGCGCGTCCGAGCGGTCTCTGGAACACGAGCTACGGTTGGAAGGGCGTCTGGCACCTCCAGGAGACCGGCAACGGAACGCTCAACGAGTTCCAGGACAGCACCGCGAACGCCAACCACGGGACGGGAGGCAAGGGTTACAGCGGGTACGTCCCGACCCGGAGCGCCGGTAGGATCGGCTACGGACAGACCTTCGATGGGAGCAACGACTTCATCGACATGGCCAGCTCGGGCTGGTACAGCTCGTCGTGGCCGTACCGCAAGAGGGTCGTCATCCAGGGGAGTCAGGTCGCCGGCAGTGCGGACCTGTCCAACTTCCCAGTGTTGGTCAAGTTTGAGCCAAACGCCGACGCCAACCTCAGGTACACGGGCAGCGGCGGTCACGTGGGGAAGACCAACGGGGGCGACATCTTTTTCACCAACGACGAGGGCGGCAAGCTGGATCATGAAGTCGAAAAGTACGATTCGGCGACCGGTGAGCTGATCGCCTGGGTGGAGGTCCCGGAGCTCTACTGGGCGGCCAACACCACCCTCTACATGTACTACGGCTATGCATCTGCCGCAGATCAATGGAACCCGACCGGGGTGTGGGATGGAGGAGGGAGCAACTACTACAGGGGTGTCTGGCATCTTCATCAGAGCTTCTTGGACAGCACTTCAAACGCCAACAACGGAACAAACAATGGCACGACCGATCTCGCTGGCAAGATAGCCAATGCGCGTGATTTCGATGGAAGTACCAACTCCATCTCGGTGGCAGATAGTACGAGCCTTCACATTTCCGACTACCTCACTGTGGAGGGCTGGGTAAACCCGGACACAGTGGGTACGTGGGAGACCATCGTTTCGAAGATGACGGGCCAAACCGAGGATCTGTATTTCGTCTTGGATGACAGCGGTTCATCGTTGTATGCTGGGCTGGCCCCTAACTATCCGGACTGGGACACCGGGGTAAGCGTTTCCGCAGGAAGTTGGCAGCACGTCGCATTGACCTACGACGGCTCCAATATCCGCGTGTACAGGAACGGCTCCAACGCCGCCACGCTACCCGCACCAGCGTTCACTCTCGCCCTCGCGACGAACACCAATCCCCTGTACATCGGATGGAACACCGCGTGGACCAACGAGCGCTGGGACGGAAAACTCGACGAGGTGCGGATTTCCAGTGTCGCCCGCACCAACGATTGGATTGCCACTGAGTACGCCAACCAGGACTCTCCGTCTACTTTTTACCAGGTGTTGGGTGAGGAAACGCCGGGTGGCGTGAGTTTGGACGTGACGGCGAGTGCTTTGACGATTGAGGCGTGGGTGAGTTACACGGACAGTCCGACGGTTTGGTTGGGCATATTGATGAAGGGGGGGTGGAGCGACGGGTTCCGGTTGGTGCTGCCGGACTCGCCTAATCCCAAGCGCGTGCAGTTTCAGTTGCCTGGGGCGTCGTACTCGCTGACCAGTTCCTCGAGCATGTCGACATCGCCGGCGTGGCATCACGTGGTGTCGACGTACAGCGGGTCGGCGATGACCACCTACATTGACGGGGCGTTGGCTTCAACGCCGCTTGCCAAGGCGGATGCCATTCTCTCGGCGGGCAAGGAATTTTGGCTCGGTCATGGGGACCACGCGATCGAGAAGGGGTGGAGCTATCAGTTCAACGGCATCCTTGATGAGGTTCGCATCGCTACCACCGGGCGTGACGCATGTTGGATCGAGTCGAGCTACAACGCCGTGCAGTATGCGGCGAACAGCAGCTACATCGAGTTCGGCGCCGAGGGAGCGGCCGGACCGACTACAGTGGAGATGATTTCCCTTGACGCGGCTGCATACCCGGGTCGTGGCGTGCTGGTGTCGTGGCGGACCGGTTTCGAGGTGGACAATCTGGGGTTCCACGTCTACCGGGAGGTGGGCGGGGAGCGTGTACGGGTTACGCCTTCTCTGGTGGCCGGCTCTGCTCTGTTTGCCGGGGCCGGGACGGCGCTGACCGCGGGACAGAGCTACAGCTGGTGGGACGCCTCGCCGGTGGCTGGTTCCGTCTACTGGCTGGAGGAGTGGGATCTTTCGGGTGAGAAGCGCTGGCACGGGCCGGTGAGCGTGCAGCCGGCACCGATGGGGGTCCAGGCTCAGGCAATGTCGGCTCCATCCTCGGGCGGTTCGGTTCAGACCTCCTCGCCGCTGCTTTCCGGGCTTGGGCAGGCGGTCCCAGGGTCGGTCGAGCACCGGGTGCGGCGGCGGCTGCGGCAGGGGGTCTCGACCAGTGACGAGCGGTTGGCGGTGCAGTGGGGTCTGGCGAGCCGTCCGGCGGTCAAGATCCTGGTCTCGGAGGAGGGGTGGTACCGGGTGGGTCGGGAGGCGCTGGTGGGGGCGGGTCTCGACCCGACTGTGGATCCCGGCAGCCTGCAGCTGTTTGCCGACGGGCAGCAGGTCCCGATCGTGGTGGATGGCAGCGGGATCGGGTTCTACGGTGAGGGCCTGGAGAGCAATGCGAGCGGGG
>Ga0154638_1020_pt1 | contig 15235 bp, 8 predicted proteins | sample Rifle2008BG13ft_FD_116067 | JGI IMG/M metagenome (GOLD analysis project Ga0154638, IMG submission 116067) | Acidobacteria bacterium RBG_13_68_16 | reverse complement strand
GTCACCGGTGAGCACGCCCTCGATCGCGCACGGCATCAGGATGTCCACGTCCTTGGCGATCCACGCCTGGCCGTCCTCGATCTTGTACCCGCCCGCCTTGGCCTTCGCCTTGTCGATGGTGCCGTACTGGTCGGTGATGGACATCAGGAAACGCGGGTCGATGCCGTCGTCCTTGGAGAAGGTGTACGACGTCTTGTCCTGGCGGTCCCAGCACGCCACGCACACGACGGCGCCGCCCAGCATCTCGGCGAACCCTATGGAGGCATACTGCGCCACGTTGCCGAAGCCGTGGATCGAGGCCGTGGTCTTCCTGGTGTCGAGCCCGAGGTGCTTGGCGGCCTCGCGGACGGAGTAGATCACGCCGTACCCTGTGGCCTCGGTCCGGCCGAGCGAGCCGCCGCCGCCGAGGGGCTTGCCGGTGATCACACCAGGGGTGTACTCGCCCTTCAGCTTGGAGTACTCGTCCATCATCCAGCCCATCATCTGCGGTGACGTGCCAACGTCCGGCGCCGGGACGTCCATGCGCGGGCCGATGTTCTTCCACATCTGGTCCACCCAGCCCCGGCACAGCTTCTCCTTCTCGACCACCGAGAGCGTGGAGGGGTCCACCACGACGCCGCCTTTGCCCCCGCCGAGCGGGATGTCGGCCACCGCGCACTTCCAGGTCATCCAGGTTGCGAGCGCGCGCACCGTGTCGATCGTCTCGTTGGCCGCCCAGCGAATCCCGCCCTTGGCGGGGCCGCGCGCGTCGTTGTGCTGCACGCGGAAGCCGTCGAAGACCCTGAGGCTGCCGTCGTCCATCCGCACCGGGATTCGGAAGTGGAACTCGCGCAGGGGCCAGCGCAGGACCGCGCGCACCCCGGCATCCAACCCGATTTGATCCGCGACCTCGTCGAACTGACGCTGCGCCATCTCGAACGGGTTGATTCCTGACATTGGTCTCTCTCCTCGGTGGTTTCCCCGCCCACACGGGGGCCAGTCGTCGTGCGGGGAAGGACGCCCCCGGGGGCCGGTCCTCCCCGCAGCAAGAAGCATTCTACACGGGGTCGGTGACTTTGCAACACTTTTCACAAGCCCGTAACACGGACGCATTCTCCGTCTCCCAACGGATCGGGCGGCGACCCGGGAAACCGCGGCCGGACGTGGGGAAAACGCTACACTACGCGGCGTGCCCGATGACGATGCGGTCGTGCTCGCCCGCCTGCGGGAAGGCGACGAGGACGCGTTCGCCACGCTGATTCGCCGCTACGAGCCGAAGCTGCGAGTCTACGTGGGCGGCATCGTCTCGGTGGAGGAGGAGGCGCGCGACCTGGTCCAGGAGACGTTCATCAGAGCGTGGCGTCACCTCGACCAGTACGACACGCAGTTCCGGTTCTCCACCTGGCTCTTCCGCATCGCCCACAACATCGCCATAGACCACCTGCGGCGCCGCCGCCAGCCCACGATCTCGCTCGATCTCGGGGAGGACGGAGAGGGGGAGGGGATGCGCCTCGACCCGGCCGACCCCCGCCGGGGGCCGCTCGGGGAGCTCGCCAACCGGGAGCTGGCGTTGGCGCTTGCGCGCGAGATCGAGCGCCTACCTCCCTCGTATCGCGAGCTGGTGCGTTTGCGGCACCTGGTCGGCCTGTCCTACAACGAAATCGCTGAACTGAAAGAGCTACCGCTCGGGACGGTGAAGAACAAACTTTTCCGGGCCCACAGCGTACTTAGGGAGACCCTGGGGCACTACCTGGGGCAGCTGGGGGGTTTAGGGTGAACGAGACGTGCCTGAGGGCGCGACAGGGTCTCGAAACTGGGGCCGCCGAGGACCGGGAGGTCCGGGCGCACCTTGCTGGGTGCACCTCGTGCCGCGCGCACGCGTCCCTTCTCGAGGTTCTGGGCAGCCTCGCCCCCGGGGAGGCCAGCGAAGAGACCGTCACCCGGATCGTGACGGCGCTCCCGCCGGCGCCCTGGCAGCGCAGGCGCCTCGCGACCTGGCTCCCCCTGGCGGCTGGGCTCGCCCTGGCGGTCATCGGGCTCGTCCTTTCGGGCGGGATCCCCGCCCCCAGCGTAATGTCGTCCCTTCCCGTGGCCGCCGGCGGGGTTCTCGGTTGGATCGTGTCCTCCGTCCTGGATACCCTCGCGGCCGCCCGTGGCGGAACCGACGCCGCCCGGGCGATGGTGACCACCGGCGGCTTCTCGCTGCTGCTCTGGCTCGCAGCGGCCGCCGTGGGCGGTAGCTGGGCCGTGGTGGCGCTGATAGGCCGCAGCCGCAGCGGGAGGCGGTCGTGACCGCCCTCCTGCTGGCGGCAGCCCTGGCGGCGGCCCCGGTCCCGCAGGTAGGCGTCGCGCTGGTGATCGAGCGGCCTACGCAGGGCCCGGTGGTGGCGGTGCTGGGCGACATCACGGTGTCCTCCGAGGTTGTGGGGGACGTGGTGGCGCTCGGGGGCGATGTCGAGCTGGCCGCCGGGGCGGTCGTGCGCGGCGACGTCGTCGCCCTTGGCGGCAGCGCCTTCGGGGCCGGCACGGCGACAGGCAGGGTGGTCGGCCTCGGCAGCCTCGGCTTCGGTGCGAGAGGGCATGAGACCCGGCCAGCTGGGTCGGTGGCCTGGGGGATGGGCCTGCTGCGCATAGGCCTGTGGGTGATTGTGGGCTCCCTGCTGGTGCTCCTCGCGCCGCAGGCGGTGCGGTGCGCCGGTGAGCAGGTGGTGCGGCAGCTCTGGCAGACGCCGGTGATCGGCGTGCTCGGGCTGCTCGTCTGGGTTGTCACGGTGGTGTTCGCGCTGGGGGTGACGGCGACCCCGCTCGGGGCAGGGTGCCTGCTCCTCGCCGTAGCGCTGCTCTTGCTCGCCAAGATCGTCGGCGTGGTGGGGGCCGCCTGGGTGCTCGGCAGGGCCGCAGTCCCTGCGCTCCCGGCGGCGTGGCGCGGCGAGCTGCCGCGCACCGGCCTTGCGACTTTGGTTCTGGCCGCGCTCTCGACGATCCCCATCTTCGGGAGCGCCCTGTGGCTGGTCGTAAACGTCCTGGGTGTCGGGGCCGTGGTAGGGGCGCTGCTGCATCGCCTGCCGCTGGCCCGGCCTCTCCCCCGCCTGGCTGCCCGCTGACGTGGGGACGCTGACGCCTGCGACGAGGTCCGTCGTAGCGACCGCAGCTTCCCATTCGAACGTTCGATCAACACCCTTCAAAAAGGAGGCAGGGACATGAAGCGTGTGCTCACCATTCTCTTCTCGACGATGCTGGCCGGTGCGGCCGTGCCCGCCCTCGCGGCGACGGATGCGCGCCTCATGCGGCAGCCGGCGGTCTCCACTACCAAGATCGCCTTCGTCTACGCCGGCGACGTCTGGGTCGCGCCCAAGACCGGAGGCGTCGCGGAGCGGCTCTCGACGCCCAGAGGCGAGGAGTCGTTCCCGCGCTTTTCGCCCGACGGCTCGCTGATCGCGTTCGCCGGGAACTACGACGGCAACGAGGACATCTACGTGATACCCGTGGGAGGGGGTGTGCCAAAGCGCCTCACCCACCACCCCTTCTCGGACCGGATGCTGAACTGGTACCCGGATGGAAAGGCGATCCTCTACGCCTCGCCAATGGCAAGCGGGAGCCAGAGGTTCAACCAGCTCTACAAGCTCTCGGTCGAGGGCGGGCTGCCGGAGAAGTTGTCGGTGCCGTACGGTGAGTTCGGCGAGATCTCTTCCGACGGCAAGACGCTCGCGTTCGTGCCGAACAGCCAGGACTTTCGAACCTGGAAGCGGTACCGTGGCGGATGGGTGTCCCGCATCTGGCTGTTCGACCTCGCCACCCATTCCTCGACCCCGGTCGGGGATGACGCCGCCAGCTACAGCCAGCCGATGTGGCACGGCTCAACGCTGTACTTCCTGACCGACCGCGACGCCAACAAGCGCAACAACATCTGGGCACTCGACACGAAGACCGGCAAAATGCACCAGGTGACGACGTTCGCTGAGTACGATGTGCACTTTCCGTCGATCGGACCGTCCAACATCGTGTTCGAGAACGGCGGCCGCCTCTACCTGCTCGACCTCACAACCGAGAAGGCCCGCGAGGTCAAGATCGAGGTCGTGACCGACCGTGCCACGCTTAAACCGCAGGTCGAGAAGGTGGCCGATCTGATCGCCTGGGCCGACATCTCGCCCTCCGGGAAGCGCGCTGTGTTCGAGGCGCGCGGCGACGTTTTCAGCCTCCCTGCCGAGCACGGACCGATCTATGACCTCACCCGCACGTCCGGGGTTGCCGAGCGGTACCCGGCGTGGTCTCCCGACGGGAAGTTGCTTGCCTACTGGAGCGATCGCTCGGGGGAGTACGAGCTCACCGTCCGCAACGCCGACGGCTCGGGCGAGGAGCGCACCGTGACCAAGCTCGGCCCCGGGTTCCGCTACCACCTGTTCTGGTCCCCGGACTCAATGAAGCTGGTTTTCGCGGACCAGGCGATGAACATCAACCTGTGCGACGTGGCGACCGGCGCGGTGACGAGGGTTGACAAGGGCCTGTACATGTTCGACGGCAACCTCGAGGCGTTCACCGCGAGCTGGTCGGCCGATTCCCGCTGGGTCGCCTACGATCGCGACATCGAGACCCGGAACGCCGCGATCTTCATCTACGACACCCAGGAGAAGAAGCTCAGCCAGGTGACCTCGGGCTTCTACTACGACTCCGGGCCGGCGTTCGACCCCGACGGGAGGTATCTCTTCTACGTTTCCGGCCGCACGTTCCTTCCCGTCTACGGCGACGGCGACGCGGACAACACCTGGATCTACGCCAACACGGTCAACCTCGTCGCGGTCCCCCTGAGGGTGGACGTGCCGTCCCCACTGGCGCCCCGCAACGACGTCGAGGAGGGGAAGAAGGCCGAGGCCAAGAAGGACGAGAAGAAGGACGAGGGCAAGAAGGAGGAGGCGAAGAAGGCGGGAGACGCCAAGGAGACGGCGACGTCCGAGAAGGGCGAGAAGAAGGACGAGAAGCCCGCCAAGCCGGAGCCGGTCAAGATCGACCTCGCCGGCTTCGAGGAGCGGGTCGTGGTCCTGCCGCCGAAGGCGGGAAGGTACGCCGATCTCCAGGCCCTGTCGGACAAGCTGTTCTACCGCAGGCTCCCGCGCACCGGGTCGGGCGAGGAGAAGAACCCGCTCGTCTTCTACGACCTCAAGGAGCGCGAGGAAAAGACGGTGCTCGCCGACGTGGACGGCTACCAGATCGCGGCCGGCGGCGAGAAGATCTTGGTCGCCAAAAAGAAGGACTTTGCGATCATCGACCCCAAGCCCGACCAGAAGATGGAGAAGAAGCTCGCCACCTCCGAGCTCGAGATGACGGTGGACCCGGTCGCCGAGTGGCGCCAGATCTTCAACGACGCCTGGCGGTTCGAGCGTGACTACTTCTACGACCCGAACCTGCACGGCGTGGACTGGAACCGGATGCGCGCGCGGTACGGAGCGCTGCTCGACGGGTGCGTCACCCGCAACGACGTCAACTTCGTGCTGGGCGAGATGATCGCCGAGCTCAACTCCTCCCACACCTACCGCGGCGGTGGTGACCTCGAGAAGGGCGAGAAGCGCGGCGTCGGCCTGCTTGGCGCCGACTACGCCCTCGAGAACGGCGCATACAGAATCAAGAAGATCTACGACGGCGCGCCGTGGGACGCCGAAGTGCGGTCACCGCTTCTGGAGCCCGGCCTCAAGACCAAGGAGGGCGACTACCTGCTCGCCGTCAACGGCGCCAAGGTGGACGTCACCATGGACCCGTGGGCGGCGTTCGACGGCCTCGCGGGCAAGGACGTGATGCTCACGCTCAACGACAAGCCGACGGTGACCGGCAGCCACCAAGTGCTCGTGAAGACGCTCGACAGCGAGGCACGGCTGCGCAACCTGGCATGGATCAACGCGAACCGCCTCAAGGTCGAGAAGGCGACCGGAGGCCGCATCGGTTACATCTACGTGCCCGACACCGGCGAAGACGGGCAGGAGGAGCTCTACAGGCAGTTCATGGGGCAGCTCGGGAAGGACGGCCTCGTCGTCGACGAGCGCTTCAACTCCGGCGGCCAGATCCCCGACCGCTTCGTCGAACTCCTCAACCGCCCGGTCACCAACTACTGGGCCGTGCGCGACGGCAAGGACTGGCAGTGGCCTCCCGCCGCGATCCCCGGCCCCAAGGTGATGCTGATCAACGGCTGGAGCGGCTCGGGCGGTGACTGCTTCCCGCTCTACTTCAAGATGGCTCACCTCGGGCCGCTGATCGGCCGTCGCACCTGGGGCGGGCTGATCGGGATCTCGGGCGCCCCGGACCTCGTGGACGGGGGCGGCGTCACGGTACCCACTTTCGGCATCTACTCCACGGACGGCAAGTGGATCGTGGAGGGGCACGGCGTGGACCCGGACATCGACGTCGTGGACGACCCCGCCAAGATGTCGGACGGCGGCGACCCGCAGCTCGACCGCGGCATCGAGGAGGTCATGCGCCTCGTGAGGGAGAAACCGCCGGTGGTGCCCAAGCGGCCCGCGTACGAGAACCGGGCGGGGAAGTAGCGGCGCGCCAGTTTGACCTTCGGATCACCAGAAGCGGGCGGCTCGGGCCGCCCGTCCTGTGTCATCCCCGCAAAAGCGAGGTCCAGCGGCGACTCTTCTCCTTGCCGATGTCGTGCCCCCTCTCCCTCCGGGAGAGGGCGGGGTGAGGGTCAAGGCGATCGCCCTCGCCTTGCCGAGTGAGGTCTTCCGTCCCCTCGCCCTTTCCCTCTCCCCATGGGAGTGGGGACCGAGATACCCTTTTCGCAAGGAGTCCGGGCGACCTTCCGTCGCCGTGGTGGCCGCTCATGGGCGACAGCCTCGTTGACCGCGGCGAGCCGCGGGGCTATAAGCGGTACGTGCCACCCGTCCCTGCCCGAAGTGTAACAGCCCTGCAGCACTTTCTCGAGCGCCTCCGGTTTACACTCGTTGCGCTGGTCGTGAGCACCTTCCCGGAAAGCGTCAAGCGCAGCGGGTGGCCGGCCGCCTACGCCTCCGCGGCCGCCCACGCCTTCGGCGGCTGGGTCGAGTCCCTCGCGGCGGCCGGCCTCTTCGGCATCGGGTTCCTGCGCTACGTGACGTCGTTTGGCCGCTCGACGGGCTGGACCTACCTGAGCAACGTGCCGACCTCGACGGTCTGGGACTGGCGCGGCGTCGGTCTCATCGGGTTCCTCAGCTACCTTCTCACGCCGGTCGCTTGGGTAACCCTGTTCTGCTTCGTCGAGGGAATCCTCCGTGCGCTGGACGCGGCGTTTTCGGAGCGGATGCTGGGGATGGCATTCGTCGCCCTCCCGTGGCGCGGTGCACTGGCGGTGAAGGCGCTCATCAGGCGCAGACGCCACGAGAGCCGGCTGGGCCCCGACCGCCCCGACGAGGTAGTCGTAGGCGACGGGCCAGTCGTGGCGCTGACGATGTTTGTCGCGCGCGAGAAGCCGTGGGCCGACAACCAGGTGCTCGAGTACGAGGGCGGGTTCTACCGCGCGGTCAGCAAGCGCATCGTGGACCGCGGCGGATATCACGCCTACCGCTACGACTTCCGGCGCCTCGGACCGGGCGAGGTGATCCGCGGCGTGCTCCTTAGCTACCCGCCCGATGACGACCCCACCGGAAACGAACGAACGAGGCCTAGATCACGCTGATTCCGGGCAACCGGAACGCTGAGGCGTGGACATCGCCTTGCACCCAAGAATGCTCGGGGGATAAAGCTCCGCTGGACACGACCTCTTGGCGGGGCGTGGGTGACAAGCTCGGCGGCACCGCACCTCGAGAATGCTGGCGGCTACAACGTCCTACGCGCGCCGACCGTCCGATGAGGTCTACGCGGGGTCTTCACTGTCGAGGCATCTTCCTTCGTCGGGATGCGCTGCAGGTGCTTCTCTACGGCTCGCACGAAGACGGCGAAGTGGTCGCGCATGGCCCGCTGGGCGGCACGAGGATCGTGGGCGGCGACGGCCTTGGCAAGGCGGAGGTGGGCCGGATATGAGGAGGTCCCGGTCACGATGTTTGCCTCGTACCAGAGGTCCTGAAGGGGGCGATTCACGTCCCACAGAATCCTTTTCGCGAGCTGCAGGAAGCGGTTGCCGCATGCGTTGCCGAGAAGGTGGTGGAAGTCCGTTCCCTGCTGGGCGCCTCGCATGGGGTTCTCGAGGTTCCCGCGCTGACCCTCGACCACCGCTTGCATCTCCTTGATCTGTTCGTCCGTGGCCCGTTCGGCGGCGAGTCGTGCGATCTCGCCCTCGATGAGGCCGAGCGCCTCCAGGATGGGGAGGAAGTCGGCGCGGCTCGGGGGGTCCACACTCCTCAACAGCTCCTCGGCCCACTGGTGGCGGGTGTTTTCGAACCGGACGAGCTCGAGCCGGCGATGTCCCTTTTCCGTCAGCACGCGCCCGCGGTTGCTCACCTTCACGGTGAGCCCGTCGTGATCCAACTCCCTGAGGATACGGCCGACGGTGGGCTGACTCGCCGAGATGCCGTGGTCCCGCAGGTAAAGCTGAAGGGTCCCCGATCCGACGCCGTCTGCGGCGCCGTCGAGGCGTTCGAGCACAAGAGCGAAGCTTGGCGGTACCGTAACTCGAGGCGTTATGGGATGTGGGTCACGTCGGGGGCGTCGGTGGTAAGACTGGGTCTCTAGCTGAGGCAGGTTTCCGTTCACGGTCTGGTGTGCCATACCTTTGCCTCCGAATTCAACGGTTTGCGCGGCCGCGGTGTTTTCCGGGCGTCGGCCGCCAGGGTCCCTTGTTCCCGTCAAAGGTCCATCATCCTACACCGTCTCTTCTCCGGCAGACTGACCTGGGCCAACAGAATCCGAGGGCCAAGAGGCAAACAGGTGGGGGTTGGCTGGCCCCCCGGGGCTCCCTTCAGATTGCAGGCGGCCGGTGCCGAAAACGCGTACACTTCCGGTCACTGCACCATCGCTCAATTCTGAGACTGCATCTGAGCTGGAAGCCCCCTTGACAAGTCCATAGGCGCGCCGGTATTTTTCCTCCTGAGTAATCATACCTGATGAGTGGTCTCCGGGGGGTGTCCAATTCCGGCCGCCTCGACCGGGCCACCGGAGAGGAGGAGGAATGACTCGAAAGCGGGTGTTGACACTCTTTTTGGCCGCCATGGTGCTGGCGGCCGGGCCCCTGTGGGCGGACGTCAAGACGCGGGGCCAGGTCGAGGGTGCGGTGAGGACCGAGGACGGTGCCACCCTGCCGAACGCCGCCGTCACGCTCAGCGGGCAGGGCCTGATCCAGGAGGCGGTCTCGTACACGACCGGGCCCTCCGGCGTCTTCCGGTTCCTCAACCTCAACCCCGGGAGGTACAAGCTGCTCGTCGCCGCCCAGGGGTTCGAGAGCAAGGAGTACGGCATCGACGTTTTGGTGGGCAAGACGGCCACAGTCGACGTTACGCTCAAGGTCGCCGGGGTCACAGAGGCTATCGCTGTTCAGGTTCAGGCGCCCCTGTTCGACCAGACGACGCCGAGCTACGGCACCAACCTGCCGCTTCAACAGCTAGAAAAACTCCCGACCACCCGCAATTTCATCGACATCGTCGACGCGACTGCAGGGATGGACAACCGGATGGCCTTCGGCGCCGGCGGCAACGTGGACGGGTACGACACGTTCGGCTTCGGGGCGGCGACCAACTCGTACCTCTTCAACGGCGTGAGCGTATCCAACCTGGAGTTCGGCAACTCGTGGGTGAACCCGAACGTCGACTCGATCCAGGAGATCCAGATCGTCGGGCCGGGAGGGTCGGCCGAGTACTCGAACTACAGCGGCGCGGTCGTGAACGTGATCACCAAGGCGGGCACGAACCAGTACAAAGGCATTGTCGGCGTGTACTTCACCAACCACAGCCTGACCGGCGACAACTCGGAAGGGATCAAAGACCTCGATCAGGGCACGATCAAGCGCAATGCCGAGTACAGCGCCACGCTTGGCGGGCCGATCGTACGCGATAAGCTCACGTTCTTCGCCAGCGCCGGCCTCCACGACTCGGCAACCGCGCCGCCCGGAACCGAGTTTTACGACAGCTTGAACCGGAAGCAGTACCAGCTTCGTCTGGACTACCTTGCAAACCAGAGCCACACGTTCTCGGGTTCGATCAACTACGAGCCGATCCTCGACGAGGATCTGGGTCTCCAGGCTGAGACCGGACCGGAGACCGGCTACTACCGCAAGCAGCACACCACGACGGGCTATCTGAGCTGGGTTGGGCAGTGGGGGGACAACACCCTCTCCGAGGTGCGGTACGCGAAAGTGTACGGCTTCAACTACCGCATCCCGAACGCGCCCCTGGGCACCCCCAGCGTGTACGACGGAAGCAACGGGGTTCGTTACAACTCGGTAGGGTTTCAGCGCCAGCAGCCCAACGGCCGGTACGAAGGCCGTGCCGCCGTGACCCACTTCGCGGAAGGCTTCCTCGGGGGCAGCCACGAGATCAAGGGAGGCCTGGAGCACGAGAATGCGTGGCAGAGGACGGACTTCGTCACGTCCGGCAACGCGTTCTTGTACCTGTTCCCGGTTGGGGCGATGACCTACGTCCAGGGCATCGTCGGCTACAACACGCGTGTGGCCGCCGGCCTGAAACGGACCGGCGCGTACATTCAGGATCGCGCGCGCTTCGGCCGCACAACGATTTCCCTTGGCGTCCGCTACGACAAGCCCAACACCTACGACATGAACACCGACAAGACGTTGCTCGAGTTCACCCAGGTCGCACCGCGACTGGGTCTCGTGCATGACTTCGCCGGCAACGGCCGCAGCATCGGACGCGTCTCGCTGGGCCGCTATTTCGACAAGGTGCCGACCTACGGCCCCGGTACGTACGCGGGCACCGGCTTCGACCCGATCACCTACTACGGTGCCTTCACCGACCAGCATTTCGACCCCCATGACTGGCAGGCGATCAAGGACTTCATCATCAAGCCCGAGTACATCACGTCCTACTTCGATAGCCAGGCGATCCCCGTGGAGAAGGGGACCAATGGTCCGCACACCGACATCGCCAACGTGGGGTTCGACCAGGAGCTCGGTCGCGGCTGGGCGCTATCGGCGAACTACATCTACCGCAAGACCACCGACTACATCGTGCTGACCCAGTACGCAAACCCGAACACCTACGAGCCGGTCACATATACTTCAACCTTCACGGGACGCACTTTCACCTATTACACGGTCACCGGAGGCGGACCGCGCGCGTTCGCCCTCGGCAATCGCGATTTCAACTACGAGAAGACGAACATGTTCATCATCGAGCTGCGCGGACGGCCGACTGCGCGCCTGTTCGTGGATGCCTCACTGACGCTCGAGAACACCGTCGGAACGAAGGACAACAACGAGTGCGGGATCCTGAGCCTGTGCAGCAACGGTGTCGACACCGACCCCAACTGGGAGAAGAACCCGTTCTTCACCAAGGGCAACCTGAGCCAGAACCGCCCCTGGAACTTCAAGGTGCGGGGCAGCTACACGTTCCCGTTCAACCTCACCACCTCCGCCGATGTGCGCTGGTTCGCGGGACGAGCCTACGGCGCGCAGGACTACTGCTACCAAATCCCGGATGCGGCGTGGTGCAACGACCCGTACTTCTCGTACGGCGTGCTGCTCGAGCCCAAGGACTCCCGCAAGGAGGACAGCCACGCCCTGGTCAACCTCAGGCTCGCGCAGGACTTCAAGCTCGGCGGGACGATCCTCACGGCGTCGCTCGACGTGACCAACGCCCTCAACGCGGCCATCGACTTCAACACGAACATCCAGAACACCGTCAGCGCGACCTACCCCAAAGAGTCCGCGGAACAGGGCAAGACGGTGTCGGCCTTCGGCAAGCCGTACGCCGTCACCAGGCCTCGGCAATTGAAGTTCGGGCTTCGCTTGAGCTTCTAGTCTCAGCGGTGCGGGCGAGGTCCCGCGACGCAATCTGACCGGCCGGGCGGTCGTTAGGCCGCCCGGCCTTTGTTCACCGGACGGAGGTGCTGAGGTGAAGAAGCCTGGTGGCGTACTTCTTACGTGCCTCGTCATGACCACCCCGGTGCTCGCCGCCGGGTCGGGGCCCAGGATCGTCGTTAGCCCCGACTACCTCGTGAGCCGCGACGGCAACATCCCCCACGTCGAAACGCACATTGCGACCAACCCTTTGAACCACAAGAACCTCGTAGGCGCCTCAATCGTGAGCGTAAGGCCCGAGGGTGGATGGGCGAACCGCACGTACGTCACGCACGACGGCGGCGCCTCCTGGAAGTGGGTTGACTTCCCCGAGCAGCTTGAATTCGGCAGCGGCGACCCCCAGGTCGCCTTCACTCCCCACGGCACCGCGCTGTTCATAGGGCTCGCCTTCGGTTCGGTGACCGACGAGAACGACAAGCCCCGCGGCGGCATGCACATCTACCGCTCCACCGACGGCGGGAGCTCGTGGCGCGAAACGCAGCTCGTCTGCTGCTCCCACGACCACGAACAGGTGGTGATCGACAACACGCTGGGTAGGTTTGCAGGGCGCATCTACCTCTCGACGCTTTGGGACTACCCGGTGTATCGCGTTGGCGTTTTTCGCTCCGACGACGACGGACTGACCTTTACTGGCCCGGTTGAGGCCGCGAACGGCGGAGGGACCATTGGCATCAACAGCTACACGCCGGTGGTCCTCTCCGACGGCGCCCTCATCGTTCCGTTCGGCGACTTCGAGTTTCTCCCCGAGAAGCGCAAGGTCAAGGGAAAGATCGAGATGAGCCACTGGTTCGTCAGCTCGAGCGACGGCGGCGTGACGTTTTCCGAGCGGCGCAAGATCCACACGCAGGTGTACGACTTCGACGACCCCGACTCGCGCCGCGAGGGGACCTTTCCGTCCGTGGCCGCCGACGCGACGACCGGCAAGTACCGGGACCGGATCTACTTCGCGTGGACCGACTCCAGGTCGGGCAAGGCGCGCATCCTCTTTTCCCTCTCACGCGATCGCGGGCAAACCTGGACCCAGCCCCGCGTCCTCGACGGCAATCTGCCGACCGGCGCCCGCCAGTTCCAACCGGTGCTCGCGGTGAACAAGGACGGCGTTCTGGGCGCGCTCTGGCTCGACACGCGGAACTCCGCCGACGGTACTCGCTACGAGGTGTTCTTTGCCGCGTCGCTGGACGGCGGCGACACTTTCCTCCCGTCGGTCGTGGTGTCCTCCGAGCCGTCGCTCCAGCGCGGCCCCGGCAACGTTGCCGTGAACCCCATGGCCTCGAAGTACAAGGGCGAGGGCGTGCTGTCGTTCCTGTCGGCGTACACACGCTGGGGACAGGGCGGCGACTACATCGGCATGGCAGCCGACCGCAGGGGGGTGTTCTTCCCGCTCTGGCCCGATGCGCGGAGCGGAACCTTCCAGCTCTACACGGCGGCGATCCGGGTCGAGGTGCCCGCCCCGCCACCAACGCCCGTGCCGGGCATGCCCACGCCGGCGGCGGCTGCGCCTAAGGCGCCAGAACGCGTGCGGACGATGGTGCTGGATAGGGTTGACCTGGTTTTCGATCCCTCACGTTTCGATTCGGAAACCAACACGGTGGAGATTCCGGTGCGGTTGAAGAACACGTCGGAGAGGGCGATCTACCCCCCCATCAGCCTGGAGATCGTCGGCTTCCACTGCGGCCTTGCGGAGACGGAGGAGGACAAGAGGGACGCCCCGAGCGTACTCAACGCGGAGAACGGCAAAGGGGGGGTCGGTGCGGCGTTTCCGTTCGACGCCGGTCTGCGGGGCTCGGAGTCACTCGCCCCCGGGGCCCTCTCCGGCCCGATCGTCCTGCGCTTCAAGCTTTCGGACCCTGTGAAGACCCCCTGTACCCACTTCTTGGTCTTCGGGATGGTGGAGGAGAAGTAACTCGCCCGCGACGGGCGTACCAAAGTCCGCGCGAGGAGGACATTGGCACGAGATCGTCACTGACCGCGGCCGTGCGCGTCACTCGCGTGCACCACTGCCGCGGCGAGCACTTGAGTCAGCCGTCACAGATGTGGTGGGGAGGTTCTCGATGACCTACCGTGACCTGTACCTGCGCACCGTCGTGGTCTCTGCAGCGATGTTGGTGCTCCCGGCGGGCTTGCGAGCACAGCAGCCCACGATCCAGGTTTCGCCGAACGTCCAGGTGAGTGCCGCGCACGGGAAGAGGCTGCACCACGAGCTTGTCATCTCGGCCAGTCCTACGGATCCGAACGTGCTCCTGGCGTGTGCGATGATCTTCGACGCCCGGGACGCCTCCCGGCACGTCATCGCGTACGGCTCCTCCGACGGCGGAAAGAACTGGTTGCCCACGCTGGAGGTCGATCGCACGACCTTCGTCGGGGATCCGGACTGCACGTTCGGCCCGGATGGGACAGCCTACCTCTCGGCTTTGCCGCTTCACTACGAGTCCGCGGCGGAACCCGAGATGCTGGTCTACCGGTCCGCCGACTTGGGAAGGACGTGGTCCGAGCCGGTGGTGCTGCCATTCATCGACCGCGAGTATCTGGCGGTGGACTGGACCTCCGGTCCGCGGCGGGGGTACCTCTACCTGCACGGCAACGCCGTCCGCGACCCCACCGTGGACGGGGACGATCGCATCGTGTTCACGTTCTTCCGCTCGACGGACGGCGGCGTGACGTTTTCTTCCCCGAAGAAACTCCTTCCCGACGGCGAGCACATGGCGTTCGGCACGGGCAACGGCGTGGTCCTCTCGGACGGCACCTACGTCGCTTCGTTCTACGAGTGGTACGACCGCAAGAACCTCACGAACAAGGATTTTACCAAGGCGGACGGGGCGTTGAAGCTGGTCCGCTCCACCGACGGCGGCGACCACTTCTCCAAGGCGGTCGTCGTCAGCGAGTGGCACGGGTGCATCGGGTGGACGCCGGGCCTGCCTGTGCTCGCAGTCGATACCAGCGGTGGGCCTTTCCGGGACCGGCTCTACCTGACCTGGCCGGACCGCCGGTCCGGACGGTGCGAGGTGCTGCTTTCGTACACCTCGGACAAGGGCGAATCCTGGTCGAAACCCATCGTCGTCAACGACGACCAGTCGCCGTCTGATCGCGAGCGCCACCGCGATCATTTGCTGCCGTCGGTGGCCGTCAACCGATCGGGGGTGGTCGGTATGGCCTGGTCCGATCGGCGCGAGAGCGCCGACAACCTCTCGGGATGGCGCCTGCGCTTCTCCGCCTCCCTCGATGGCGGTGAGACCTTTACGCCCAGCGTCTGGGTGTCCGAGCAGGCGCAGAAGGACCCGACAGGGGGATACGTCCCGATCATGGCGTACAGCAACGGTGGTG
>Ga0154638_1047_pt2 | contig 15478 bp, 14 predicted proteins | sample Rifle2008BG13ft_FD_116067 | JGI IMG/M metagenome (GOLD analysis project Ga0154638, IMG submission 116067) | Acidobacteria bacterium RBG_13_68_16 | reverse complement strand
AGACGTTCCGGTTGCTGACCCACGGCGTAGACCCGCCGCGGGCCGGCCAGCATGGCGCGATACACGGGCATGATCGTCACGAGGTTCACCGCCGCGAGGAACGCGAACCCCCAAAGGAGGGGCTCGCCCTGTGGGAACCCAGGTTCGGCCGTGAGGGGTACGGCGGTGACCACGCCGGCGTAGACGGCCAGGCTTGCAAGCAAGCCCACGCACACGATCTGGAGACGACGGATATGGCGCTCCGAGATTTCCTGCATGGGAGCCCTCCTGCGGAGACTGCGCCGAGGTTACCCGGACGCGCCCTCCCGGTCAACGCGCCCGGAACAGGGACAGCGAAACCCCGCGTGGCGGGGTTTCGGCTTGGCGGAAGGTCCGCCCGGACCTTTGCAGTGGGTCTCGCGGCTGCTATGTCCGTCGAACGCCCGCGGCCGGATTGGCACTTTCAATATGGAAGCGTATCGCGACGGTGTCAAGGCCTTCTTGCGGCGGCGATGGCATCCACCACGGCGACGGCAGCCGCGAGGGCCGCCGTACCCGCCTCCCCGTCAACGAAAGGACCCGCCTCGCCGCGGCAGGCGCGTTGAAAGGCAAGGTGCTCGACCGCAAGGGGCTCCGCCTTTTCGACCCGGACGTCAAGGGGGGTGATCGTGGTCTCGCCCCCCGAGCGAACCAAACGGTACGCCGAGACGCTCTGCTCGGCGTAGTCGATCGAGTGGTAGGCGTCCGGCTCGAAAAGCCGCAGCTTGCGGACGCGCTCGGAGGAAACCCTGCTGGCGGTGAGGTTTGCGACGCAGCCGGTGGTGAACTCGAGGCGAACGTTGGCGAGGTCCACCCGCTCCGACAGCACCGGCACGCCGACCGCACGCACCTCCTTGAGCGGAGCACCGCCGTTGAGCGCCTGGGCGAGCTGGAGGTCGTGCACCATTAGGTCCAGCACCACGTCGATGTCCAGCGAGCGGCGGGTGAACGGTGACAGGCGCTGGGCCTCGAGGTAGCGCGGCCGCGGCGCACGAGCCACCACGGCCTGCACCGCAGGGTTGAAGTACTCGACGTGTCCCACACCGAGCACGACGTCGTAGCGCCTGGCGAGGGAAACGATTTCGCCCGCCTCGGCAACGGAGGCCGCGATCGGCTTCTCGACCAGCACGTGCCGCCCGGCCGCGATGAAGCGCTCCGCCACCTCGCGGTGCGTGACGGTCGGGGACGCGATCACGGCCGCTTCGGAGCGGGCAACGGCCTCGTCCAGGCTGCCGAGCGGCTCGGCCCCGAACTCGGCGCATATCGCCTCGAGGCGATCGCGGTCGGGGTCGAACGCGCCGACGCACCGCCATCCGGGAAGGGTGCACGCCAAACGCAGGTGGTGCCTGCCGAGGTGGCCGACGCCCACCACTGCGACGGCCAGAGGGAGTGGCTCGCTCATGTCGAACGAGATTACGCGGCCCTGCACGATCCCCGCAAGGGGGGCGCTCTCTGTTTGTCACTGCGTGACGGCTTGCACTCTGCTGGTCCCCACCCATGCTCTTGTTTCTTCCACTCCGTGGAGGTCTTCTTGTGCCCCGCGTGCCGCGAGCGGTCGCTCGGGCTGGGCGTCGAGCCCAGCCCTCCGACCCCCCTGCGCGTGCGACCCGAGAGCGCTGCCCGCCGTGTGGCCCCTCGGCGTCGGCGTGACGCAGCCGCGCCGTATCCCCGCGACGGCCAGCACGCCGGGTGCCCGCACGCTCCGGCGAGATCGCTCCTGTGGCCCGCGGGGCGGATCTCACCACCCCCCCGCTTCTCCACCGACCTGCTCAAATGGCTTCGGGAACGTCGTTGGGGGGCGGATTCAATCCGCCCGGCGGGTGCGAGCAAGCGACGAGAGGCCGCGCACTCGCCGGGCAAAACGAAAGCCTCACGCAGTGAATGACAATCCCCGGCCACCGCGGCACCGGCAAACAAAGCGTCACGCAGTGAGAGAAGAAAAGCGACCGCTCCACGTCCGCGGACAACAAGAAGCTACGCAGTGGCAAGAATGGGGCCGGGGTGTGGGCACCCGGATACACTACGCAGGTGAGGGTTTCTTGATCGACTCGCACGCACACCTGGCGATGTTTCCGGAGCCCGAGCGAAGTGCGGCGCTGGAGCGCGCCGGCGAGGCCGGCGTGCAGGCGGTGTTGGTACCCGCCACCGGCCGCGAGGATCTCGATCTGGTGGCCGAGCTCGCCGGTCTGGAGGCAGGCCGCGTCTTTGCCGCGATCGGGTTCCATCCCCACGAGGCCGCACGGTGTGATGCGACCTGGAAGCGGCGAGTGGAGAGGATGGTGGCGTCACCGGGGGTGGTCGCGGTGGGCGAGATCGGACTCGACTACCACTACGACCACTCGCCGCGGGAGGACCAGCGCAAGGTTCTTGCCTGGCAACTCGGCCTGGCCCGCGAGCACGGGCTGCCGGTGATTCTGCACCACCGCGAGGCCTGGCAGGACTTCCTCGCCGCTCTTGATGCGGCTCCGGGCGTCCGCGGGGTGGCGCACTCCTTCACCGAGGGTGAGGCGGGTGTCGCCGAGGTGACCGGCAGGGGCCTGTTCGTCGGGATCTCCGGGATGGTGACGTTTCCCCGCGCCGACAACGTCCGCGAGGCCGCGAAGGCAGTGCCGGCCGGGCGCCTGCTGGTCGAGACCGACAGCCCCTACCTGGCGCCCGTTCCCCACCGCGGCAGGCGCAACGAGCCGGCCTACGTAAAACTCGTCGCGGAGGCGGTCGCCCGCGTGCGGGAGGTCAGTCTCGAGACCGTCGAGGCGGAGACTGACGCCGCCTTTCGCGAGCTTTTTCTCGCTACCCCCTGAGCAACTGCGGCGGTCAGGGAATCCAGAGCGCGATCCCGGTCGGGTCGGTGGAGGTCCCGTCCACCACCGTGGCAAAGGAGATCACGCTGGCCCCGTTCGCTACTGTACGAACCTCGGCGAACGCGCTGGCCTGGCCGGAGGGAAGCGCGAGGGTCTGCTGCACCCAGCGCATCGCCGGAACGGTCACGGTCAGCGTGCCGATCTGGTTGCCCGCGTTGCTGAAGAAGCGCACCTCGACGTCGGTCGGCGCGCTGCTCGCGTTGAGGAACTCGAGGTTCGTCCTGTACTGGCCGTCGCTCCGCAGGGAACCGAGGTACCCGACCTGGTTGAAGACCAGCCCCTGGCTCGATTCCATGCCGACGTACGCCTGCCCGTAGGTCTTGACCGTGGTGCCCTCGGTGACCTGGGAGTACGTGCGCGAGATCGCCTGAAGCTGCTGGGTGCTCTCCAGCACGATCAGGCCCTTGTCCTTGGTGAGTCCGAAGAGCGTTCCGACCACGTCCGTCCAGGTGATCTGCTGGTGAGGCCCGAGCGTGAGCGTCACGACGGGGGGGAAGTTGCTCCCGTAAAAGGAGAGCCTCAGCGAGGCAGCCGCGGAGCCGGGGTTGAGCACGTTCAGATCCGTGTACCAGTAGGCGGGGGCGAAGCCGGGTGTACGAGCGACACCCGAGACGAAGTACGTCCGGCCGTAGGTGACCGCGCACGACGGTGTGTAGCTCACCTGAACCGCCGACGACCAGTCGGAGGAAGCCCCGCAGCTCGCGTTGGAGCGCACCCGCAGGTAAAGCGTCGCCGCACTCGTCTGGGTGCTGGAGTAGTTGAAGCTGGTGGACGTGGTGTCGGCCGCGGCCGCGCCGGTGAACGCCGCATTGGTTGCCACCTGCACCGTGTACGACGAGGCCCCAGACACCGACCCACAGCTCAGCACGAACTGCTCCCCTGAGCACACCGAGCCGCGGTTGGCCACCACGCTTCCCGGCACGGCCGGGGCGGTGCACACCAGCTGGCTCAGCGCTTGGTCAGCGACCACCAGGTTGCGGGTGATGTTGTTGCGCGTATCGGTGATGGCCTGCCCGTTGTGCCTGATCGCGTCACGGATGGTGGCCCCGGAAGCCGAGGGCTGAGCCTGAGCCAGGAGTGCGACGACGCCGCTGGCGTACGGGGCGGACGCCGAGGTGCCGCCGAGGCAGCTCTCGTAGCCGCCCCCCTTGACCGGGGCGATGGCGCAGTGGGACGGCGCCCAGACGTCCAGCTTCGCTCCGGAGTCGGAGTAGCAGGCCACCTGGCCGGCGTCGGTCACGAATTGGCTGCAGCCGGACGAGCCGTTGCACTGCTGCTCATCGGGGAACTCGATCTGGCCGTGGATGGACGAGCTGAAGACCGCGCCCACCGCGAGCGAGGTCGAAATGCACGCCGGCCACGCGACGCCGTTGGTGCAGCCACCGTTGCCGGCCGAGACCACCGGCACCACGTTGGCGATGGTGAGCTGCCGGAATGCGTCCACCAGCGGCCAGACGAAGACGTCGTCGCACGGCTGAGCCGGCACGGCGTCGGAGCCGGAAGCGCTGCTGTCGTAACCGCCGAGGGAGAGGTTCGCGACCCGGATGTTGTACGGGTTACCGCCCGCGACGCTTGCGAGGACGGCGTTGATCCCGTTCAGGATCTGGCTGTCGCTGCCGTTGCCCGTGCTGTCGAGAACCTTGACCGAGACGAGCGTGGCGGCGGGGGCGACGCCGATGGCGCTCGGGTTGACACCCGCGGCCGCGGCGACCCCGCCGACCTCGGTGCCGTGCCCCTCGTCGTCCTTGGCGTAGTTGGCGTCGCCCGCAGTGTGGAAGGCGTCGTAGAGCGCGATCGTCTTGGAGCCCAGAGGGGCCAGCTCCGGGTGCGTCCAGTCCACACCCGTGTCGAGGATCGCGATCCCGATCCCGGCTCCGTTGTAGGGCGGCTGGATGGCGTCCACGTTCATGAGCGCTCGTCCGGCAACGTCCAGCTTGTGCACCCGGTGGTTGACCGCGATGCCCTCGACGCGCGGGTCGGCCGCCAACAGCGCGAGCGCCGACGCCGGCGCGCTGGCGTGGACGGTGGCCAGGTGCGAGTAGCGCTCGAGCACCCGTACCCCGGACGGCGCGAAGTCGCGCTCAAGGCTGTCGCCGGTCTCGGCGATCCAACGGAGCCGCGCCGGCGCACCCGGGGAGGCCGTCGACAGCGCCGTCGCCTCGGGCGGGTGGAATGCGATCAGAAAGTCCACGCGCTTCGTCGTTCCGGCCGCCCTGGCCAGAAGGGTCGGAGCGATTTTTCCGGCCCACGCCTGGTCCGTGCCCGCCTCGCGCATGAGGGGCGCGGACTGGGTGTCGACGCGTCCGCGTGGAGAGCCGCTTTGGGCCTGCGGTTCGGCCGCCATCGAGCGCCCGTTTCCGACGGCGAGGAGAAGGGCCAGCGCCGCGATGTGGATCCTGGTCCGGTTGTGTGCACTCATCGTAACCTCACGTCGGCCACAGCTTACTCCTCGCCCCGGCAACCTGCAGTCGGAATCGGCTATTCCGGGACGCCGCAGCGCGTGCGAGCAAACGCTGTATGATCTGCTGGCCGTGCGGCGCCGGACCGGGGAACGACACGGGGGACAGCCGCCGCGGTCGTGGTTTGGGGGCATTTTGCACGAGCTGTCGATCGCGCAGGAGATCTACCGCACCAGCCGCGCCGCGGTGGCCGCGCACGGGCCTGGGCACCTGGAGCGCGTAAAGGTGGCGGTGGGGGAGCTGACCGCCATCGAGCCCGACCTCCTCACGTTTGCCTGGGAGGCGCTCACTGGGGGCGGCCCCGACGCCGGGAGCGTTCTCGACGTCGAGTGGCACCCCGCGCGCCAGTTCTGCGCCGCGTGCAACGCGGACAAGCCCAGGGCGCAGGGGACGTGGCTGCGCCTGTGCCCCGACTGTGGGCAGACGCTGCAGGTCACCGGAGGCCAGGAGCTGGACGTGTTGCAGGTGGCGTTCCTGCCGGATGGCGCAGGTGGCGAAACGGAAGGGGGGAACGGTCGCGATGGCTGAGGTCGTGGACGTGCGGGCGCGGGTGCTGGCCGCGAACGAGGAGGCGGCAGCGCGGCTGCGTAAGACCTTCTCGGAAAGCGGCGCGCTGGTGCTCAACCTGATCTCGTCGCCCGGCTCGGGCAAGACCACGCTGCTGGAGGCCACCGTGCGGGCACTCGGCGGGCGCCTGCGCCTCGCGGGGATCGAGGGCGATATTGCCACCGAGCGGGACGCCGACCGCCTGCGGGCGCTCGGCATCCCGGCGGTGCAGATCCTCACCGGTGGTGCCTGCCACCTGGACGCGCGCCAGGTGCGAAAGGTGGTGGACGAAGCGCACTTTCCCGGTTTCGACATCCTCTTCATCGAAAACGTCGGCAACCTCATCTGCCCTACCTCCTACGACCTCGGCGAGGACTTCAAGGTCGCCCTCCTCTCGGTTACGGAAGGGGACGACAAACCGTTCAAGTACCCGGCGATCTTCGCCCGCGCCGAAGTCACCGTGGTGACCAAGGTGGACCTTCTCCCCTACGTGAGCTTCGATCTCGCGGCGGTCCGGGAGCAGCTCGCCGCCCTCAACCCCACGGGCAAGGTCGTCCTCACCTCGGCGCGCACCGGCGAGGGGATACCCGGCTGGTGCACGCTGCTCGAGCAGCGGCTGGCGGTCAAGCGCAAGGCGATGGCGTGAGCACCGGCGACCGGCGGCGGCTGCGTCTGATCTGCCGGGGTGTGGTGCAGGGTGTTGGGTTCCGGCCGGCGGTGCACCGCCTGGCCTCGTCGCTGGGTCTCGGCGGGTTCGTCCGCAACGCCCCCGAGGGGGTCGTGATCGAGGTGGAGGGGCCCGATGCGGACGTGCGCGCGTTCGCCGAGCGATTGCCTCGCTCGCTGCCGCCCCTCGCTCGCATCGACGAGATGGAGCCTGCCTCGGTCACCCCCGCAGGGGAGAGCATCTTCTCCGTGCTGGCCTCCCAGGAGGGCCGGCGCCGTCAGGCGCTGGTGCCGCCCGATTCCGCGATCTGTCCCGACTGCCGGGCCGACATGGAGGACCCCGGCAACCGCCGCCACCAGTACCCGTTCACCACCTGCACCAACTGCGGGCCCCGCTTCACCCTCGTCCACACGCTCCCGTACGACCGCGAGCGCACCTCGATGGCGTGCTTTCCTCTCTGCCCCTCTTGCCGGCGCGAGTACGAGGATCCCGGCGACCGCCGCTTCCACGCTGAGCCCGTCTGCTGCCCGGAGTGCGGTCCCCGGCTGTGGCTGGAGGCCCAGGGTACGGGGCGCAGGGCACAGGGCGCCGACGCGATCCGCGAGGCGCAGCGGGCGCTCGAGCGGGGCCAGATCGTGGCGGTGAAGGGGTTCGGCGGTTTCCAGCTGGCGTGCCGCGCCGACGACGAGGGGGCGGTGACGCGAGTGCGGGAGCGCAAGCACCGTCCCACGAAGCCGTTCGCGGTGATGGTCCGCGACATCGAGACCGCCCGTCGCCTCGTGCGCCTGAACCCGGAGGAGGAGGCGTTGCTGGCGTCGCCGCATGCCCCCGTGCTCCTCGCCCCCGCCCGCGAGGCGGCCGCGGTGGCCGACGGCATCGCCCCGGGCCTCGGCGACCTGGGCGTGATGCTCCCCACCACACCGCTGCACGTGGAGCTTTTCCGGGGCACGGCCTTCGACGCGCTGGTGATGACCTCGGGCAACGCCAGCGACGAGCCGATCTGCCGCGGCAACCGGGAGGCGGTGGCGCGCCTCGGGTCCATCGCCGACCTGTTCCTGCTCCACGACCGGGACGTCGTTCGGCGCGCCGACGACTCGGTCACGCGCACCGGCCCGGGCGGAACCGCGCTGGTGCGGCGAGGCCGCGGCTACGTGCCCGAGGCGCTCCCGCTGCCCGTGACGGCGCCCCGGCCCGTCCTTGCGCTGGGCCCGTACCTCCAGGTCACCGCATGTCTCGCCGTCGGGGATGCCGCGTTCTGCTCGCAGCACGTGGGCGACCTGGACAGCGAGCCGGCGCGGGCGTTCCTGGCGGAGGCGGCGCACGGCCTGGAGGAGTTCCTCCAGGCCCCCGGGGAGCTTTTGGTGGTGGACCCCCACCCGGACTACCCGAGCACGTGGCTCGGCACGGAGCTGGCGCGCGAACGGGGGGCCCAACTGCTCGCCGTCCAGCACCACCTGGCCCACGCCGCCGCGACCCTCGCCGAGCACGGCCTCTTTCCGGAGGCCGGGCAGACCGTCGCGGCGATCGCCCTGGACGGCACCGGGTGGGGCCCCGACGGGGTGGCGTGGGGCGGGGAGTGGCTGCTCCTCGACGGCGAGTTGAGGTGGCAGCGGATCGGACATCTGGAGCCGCTACCGCTGGTCGGCGGCGAAGCCGCCGTCCGCGAGCCCTGGCGGGTGGCGGCTGCGGCGCTCGTGAAGGCGGGCGCCGCGGTGCTGCTCCCGCGGCTCCCGGTGGCTGCACTCGTGTCGCCCGACAACCTTGCCCAGGTCGCGGGGCTGGCCAGCCGGCCCGGGTTCCCGCACGCCACCGGGGCCGGAAGGGTGTTCGAGGCGGCCGGTGCGCTGCTGGGTCTGGCCGCGGTCAACGGCTACGAGGGAGAGGGAGCGGCGCGGCTGGAGGCGCTCGCCGCGAGAGCCTCCGGTCCGGTCGAGGCATGGCCGGAGGTGCACCTGAACGACGGGGGCGTGCTGCCGAGCGTGAGCTTGCTGGCAGCGGCGGCCCGACGGATCGTCGTCGGCGAGGACCCGTCCGCGACCGCCGCCGGGTTTCACGCGACGTTCTGCCGTCTGGCCGTGGAGCTGACGAGGAGATTGGTGCCGGCCGGCGTTCGGGTGGTAGCCTTGGGCGGGGGATGCCTGGTGAACCGGCTCCTCCGCCGTGGCTTGGGGGAAGGGCTTTCCGCCGCCGGGTACGAGCCGTTGCTGCCGGTGAGGCTGCCGGCCGGTGACGGGGGCCTCTCGTACGGTCAAGCGGTGCTGGGCGTGGTCGCGGCCGCACGCCGCGTCGAGCCTCGGCTGAAGGGAGAGCGCTGATGTGCCTGGCCGTGCCGATGAAACTGATCGAGCGAAGTGAGGCGCTGGGTGTGGCCGAGCTGGACGGGGTGCGGCGCGAGGTCTCGCTGATGCTGCAGCCCGATGCGAAGCTGGGCGATTACGTGCTGGTCCATGCCGGCTACGTCATCGGGACGGTGGACGAGGAGGAGGCCCAGGCGACGATCGAGCTGCTGCGCCAGGTGGCCGACGCCAGGGGGACCTGGTGAGCGCGCCGTCCCCCTACGGCGAACCGCAAGCGGTGGCTGCGCTCGCTGAGCGCGTGATGAAGGCCGCTGAGAGGCTATCGCGCCGCGTCACGCTCATGGAGGTGTGCGGCACACACACCCACGCGATCGCCGCCGCCGGGCTTCGGCGTCTGCTCCCGGCCAAGGTGAGGTTGATCGCCGGTCCCGGCTGCCCTGTGTGCGTGACGCCAGTCGGGTACGTGGACCGCGCGGAGGCGCTCGCCCGCCGCCCCGGCACGATCGTCACGACGTTCGGGGACCTGCTGAGGGTGCCGTCCAGCCGCGGCAGCCTTGAGCGGGTACGGGGGGAGGGCGCCGACGTGCGCATCGTCTACTCGCCCCGCGACGCCCTGCAGATAGCGCGCGAGAACCCGGGGAGCACCGTGGTGTTCCTCGCCGTCGGCTTCGAGACGACGGTGCCCACGGTGGCGGCGGCGCTCGCGGAGGCCGAGAGCGACGGCGTGGGAAACTTCCTGATCCTCTCCGGACACAAGATCATGCCGCCCCCGATGCGCGCGCTCGCCCGCGACCCTGAGGTGCAGGTGGACGGTTACCTGCTCCCCGGCCACGTCTCGGTAATCACGGGCTCCAACGCGTTCGCGTTCGTGGCGGAGGAGTTCGGGATACCGGCCGTCGTCGTGGGGTTCACCCCCACCGACGTGCTGCGGGGGGTGGAGGCGCTCGTCGGGTGCCTGGCCGCCGGGAAGCCCGAGGTCATCAACCTCTACTCGCGCGTCGTGAGGCCCGAGGGGAACACCACGGCGCAGGCGCTGGTGGCGCGGTTCTTCACCACCGCCGACGTCGTCTGGCGCGGCCTCGGCAGCATCCCCGGCTCCGGCCTCGCGCTGCGGCCGGAGTTCGCCCACCGCGACGCCGCCCTGCTCGAGGTGGAAGTGCCGGAGCCGGTCGAGCCCGCGGGGTGCCGCTGCGGGGAGGTCCTCAAGGGCAGCATCGACCCGCCCGAGTGCCCGCTGTTCGCCACCGCCTGCACGCCGACCTCGCCGGTCGGGGCCTGCATGGTCTCGAGCGAAGGCACGTGCGCGGCCTGGTACCGGCACGAGCGGCTGGCGACCGGGGACGCGCGGTGAAGCGTCCCGACACGATCCTGCTCGCCCACGGTGGCGGGGGGAGGCTCACCCAGGAGCTGGTCCGGGAGGTGTTCCTCCCGAGTCTCACGAACCCCGCGCTGGCAACGCTGTCGGACTCGGCGATCCTGGAGAAGCTGCCGCCGGGCCGCCCGGCGCTCACAACCGACGCGTTCGTCGTGGACCCGCCGGTGTTTCCCGGCGGCGACCTGGGGTACCTCTCGGTGTGCGGGACGGTCAACGACCTGGCGGTCGCCGGGGCGCGACCAGTCGCGCTCACCTGGGCGCTGGTGCTGGAGGAGGGGCTGGAGATCGCGCTGCTGCAGACGTTCGTCGAGGGCGCGGCGCGCGCGGCGGCGGAAGCCGGGGTGGCGATCGTGGCGGGCGACACCAAGGTCGTGCCCCACGGCAAGGGCGACCGCGCGTACGTGGTCACCGCAGGGCTGGGTGTGGTGCCTCCGAAGCGGGACCTCGGCGACCACCGCGTGGCGTCGGGCGATGCCGTCGTGGTCTCCGGTCCGCTCGGCGACCACGGCGCGACCGTGATGGCGTGCCGGCACAAGCTGGGCGGCGAGGGGTTGCGCTCCGACTGCGCGCCGCTTGCGGCCCTGGCGGAGCTGGTGCTGAAGGCAGGCGCCGAAGTTCACGCGATGCACGATCCCACCCGCGGAGGGCTTGCCACCACCTGCCACGAGGTCGCCTCGCGCGCGGGTGTCCGAATCGTCCTCGAGCAGGCAGCGATCCCCGTTCGGCCCCAGGTGCGGAGCGTTTGCGAGCTGCTCGGTCTCGACCCGCTGTACGTGGCGTGCGAGGGGCGGATCGTGCTGTTCCTCCCCGACCGGGACTCCGACCGGGTGATGAAGGCGCTGAACGGGCACCCGCTCGGGCAGGGATCCGTGAGGGTCGGCAGCGTGGCCGCAGCGCAGGCCGGCGGCGCGCCGGTCGTGCTGCAGACGCTCTACAACACCGAGCGCCCGCTCGACCTGCTGGCCGGCTCGGAGCTGCCCAGGATCTGCTGATGGGGGCATGCGGCCCCTTCCTGAGCCCTTCTTGCTGACAGTTCGAGGTTTAGCGACGGTTGCCGTACAATGCGGCCGTGCGGGTGCTGGTGTCCCACTGCGACGATCGGCCGTCCGAGGCCGTTAGGTTTCGTGCCGCCTGGCTGCGGGCGGGCGGGGAGGAGGGCGAGTTTGTCTTCGTCACGCCGTCCACCGCGGCCGACGTTTCACCCCCGTCGACGGCGTTCGACGGGCTCCTTCTCGCCGGCGGGCCGGACGTCGAGCCGCGGAGGTTTGGTGTCGATCCGCAACCGGGCGTGGAGCTCCGCCTGGACCCAGCCCGCGACGCCCTCGACCTGGAGCTGCTGGATCGGGCGGCGCGGGAGGGGCGGCCGGTCCTGGCAATCTGTTACGGTTGCCAGCTCCTGGCGGCCTCTGCGGGCGGCACGGTCGTGCAGGACCTCGAGCGGGCCGGCAAGACCGGGCACACGGTGCCGGAGCCCAAGGACCGGCAGACCCACGACGTGATCGTGAGCCCGAACGCACGGTTCCTCCCCGCCGCGGGCGGGCGCTTCGCGGTCAACTCACGACACCACCAGGCGGTCGCGGAGCCAGGCGACGGCCTCTCGGTGGCCGCGCGGGCCCCCGACGGTGTGGTCGAGGCGATCGAGGCAGGAACGGGCGACCGGTTCGTGCTGGGGGTCCAGTGGCATCCTGAGAACATGTCTCAGCAAGAACACGTGGCGATTTTCCGCGCCTTCCGCTCCGCCTGCCTGCGCCGTGCCGGCGGGAGAGGGTAGGCCGCATGCCTCCCACCGTCGCGATCGTGGGCCGCCCCAACGTCGGGAAGTCCACGCTCTTCAACCGCCTCGCCCGATCGCGGCGCGCCATCACCCACGACCTGCCGGGCGTGACCCGGGACCGGGTCGCGGCCGACGCGCCACGCCCGACCGGCGGCGTGGTCGTCGTGGTGGACACAGGTGGGTTCGAGCCGGAGAGCGAGGCCGAGATCCCGGCCATGGTGCGGGAGCAGGCTCTCCTGGCCGTGGCGGGAGCCGACGCCGTCGTGCTGGTGGTGGACGGCGCCCAGGGGCTGCTTCCGCCCGACCGCGAGATCGCCGCCGAGCTCCACAAGGCGGGCACACCCACCGTGGTGGCGGTGAACAAGCTTGATCGCAGAGACGCCGCGCACGCTTGGGGGGAGTTCACCGAGCTGGGCTTCCCGGTCGTGGAGGTCGCGGCCGAGCACGGCCTCGGGACCGGGGAGCTCTGGGAGGAGCTCGAGAAGGTGCTGCCGGCCCCTCAGGAGGAGATCCCCGAGGAAGCGGAGCTGGCGGTCGCCATCGTGGGCCGCCCGAACGTCGGCAAGTCCTCTCTGCTCAACCGCTTGCTAGGGGAGGAGAGGGTTCTGGTCTCCGAGGTGCCGGGCACCACCCGGGACTCCGTGGACACGCTGGTTGCGTGCGGCGGCCGCACCGTCCGGCTGATCGACACCGCCGGGATCCGGCGCAAGGGGCGCACCGACAAGGGGCCGGAGGTGCTCTCGGTGATCATGGCCACACGCGCCATCGAGCGCGCCCAGGTGTGCCTGGTTTTGGTGGACGCGGGTGAGGGCCTGACGGCCCAGGACACCCATGTGGCGGGGTACGTTTCCGAGGCTGGGCGCGGCGCGGTCGTTGTGGTCAACAAGGCGGACCTCATCGCCGAGGAGGGGCGCGAGGGGAGGGAGCGCCTCAAGCGGCAGCTCCTCGAGCGCCTCAAGTTCCTCAAGGACACGCCGGTCCTCTTCGCCTCCGCGACGACTGGTGCGGGCGTCGCCCACCTGCTGCCCGCGGCGCTCGAGGTCGGCGAGGCGTTCAAGAAGCGTGTCGCCACCGGAGAGCTCAACCGGGTCCTGCGCGCCGCGTGGGAACGCCAGCCCCCGCCTGGGGGCAAGCGCCCCCCGCGCCTCTACTACGCAACGCAGACCGCGAGCGGACCTCCGCGCTTCGCGCTGTTTGTCAGCGGCACGGGAAAGCTCCACTTCTCCTACCAGCGGTACCTGGAAAACAAGGTGCGGGAAGCGTTCCCGTTGGCAGGAGTCCCGATTCGGTTTAACATACGTGGGAAACGAGATCGGGCCGGTTGATGGTCCAATTCCGACCGCGAGCACGCGAGATCATCGCCAAAGTCGTCTATTACGGCCCCCCGCTGGGCGGTAAGACGACGAATCTGCGTGCGCTTTACGCAGGCTACCCCGTCGGGACGCGCGGCGAGCTGGTCGTGGTGCCTGCGGGCGGGGACCGGACCATCTTCTTCGACTTCCTCCCGGTTGACGCGGGCACCCTTCGTGGCATGCGGATGCGGGTGCAACTCTACACCGTACCCGGCCAGGTGCACTACAACGCCACCAGGCAGGTGGTGCTGCGCGGAGTGGACGCAGTGGTCTTCGTCGCCGATTCCCAGCAGGAGCTGCTGCGCGCCAACCGCGAGTCGTGGGAGAACCTCAAGGAGAACCTCGCGCTGCAGGGGCTCTCGCTCACCGAGCTGCCGCACGTGCTGCAGTACAACAAGCGCGACCTCCAGGACGTCCTCAGCATCGACGACATGGACGAGCTGCTCAACGAATTCAACGCCCCGTTTTACGAGGCGGTGGCCACCAACGGGGTCGGAGTCGAGGAGACGCTGCAGGGGGTCGTGAAGCTCGTGGCGCGCTCCCTGCGCGATCGGTTCAAGATCCCGGCCGAGGCGGCGGGCGCCGAAATCGTCGAGCCGCTTCCGGTGGCGCCGACTGCCGTACCGCCTCCGGCTCCGCCGCTGAGGACCGCCCCGCCGTCACCGTTGGAGCTCATACCACCGGCGCCGGCCGCCCCGCCGCCGCTGGATCTGAGCACACCGCCCATGCCCATGGCGCCACCCGCGCCGCCGGCGGTGAGAGTTGCACCGCGGTCGGCAGCTGCCGAGCCACCGCCTTTGACCGAGGTCCCCCCGCTCGCTTCGTTCATGCCCCCGCCGCCGACGGCCGCGGAACCCCCGTCGCTCGACCTGGCCGCGTCCCCAGCGCCATTGACCCCGCCCGCGCGGGGTCTCCCGCCGCGTCATCCCGCTCCCGTGCCGGAGCCGGTGCCAGCGGAGCCGATGCCCGTTGGGGGCGGGGAGGTGTTCGAGGTGGCGCTGCCCGAGCCTGTCCCGGTCCAGACCGGCAGGGTCATGCTTCCGACCGCGATCGGCACGCCCGACGAGGAGATGGCCGCGGGCGAGGCGACCGCCGAAGAGCCACCTCTGCTCGTGCTGCCCCCAGAAGACGTACCGTCGTTCGAGGCGTTTCCCGAGGAGATACCGGCGGCCGAAGGCCCCGGCAAGAATCTCCCACTGCCGGAGCCGTTCAATGAGGTCGTGCTCCCACCCCCAGCTTCGCTCGAGGAGCCGCCAGCCCCTTCCGCGTTCGACGCGGTGCCCTCCGCGGCCAGTGTGCCGTCCGTCGCGGTGGCCGTGCTCGCCGACCCGTTCGGGGAGCTGGCGCCGACCGGCGGAGGTGCCCGCGACGACGTTTTCCACCTCGAGCCGCCAGCTCCGCCCGCCCCACCCGCAGTCGTGCCAGAGCTCGAGTTCGCGGCCCAAGCTCCGCTCCCGCTCGAGCTCTCCCCGGAGGCAAAGGGTGCGCTGGTGCAACGCGTCGTCCCGCGCGCGCTGGCGCAGGTGGGGGAGGTGCGGGAGCTGGAGCTCGAGGTCCCCGTCCCGGCGGTGTGGACCGGCGGGAAGCGGCTGACGCTCCAGCTCCGCCTGACGTTGATTCCCGAGGAGGACACGCATGCCGAGTGAGGCCGCGATCCCCGACAAGGACGAGTTCAAGATCGGCGAGGTCTGCGAGGTCGCGGGGGTGAAGCCGTTTGTGCTTCGCTACTGGGAGACCGAGTTTCCCGAGCTGGCGCCCGCGAAGGGTGCCGGCGGGCAGCGCACGTACAGCAGGGCCGACGTCCAGCTCATCCTGCGCATCAAGCAGCTGCTGTACGAGGAGCGCTTCACCGTCGCGGGCGCCAAGAAGCGGCTCTCAGAGGAGCTCGCCGGCCAGGCACCGAAGGCGACGAAGGTTGACAGCAAGCCGTCGAGCCAAGTAGAAAACCTCCGCCGCGCGCTCAAGCAGACGCGCCGCGAGCTGGAGGACATCCTCTCGATGTTGAAGTAACCCGGTCGGGACGTGGCGCAGCCTGGTAGCGCACTTGAATGGGGTTCAAGGGGTCGCGGGTTCGAATCCCGCCGTCCCGACCAAGCAAGATCAAGCACTTAGGGGCCACTGCGAGGCGG
>Ga0154638_1009_pt5 | contig 15579 bp, 13 predicted proteins | sample Rifle2008BG13ft_FD_116067 | JGI IMG/M metagenome (GOLD analysis project Ga0154638, IMG submission 116067) | Acidobacteria bacterium RBG_13_68_16 | reverse complement strand
TCGGCACCAACCTCCTGACCCACGGCGACCCGACGAACTGGACGAACATCCTGACCCAGTTCCCGAAGACCGCAAAGCTGGCCAACATCCAGTGCGAGAACTGCCATGGGCCACAGCAGAGCGACGCCCACACCAAGAGCGACGCGCGCGTGACGCTCTCTTCGGACGTGTGCGGAGCGTGCCACGGCGAGCCTCTGCGCCACGGTCGCTACCAACAGTGGCAGCTCTCGGCGCACGCCAACTACGAGGGCGCCGTCGGCGAGGGCATGAGCGGCGGTTGCGCGCAGTGCCACACCGCCAACGGCTTCCTCGCGTGGGGGAAGTCGGGTTACACGACGTCGAGCGTCCCGGTGACGTGGACCGAGGACGAGATCCACCCGCAGACGTGCCAGACCTGCCACGATCCACACGGGATCGGCACAACCTCCGGCAGCGCGGCCAGCAACGCGACGGTGCGCGTCACCGGCACCACGCCGCCGCTGATGGCTGGGTTCACCGCAACCGACGTCGGGCGGGGCGCGATCTGCATGGTCTGCCACAACGCCCGTCGGGGCCTCCGCAACGACAGCAACTTCAAAGTCTCCGACGCCGCACGGGCGCCGCACGTCGGTCCCCAGACGGACGTCTTGATGGGGCAGAACTTCTACCTGGTCGACCTGAGTGGCCCTGGGTACCACGCTCGCGTGCAGGAGACCTGCGTGACCTGCCACATGGCCAGCACCCCGCCGCCTGACCTGCTCTCGTACAACAAGGGCGGCACGAACCACACCTTCTACGCCTCCAAGGAGATCTGCTCCGACTGCCACGCCACCTTGACGGCCGAAGACGTGCAGGCCCCGGTCGAGGAAAAGATCGTGACCCTCACGGCGGCAATTGGTCAGGCCCTCTCCGACCTGCTCAAGGCCCAAATCGCGCTCGGGAACACGATCGATGTCGGCGGCCTCAAGAGCTTGACCAGCGCCGGCGATTTCACAACGGTGGCTTTCGCCGAATCCCACGGGTCCCAGGGGATGTCGGTCACGCTGGCCGACTCAAGCACGATCGGCCCGGTCGCCATGACCGCGGTGAAAGTCGTGCCGCCGGCCGGCACGCCGGTCAACCTCTACAGCGTCGCAGACCCGACGATTCCGAAGTCGGGTTGGAACCTCCTCATGGTCGAGAGCGATGCCAGCTTGGGTGTCCACAACCCCGGGCTCGTGAACCGCGTCCTCGACGTGTCGATCTACGCGGTCGAGCACCTCACTTCGACCACGGGCGGTTACAGCGATCCGAGCATCGGTGGGGGTCCGGGCAACAACGTGGGCGCGGTCTCCTGCACCACGCCGTACGTCTACTGGGCGGAGATCGCCACCCGCGGCAAGGGTTTAACCGGCAGCCAGTGGCGAACCGACATGGTCGCCATGAACCTGACACCCGCCGCGGCTGCCCTGCGCTTCATCCTCCACACCGGCTCCGGCAACTTCACAACCACGGGAACGGTTCCAGCGTCCGGACAGGGGGTCTTCACGGACATCGTCGCGATGCTCGGCGTCGAGGCCAAGGGGGCACTCGAGATCTGCTCGGACAAGCCCCTCCTGGTCACCGGCCGGATCTTCAACCAGAGCACCGAGGGGACGTTTGGCCAGTTCGTTGACGGCCACATCGGTAACCTCGGGCTGTCTGCCGGGCAGATGGTCGAGTTGATCGGCCTACGCCAGGAGACCGGAAAGTACCGCACCAACATCGGCGTGGCGAACGGTGGGACGCAGCCCGCACAGGCAGAAATCACCCTGTTTGACAATGCGGGTACCGCGCTGCACACCTACAACCTGACGATCCCGGCCGGGCAGGTGGTGCAGGACCTGCAGCCGTTCCAGGCGCGCGCCAACATGCCGGACCTCGGGTGGGGCTTCGCCACGGTGAAAGTCCTCTCCGGCGCCAACGTGATGACGTCGGCGTCGGTGGTGGATGCGGTCACCAACGACCCGACCTACATCCCGGCGAAGCGGTAGCGGCACTCCGCAACGGGTACCACGGGCGGCAGCGCGAGCTGCCGCCCTTTTTCTTGTCGGCCAGAGCATCCACATCCGGGACGAGTCCCGGATGGAGGGGCCTTGACAAGTATTGAGAGTAAGATCATCATAAAAGTCGTGAATGAGACGAAAGCCTACCGCCTCGAGGCGCTGCTCGAGCTGGCGGCCGCTTACCCGGCCTCGCTCACCGTGAGCGAGGTCGCACGCCGCCGCGGGATCCCCGCGACATTTCTGGCCCGCCTGCTCGGCGAGCTGGCACACGAGGAGCTGGTGGTCACCACCCGCGGCCCGCACGGGGGCGTGCGCCTCGCGGCCCAGCCGGAGGCGATCGGCCTGGCCCAGCTCTTCCTCCCCGAGCCGCCCCCGAACACCGGCGGGGCGGCGGTGCGCTGGCTTGCCGGGCGCCTGGCGGAGGCGCAGCAGGAGGTGCTCGCCCCGCTGAAGCTGGCCGGCCTCGTGAAGGTCGAGCGCGAGCACGAGACCACACCGAGCTTCGAGATCTAGGAGGACGCAATGCGCATTGCAGAGGACATTACCAAGCTGATCGGCAACACACCGCTTGTGAGGCTGAACCGGATCACGGCAGGGTGCACCGCAACGGTCGCCGCCAAGCTGGAGTTCTTCAACCCCGCCCACTCGATCAAGGACCGGATCGGCGTCTCGATGGTCGAGGCGATGGAGCGGGACGGCAAGCTCGTGCCCGGCAGATCCGTCATCGTCGAGCCGACGTCGGGCAACACCGGCATCGCCCTCGCCATGGTGGCGGCGGCCAAGGGGTACCGCTGCGTGATCACGATGCCGGAGAGCGTCTCGATCGAGCGGCGAAAGGTGCTCAAGCTGCTTGGGGTGGAGCTGATCCTCACTCCCGCTTCGGACGGGATGAAGGGCGCCATCCGGCGCGCGATGGAGGTTCTGGACGAGATCCCGGGGACGGTGATGCCGCAGCAGTTCGAGAACCCCGCCAACCCCGCGATCCATGAGGCCACCACGGCGGAGGAGCTCTGGCGCGACACCGACGGGACGATGGACATCTTCGTGGCCGGGGTCGGCACCGGCGGCACCCTCACAGGGGTGGGCCGGGTGTGGAAGCCTCGCAAGCCGACCCTGCGCATCGTGGCGGTCGAGCCGGTCCACTCGCCGGTGATCTCGGGGGGCCAACCCGGCCCCCACAAGATCCAGGGGATCGGCGCCGGATTTATCCCCGCCAACCTGGACACCCGATTCGTCGACGAGGTGGTGCAGGTGAGCAACGACGAGTCGTTCGCGATGGCGCGGCGTCTGGCGCGGGAGGAGGGGATCCTGGGCGGCATCTCGTCGGGGGCGGCGGCCCAGGCCGCGCTCACCGTGGCCCGCCGGCCGGAGAACACCGGGAAGCTCGTGGTCTTTGTCGTGCCCTCCACATCGGAGCGCTACATCTCCACCGACCTGTTTGCGGGACTGGACTAGGGGACCGCGAGGTCAGGCCGGCCGGCAGCGAGGTGGTCGAGCGGGCCGAAGTTAGCGATCGCCTCGCGGGAGATGGCGGCCTGCGAGCACAGCGCCACCGCCGTGGCGTCGAAGGCGAGATGGCGGGGGTGGTGGGCGTCGGAGGCTAGCAGGAACCGGCACCCCGCGCCACCGGCGAGGGCGATGAGAGTCGGGTCGAGGTCCTGACGCCTCGGAAACCCGTTGACCTCCACGAGAACACCAGCCTCGGCCGCGGCAGCGAACACCACCTCCCAATTCGCACGGATGCCCGCGCGGCGAGCGAACAGCCGCCCCCGCGGGTGGGCGAGCGTCCACACCCCGGGCTCCTGGAGCGCGCGGACCAGTCGGCCGGTCTGGTCCCGCCGCTCGGCGAGCCCGGTGTGGATCGCCGCCACCAGCAGGACACCTTCACGAGCCGTGCGCGGGACGTCCAGGCGCCCGTCCTCCAGGATCTCGACCTCCAGACCCTGAACCACCCAAAGCTCCTCGCCGCGGCGCCGGTTCCACGAGGCCACGGCCCGCCGCTGAAGCTCGATCCCTTCGGCGTCGAGGCCGTTCACGCACGCGAGCCCGCGGGTGTGGTCGGTCACCACCCCCCACGTCGCGCCCCGGCGCAGGCACGCACGTGCCATCGCTTCGAGGGTGGCGGCGCCGTCCGAGGCCCGGGTGTGCCAGTGCGCCGCGCCCCGCAGGTGTCGGGGGTCGAGGCCGCCGCCGTCCGCCACTACCCTGGACACCTCCGCCGCGGTCAGAAAACCTTCGCGGGTCGGGCTGCCGCGCAGGCGGTGTGGGCCGGCCAGCCGGTGCGCCGCGGCGGCCACGGCATCGCGACCCCGGCAGCCGCGCAGCATGGCCATCGTGGGGAGAACTTCCAGTGGGACCGTCTCGGGCAGCCGGCGCACGCCGTCAAGCTCACGGGGGTTGTCAAACACCGCGTACGCCGCCCGCAACAGCGCCAGTCGAAGCTCCCCCGGCGGGTGGCTCTCGGCGAGCTGGAAGAACGCCTCGGCGAGGTCCGCGTTGCTCACCACGGGGGAAGGGTACTTCAAGTCCAGGCGTGAGGCTCGAGAGAAACGGTGGGGTCGTCCCTCACACATCGTGTCGTGCGCGGCGCTCGCAAAGCGTCATCCCCGTGCAGGTGTCGTGGTACCGTTCGCCCATGCAACGCTTGCTGCTCGTGGACGGGCACTCCAACCTGTACCGGGCGTTCTACGCCATCCGTGCCCCGCTCACCGCCCCCGACGGCACCCCCACCGGTGCGGCCTACGGCTTCCTGCGCATGCAGCACAAGATGCTGCGAGACCTCAAACCCACCCACGTCGGAGTCGCGTTCGACGTCGGCAAGGAGACGTTCCGGACCCGGATGGACGAGCGGTACAAGGCCCACCGCCCACCGATGCCCGAGGAGCTGCGCGTACAGATCCCGCTCACGCAGGAGGCGCTCGGTCTGCTCGGGGTCGCGGTGCTCACCGAACCCGACGTCGAGGCCGACGACGTCATCGGCACCATCGCCCAGCGGGCCGCGGCGGCGGGGTTTGAAGTCGTGATCGCCTCCACCGACAAGGACCTCATGCAGCTCGTGCGCGACCCCTCGATCAAGATGTGGCACACACGGCTGGAGCGCCTGCTGGATGAGAAGGGGGTGGAGGAGGTGTTCGGCGTGCCACCAGATAGGGTCGGCCAGGTGCTCACGCTGATGGGGGACAGCTCGGACAACATCCCCGGCTGCCCGGGGATCGGCGAGAAGGGCGCCAAGGAGCTGATCGCAACCTGGGGCAGCGTCGAGGCCATCTACGCGCACCTGGATGAGGTTGCACCACCCCGCGCCCGCAAGGCCCTGGAGGAGCACCGAGACGAGGTCGAGCTCTCCCGCGAACTCGTGCGGATCCGCACCGACCTCAAGCTGCGCGAGAAGCTCGACGGCCTCGCCCGCCGGCCGGCGCGGACCGAGGAGTTGGTGGAGTTCTACCGACGGGTCGGGTTCACCTCGCTCCTCGCCGAGCTCGAGCCCAAGGCCGCCGCGCCCGCTGTCGCCGCCCGCGAGGCGACGCTCGAGGACATCGAGCCGCTGCTGCCCCGCGACGGGACCGCGGTAGCGCTCACACAAGGCCGCCTCGCGGTCGCCACCGTCAAGGAGGTGGTGGCGGTGACGGCCGACCCGGCAGCGCTCGCACGTGCCGTCACACCGCACCTCGAAAAACTCTGGTGCCACGACGCGAAGGTGCTGCTCGCGGCGTTGCGCGATGCCGGTGGGAAGCCGACCGCCGTGCCCCGCGACACGATGCTGGCGGGCTACCTGCTCGCCCCCGGCGAGAGCGTCGAGCTGGGAGCGCTGAGCCAGCGCCTTGGCGTCCCGCCGCCGGTGGGAGAAGGCCCCGACGAGCGTGCCCGCGCTGTCGCCGCGCTGGCGCCGCTCCTGGCCAAGCGCCTCAAGAAGGAGGGGCTCGACGAGGTGTTCACAACCCTCGAGCTGCCGCTGGTGCCCGTGCTCGAGGAGATGGAGAGGCACGGGATCCGCCTCGATACCGCGGTGCTCGAGGAGCTCGACCGGCGCCTGGTGGCGTCGCTGGCCGAGCTGGAGCGGGAGATCCACTCCGAGGCGGGCGGGCCGTTCAACATCAACTCGCCGCAGCAGCTCGCAGAGGTTATGTTCGAGCGGCGTGGCTTGCCCGTGTTGCGCCGGACCGCGAAGACCCGGGCTCCTTCCACCGACGCCGACGTGCTGACAGAGCTCGCGGCACGAGGGCACCGCCTGCCGGCGCTGCTGATCGAGTACCGGGAGCAGGCCAAGCTCAAGTCCACCTACGTTGACGCGCTGCCCAAGCAGGTAGGCGCGGACGGCCGCGTCCACACCCGCTTCAACCAGGCGGTGGCGGCGACCGGCCGCCTCTCCTCCTCCGATCCCAACCTGCAGAACATCCCCGTTCGCACCGAGCTCGGCCGCGAGGTCCGGCGCGCGTTCGTCGCCGACCCTCATCACGTCTTGCTCGCCGCCGACTACTCGCAGATCGAGCTGCGGGTGCTGGCGCACCTCTCCGAGGACCCCGCCTTGAAGGAGGCGTTCTCCCGCGGCGAGGACATCCACCGCGCCACGGCCGCCCTTGTCTTCGGCGTGGCCCCCGAGCTGGTCGGACCGGAGCAGCGCCGAGCCGCCAAGACGATCAACTTCGGGCTGATCTACGGCATGGGAGCCTACGCGCTGGCGCGCGAGCTTGGGGTGAGCAACGCCGAGGCCCAGAAGTTCATCGAGGCCTACTTCGCGCGCCTGCCGAAGGTGCGCGAGTACCTCGACCGTACCAAGGAGCAGGCCCGCGAAACCGGCAAGGTCAGCACGCTGTTCGGGCGCGTGCGTTTCATCTCCGGCCTCGACGCGACCAACAGCCAGGTGCGGGGAAACGCCGAGCGCCAGGCGATCAACGCGCCGGTCCAGGGGACCGCGGCGGACCTGATGAAGCTGGCGATGATCCGGCTGCACGGGGAGCTCGCAAAGCAAGGCCTGCCGGCACGCCTGCTGCTGCAGGTGCACGACGAGCTGATCCTCGAAGTCTCAAGCAAGGCCGCAAAGGAGGCAGGCACCCTCGTGAAGAGCGTCATGGAAGGGGTGGCGGAGTTGCGGGTCCCCCTCAAGGTGGACATCGGAACGGGGAGCTCCTGGGCAGCCGCGAAAGGGTAAGATGAGCCGATGCGCCGCATAACGACGCTCGCGTTGCTGGTGCTGTGCACGCCGGCACTGGCCCAGAAGCCGTGGGAGACTCGGGTCGACCTCCCGGTGCCGGTCCCACTCGAGCTGCCTGCGGTACCTCCGACCAACCCGTTCGCCGCACCGGTCCTCTCCCCGCCGTCTCCGCTTGCCACTCCGTTGCGGGAGAAGTTCGCGGACACGTTCGCGGTGCTGGCCTCCGCCTACGTGAACGGCGAGGGCTCCTGCAGGCGCGTTGTCTTCACCCGCCTGCCGTGGCCGGGAATCGAGGCTGGTCTCCGGCAGTCGGTTTTGGAGCTGAGCTTCACGCCCGCTCGGGCTGGCGGCACCGCCGTGCCAGTCTGGCTGCCTCTCGCCATCGACTTCAAGGGGCGCATCGACGAGGGGCGGGTGGCGAAGCTCCAGGCGACCGCCCCTGACCCGGGCCCTCCGCCCGTGCCCGAAACTTTCGCACTCCCCACGCCCGACTCGCGGGACCTCGAGTTGCCGGCGACCCCGCTCACGAAGGTGGACCAGCCTGCAAGCCCGAAGCGACCTCCACGTATCCGCGTGGACGGCCGTGCCTGGCGGCAGCCGATCCGGGTCCTCGCCGAGGTGGGCGCGGACGGGCGCTGCCAGCGCGTGGTCTTCCTCGCCTGCCCGGAGGGCCTGCGACCGTGGCTTCTCGCCTCGATGGCGGCCTGGACGTTCCGCCCCGCCGCTGGCAAGGCCGGGCCGGTCGCGGCCTGGGCGTACCTCGACGGGGTCGTCGAGGTGGAAGTCGGGAACCTGGTCTCCGAGGGGCTGCGCGTCATGCGAGCGGCGGCGTACCCGGGCGCCGACGCAGGATCCGCCGCCGGTCCCCCTCCCGGCGCGTGACTCGCTGCGAGTCAAGCCACTCGAGCACCGGAATCGCAAGCTTGCGGGTGAGGGCAAAGCGCTCCTTGAACGCCCCGACCTCGAAGTTCTCGACCCCCCACGCCTGCACCGAGGCCGCCACCTCGTCGAGAAGCTCGCGGTGCATGACCCACTTGCCGCCGACACGGGCGAGCCGTTTCTGGTCAACGAGAAAACGGACCACGCCCTGCACCACCCGGGGGTCCGCCCCCAGCGCGGCTGCGGCCTCCTGCGGCGAGGGCGCCTCGAACCCGGCCCGCCGGTAGAGCTCCGCAACTCGTGCCGCCAGGGCGTCCTCCAGGGGTGCCGCATCGCCCGCGAGCGCGCGACCTGCCACCTCGCGCAGCACCCCGCTCCGCCGCAGCTCGTCCAGGTAGAAGTTCCGAAGGCGCCGGGCGTCCACCGGCACCACACGCGCCAGCAACTCTGCCAGCGGGAGCCCGACACTCCCCGAGGCGGTCAACAACTCGCGCGATTTCTCCACGACCCCCACCACCGCCGCGCGTGCCACCAACAGCGGTGTCCGGCCCGGCACGACGGCGAAGGCGCCTTCAGCTACCAAACGGCCCAGCAGCGCCTCGAGCCCCGCTTCCCGCACCCCCAACCGGGCTGCCAGCGTTGCCGCGGCGACTCCCTTCGGGCCAGCCTGGGTCACCCAGCCCAGGACGGCCGCGGGTAGGTCCAGCCAGGGCCGCGGCAGTTGCGTGAGGGTGGCCGCGTCGCGGCGCCGGAGACGGGGGGGCTGGACGTCGAGCACCTCACCGCCCCCCAGCGTTGAGGTCGGAGAGACCCTGCGCAGCACGACGCGATCCCCGGGAACGGCGAAGGTTGGGCGTACGAGGCGGAGGATCGCGCGCCCGCTCGCAGGTGCGGAGAGCTCGGCGGGGTGCAGGCGCTCCACGCGGGCGAGTACCCGCGCCGCCAGCAGGTGGAGCCAGATGCGGTCCCCTTCGCTCAGGGTCGCGCCGCCGAGGAGCCGGACGGCCAAGGCGAGTCGCTGGACCGGCCGCCACCCTGCCGACGACAGGAGTTGCTCGCCGCGGGGCAGCTCCTGGACGCTTGCACCCGCCAGGCGCAGCGCCACTCGCTCACCCGCCTCCGCCTCCGGGCGGCTCTCGCCGTGCACCTGCACCCCCCGCACTCGGACGCGGAGGTCACTCGGCAGCGCCACGAGCTCATCGCCCTCGCGCACCCGGCCCCAGTGGGCGGTGCCGGTCACCACGGTGCCGGCGCCCGGCAGCGTGAAGGCGCGGTCGACTGCCAGACGGAACGGCCGGTGTGGCTCCTCCCCGCGTGCCACGCCCCGCGCGCTCGCGAGGACCGCCTCGCGCAGCGGGCCGAGACCGGTGCCCGTGACCACGGAGCAGGGGATCACCGGGGCGCCGGCGAGCGCCCCTCCAGCCAGCGCCGCGCGCAGCTCCTGATGCCGCGCCTCCAGCGCCGCCGAGCTTGAGAGATCGGCCTTGGTGAGCGCCACGACTCCGCCCCGCACGCCGAGCACGTCCAGGATGTCCAGGTGCTCCCGGGTCTGCGGCATAACACCCTCGTCCGCAGCCACGACGAGCAGCGCCCGATCGATCCCCGCCGCTCCGGCGATCATCGTGTGGACGAGCCGCTCGTGCCCTGGCACATCGATGAACGAGAGCTCGAGCTCACCCTCGGGGTCTGGAAACGGCGCAAAACCGAGTACCAGCGTGATGCCGCGACGCTTCTCTTCGGGCAGGCGATCGCAGTCCACGCCGGTAAGCGCCTTGACGAGCGAGGTCTTTCCGTGATCGATATGACCGGCAGTCCCGAAGACAACAGCGCGCACGCTCCTATACTAGTCGCCAGGGGGTGGCCGTGCTCGAACAGGAGATGAAAATCCCGGTACAATCGCTGGGTCCGGTGCGCCGGCGCCTGGTCGAACGCGGCGCCGTCCTGATCCACCCCCTTGCCCTCGAGGACAACTGGGTGCTTGACGACTCAGCCCGCAGCCTGTCCGCGGCCGGTCGCCTGCTGCGCCTGCGGCAGTTTGGGGGCCGCGCCACGCTCACCCTCAAAGGCGAGGCGAGATTCTCCGGTGGGGTGAAGAGCAGGGTCGAGGTCGAGACGGAGGTCGGCGACGCTGATCAGGGGCTGGGTATCCTCGCTGGCCTCGGGTTTGCGCCGGTCCGCCGCTACCAGAAGCGGCGCGAGAGCTACTCCCTCGACCGTGTGATCGTGGCTCTCGACGAGACCCCGATGGGGGCCTTCGTGGAGCTCGAGGGGCAGGCCGAGCAGCTCCCGGCCGCGGCTTTCGCCCTCGACCTCGACCCGCACGCCGCCGCGGTCGGCACCTACCTCGATCTCTGGAACGCCTATCGTTCCGCCCATCCGGGAGCCCCGGAGGACATGCTCTTCGCCCTCTAGGGTCACGAGCCCGGCGCCGATATCATGGACCCAGTGAATGGAATGCTCCTGGCCGCCGGCCGCGGGGAACGGATGGAGCCGCTCAGTACGGTCATCCCCAAGCCCGCGCTTGAGGTGCTCGGCCGACCTCTGCTCACGGGCGCCCTCGCCCACCTCCGCCGGGCCGGGTGCGAGCGCACGGTCATCAACCTCCACCGTCATCCGGAGATGGTGGCTGCCGCCGCGCGCGATGCCGGCGGCGACCTGGCGTTCTCCTGGGAGCCGGACCTCCTGGGCGGCGCCGGCGGGCTTGCCGCCGCACGTTCCGTCCTCGGCGGAGGCCCCGTGCTGGTCGGCAACGCGGATGTCTGGGGCGATCTCGACCTCGCGCCGCTGCTTGCCGCAGGCCAGGAGCACACCGCGGTGCTGGCCCTGCTTCGGCACCCCGACCCGGCGCGCTGGAGCTCCGTTGTGCTCGACGACAGCGGCCAGGTGCAGACAATTCTTCCTCGCCGCGCACCGCACGAAGGCGAGCGCTACCTCTTCACGGGGTTCCAGCTGATTGGGGCAGGGGTCGTGGCCGAGTTGTCCGCCTCACCGGCCGGGATGTCGGTGGTGTGGGAGGCGCTCCGCCCGCGCGGGGCATTGCGGGGTGTGGTAGTGCAGGGGAGCTGGCACGAGGTCGGGTCGCCGACGGCCTATCGTGAGTTGATCATCCAGTTGCTGGCGCGGGGCTCGTGGGTCCACCCACAGGCACTGGTGGACGACGGTGCTCGTGTCATGCACAGCGCCGTCGGAGCGGGGTGCAGGGTGGGTGTGGACACCAGCGTATCGGAGAGCGTCCTCTCGGCCGGCGCCACCGTCAGCGGCGGCTGCGAGTTGCACCGGTGCGTGGTCGTCGGGCCGGTGAGCCTTGCCGGCGTAGGTACGGTCTCGGAGGAGCTGATCCTCCCCCAGGGCCGCTTCCCGCTCCGCTAGGAACGGCGCGCCGTCACAGCCGCAGCTCCCGCCATTGCGACCAGCCTCGCTGCCAGAGGAGTGGGCGAATGCGGCCGAGTCCGCCGTGCACCCGCACCACGAGCACGCGCGCGCGGCCGTCGTTGAAGTAGACACTGGATGGCGTCGCGTGACCCATGCGCGAGAAGCTGATGATTGCCGCGCGCCCTGCCCGCAGTCCCTGCTCGCTGAGCGTTCCGTCCCCCGAGGGGTCGGGCACGCGCCACTCGCGCGGGACCCCCAGCCTCGTGCCCGCGCTCAGAAACTCGAGCCAGACCCGCGGCCCGAGCGCCCTGTCGACGTTTCTAAGGAAGTCCTGCCTCGAAACCCCGTTGCCGTTCCCATCGGCCACCATGACGTAGTACGGCCTCCCCCCCAGCTCGGCGAAAACCAGCCCTACGTTGCGGCAGCTCCAGAGTGCCTCCATGCGCGCACGGAGAGCGTCTGCCGCGACCTGCCGTGCCAGGCGCACGAGGTCCATCCTCCGCCGAGTCTCGGACAGGTTGGGAAGTGCGACTGCTGCCGCCAGCGCGAGAAGCGCCAACACTACCAGCGCCTCCGGCACCGAGAACCCGTTGTGTGCGTCCATCGTCGCCTCCGTGAACCCGGGGGCGGCCCACGACCGCCCCCGGCCCGTCCACGCCACCTCTCTTGTTGTTTACCGTCGACGCTCCTTCATCTCACGGGCCTCAGCTGGCGGCCTTGGCCACCTTGAGCGCGCGCAAGGGCTTCACCTTCTCCTTGAGGGTTGTCGCCCCGCTCACGCTGACGTAGGGGGCGAGCCCCGCAAAGCTCTTGTCGCCGATGCCCTTCACCCGCGTGAGCTCCTCCGGGGCCTTGAAAGGGCCGTTGGCGGAGCGGAAATCGACGATCCGCTGAGCGAGGGCCGGGCCCACCCGCGGGAGCAGCTGCAGCTCCTGGACGGTGGCCGTGTTGATGTTGACCTGCGAGCTGCCGCTTCCCGGGGCCGCGAGTGCGGTCCCCGCCAGGGTGGCGGCCAGCAACATGCACATCAGGGTTCGGGTGGTCATCTCGGTGCTCCTTTCGTTTGCTTGTCACTGCGGTATGCGTTCCATTTGTGCTTCGCGCCTCACGCCCCTTACCTCGCGCCCTCCTTAAGGTCCGAGTGCCATCGCTCACCTCCGGTCCCCTTTTGAGCGATTCCCGTGCCAAGGAGATGGCAGGCCGATAAGTGTCTGAAAGCAAAATGGATCAACGACACACCCGCGGTCACCGGACGGTGTGGGGGTGGTAAGCTCTTCTGTCGGTCGGAGACCGGAGGCAGGTGGGAGCGGCGTCGTGGCCTGTACAAGATTCTTGTCGCCTGCCGAGCGAGCTGTCACGTCCCCGTCGATGGTCTGCCGACAGGCCGGCGCCGGTGACCTCGAGGCGCTCGTCAACCTGGACCGACTCTGTTTTGGGCGGCGGGCGTGGTCGGTGCGGGCGTGGTGTGAGGTCGTGACCCTTCCCGAGTGGACCACCGTGGTGCTCGCGGAGGGTCAGGAAATCGTCGCAGCGAGCGTGCTCCTCCCCGCCGCGCCGGTCTCCTGGCTCGCCTCGGTCGCGGTCCGCCCGACTCGCCGTCGCAGGGGTTTGGGCCAGGCCCTTCTGCGCGATGCGCTTGCGCGCGCCCGCGCCGCCTCGGCCCGGTGGCTCTCGCTCGAGGTGGACCACGTCAACCGGGTCGCGGTCGAGCTCTACCTCAAGGAGGGTTTCGGTTTGCTGAGGCGCTTCCATGAGGACGGCCGCTGGCGACAGGAGATGGTGCGTCGCCTGGGTGGCCGACGAGGGGTTCGATCTGGGTCCGCTGGTACGTGAATGTTTGCCTCCCGCCTCCTTGATATGATGGGGCCCGCATGGGCGACGTCACTCTTGCCGCAAGGCACATCGCGGTCGAAGGGCCGATCGGGGTGGGAAAGACCTCGCTCGTGGACCTCCTGGCATCCCGCTTCGAAGGGGTGAAGATCCTCGAGGACGTTCAGAACCCGTTTTTGGAGCCGTTCTACCGTGGAAAGGAGGGCGCGGCGTTTCAGGTCCAGCTCTTCTTCCTGCTCTCGCGCCACCAACAGCACGCCGAGCTCACCCAGATGGACCTCTTCACCCGATTCGTCGTGGCCGACTACACCATGCCCAAGGACCGCATCTTCGCCCGAATGAACCTCGACGATGAGGAGTTTCGCCTGTACGACCGCCTCTACCATCTGCTTACCGCACGCCTGCCCAAGCCCGATCTGGTGATCTACCTGGAGGCGAGCGTTGAAACCTGCCTTCGCCGCATTCGGCTGCGCGGGCGGGAGTTCGAGCGCAACATCGATCCCGACTACCTGCGCCGACTGAAGGAAGCTTACAACGCGTACTTCTACCGCTATGCCGAGACGCCACTTCTGGTCGTAAACACCGACGAGATTGACTTAGTGAACAAGGCCGAAGACTTCGAAAACTTGGTTCAACAGATCGCTCGCGCCCGGGGAGGGACGCAAGTGTACGTACCGCTCGGATCCGGGTGAGCAGGGACCGAGACGGGCCACAGCGGAAGGCAAAGCCCGCCACGCATGTGGGGCACGCGCCGATCTCGCGGGAGGCGGAACGGCGACGGCGCCCCGACCGGATCCGTCGGCCCGGAGGGGACCGATGGAATCGACAATAACCGCACCCGAGTTGGCAGCCGCCAAGGGCAAACGCCGCCTCGTGATGGTGACCGCCTCCGACGAGCCCTCGGCGCGGCTCGCCGACCGGGCCGGGGTGGACATCGTCCTGGTGGGGGACTCCCTGGCCATGGCGGCCCTTGGCAGACCTGACACGCTGTCGGTGACTCTCGACGAGATGATCCACCACACCCGGGCGGCAGCCGCGGGCGCCACGCACGCCCTGCTGGTGGGCGACATGCCGTTTGGTTCCTACCAGACGAGCGTTCGCGACGCGGTGCGCAGTGCCGTTCGCCTCGTGGGGGAGGGTGGGGCGCGCGCCGTCAAGCTCGAAGGCCCACGCGTACCCGAGATCGCCGCGATCGTCGCGACGGGAATCCCCGTGATGGCCCACCTGGGGCTGACGCCCCAGTCGTTGCACAGCCTTGGCGGGTACCGCGTGCAGGGCCGGGACCGCGAGCAAGCTCTGTCCCTCATCGAGAAGGCGCGGGCGATCGAGGAGGCCGGCGCGTTCAGCCTGGTGCTGGAGGCCATCCCCTCCCCGGTCGGGGCGGCGATCACGCGCGCGGTCGGCATCCCCACGATTGGAATCGGGGCAGGACCGGACTGCGATGGTCAGGTCCTGGTCTTCGCCGACGTCGTGGGGCTCTCAGAGCCGCCGCTGCCACGCTTCGTCCGCCGGTACGCGGAGGTGGGGGCCACGATCCAGAGTGCGCTGGAGGCGTTCGCCGCAGACGTACGCGCCGGGCGCTACCCGGCTGCGGCCGAGTGCTACCCGACACCACCGGGCCTCGAGGAGCCGCCCGGATTCGACTCGAACGGGAGCTGACATGCTCGTCCTCACCACGATTCCACCGATACGGGCCCGACGCGAGGAGCTCGCAAGAACCGGGAAGCGCGTTGCGTTCGTGCCAACCATGGGTGCTCTCCACGAAGGCCACCTGGCCCTCGTTCGACGTGGGCGGGAGCTCGCCGACGAGGTGTGGGCCAGCCTCTTCGTCAACCCCGCCCAGTTCGGGCCGAGCGAGGACTTCGCCAGCTACCCGCGCGACCTCGAGCGCGACTGCACCCTCCTCGAGCGGGAAGGTGCGACCCTGCTCTTTGCTCCCGCCACCAGGGAGATTTACCCGCGTCCGGCCGCCACTGTGATCGACCTGCCGGAACTCACCGCGGGGCTATGCGGCCCTCACCGCCCCGGTCATTTCCGCGGTGTGGCGTTGGTCGTCGCGAAGCTGCTCAACATCGTCCAGCCGCACGTCGCGGTGTTCGGCGCCAAGGACTGGCAGCAGGCGGTCGTGATCCGGCGCATGGTGGAGGACCTCAACATGCCGGTGCACATCGAAGTTCACCCGACGGTCCGCGAGGAGGACGGGCTCGCCCACTCCTCGCGTAACGCCTACCTCTCCCCGGAGGAGCGCCGCACCGCCACGGCCCTCTCGCACGCGCTCGAGACGGCGGCACACGCGCTCCGTGACGGCGAGAAGCGCGGTTCTGCAGTGGAGCTGATCCTCGA